>Ga0172369_10003193_pt1 | contig 21763 bp, 21 predicted proteins | sample LakKiv25m_FD_114539 | JGI IMG/M metagenome (GOLD analysis project Ga0172369, IMG submission 114539) | Freshwater microbial communities from Kabuno Bay, South-Kivu, Congo - kab_022012_11.25m | ecosystem: Environmental > Aquatic > Freshwater > Lake | place: Democratic Republic of the Congo...
AAGGAATGTTTTTAAACTAATCCTCTAAAATAGAGGTGCTTTCGACTTGCAGCAGACTGGCTTTTGTTTGCTTTTGGTCAAAGTTCATAGTAGGAGGTGTATTGTAATGGCAGAAAAAGAGCATCTTAACCTGATATTCATCGGGCACGTCGACCACGGCAAGTCAACGTCCGTAGGGCGTATCTTGTACGAAACCGGCGCGCTTACCGAGCAGCAACTGAGGAAGCTCAAGGAGGAGGCAGAGAAGGTCGGAAAAGCAACCTTCGAATTCGCCTTCACCATGGACACGCTCAAGGAGGAACGCGAGAGAGGAGTCACAATCGACCTCTCCCACAAGGAGTTCATGACAAACAAGTACTACTTCACCATCATCGACGCACCCGGCCACAGGGACTTTGTGAAGAACATGATCACAGGCGCATCACAGGCTGATGCAGCCGTCATCGTGTGCTCTGCAAAGGACGGGGTGCAGGCGCAGACCAAGGAGCACGCGTTCCTTGCGAAGGTGCTGGGCATCAAGCAGGTCGTGGTTGCAATCAACAAGATGGATGCAGTCAACTACGAAAAAGACAAGTACGAGGAGACCAAGCACGCCATGTCCACGCTTTTGAAGAACATCGGCTACAAGGTCGAGGAAATCCCGTTCATCCCGTACTCGGGCTGGCAGGGAGACAACATAAAGAACAAGTCCAGTAAGATGCCGTGGTACACCGGCCCCACGCTCCTTGAGTGCTTCGACAAATTCACAGCGCCGGTCAAGCCGACCGACAAGCCACTCAGGCTTCCCATCCAGGACGTCTTCACAATCACAGGCCACGGCACAGTGCCAGTTGGCCGTGTCGAGACAGGCATCATGAAGCTCAACGACTCCATCATCTTCATGCCTTCCGGCGCAAAGGGAGAGGTGAAGAAGATCGAGATGCACCACCAGGAGCTGCAACAGGCGGTTCCAGGCGACAACGTCGGCTTCAACGTGAAGAACGTGGACAAGAAGGACGTCAAGCGCGGAGAGGTCGTGGGACCTGTGAGCAACCCGCCAAAGGTTGCCGCGGAGTTCACGGCCCAGATAGTGGTGCTCGAGCACCCGACCGCAATCGGCAAGGGCTACACCCCTGTGTTCCACTTCCACACCGCACAGATTGCCTGCACGTTCGTGGAGCTTGTGTCGAAGAAGGACCCCAAGACCGGCGCACCAATGCCAGGCCCGGTCGACTTCCTCAAGTCCGGTGACGTCGCGGTTGTGAAGATCAAGCCGCTCAAGCCAGTGGTGGTCGAGAAATTCTCAGACTTCCCGCCGCTGGGCCGCTTCGCAATCAGGGACATGGGTCAGACAGTGGCTGCAGGAGTGGTCCTGGACGTCGTGGAGAAGAAGGCTTGAGTTTTTTGATTTTTTAAAGTTTTTATTTGCAAAAAAGTGTCCGGTCGAAAGGCATCGGAACGGAGAATTGGTGAAACAATGGGCAAGGCAAGAATCAAGTTGATTGGAAAGACTCCTGAAGAGCTCGAGGAGGTCTGCAAGCAGATTGTGGAGATTGCAAAGGCGACAGGAGTCGAAATAAAAGGCCCTGTGCCATTGCCCACCAGGCGCCTGTCTGTGACCACCCGCCGCACCCCGTGCGGGGACGGTTCTGACACATACGAGCACTGGGAAATGAGGATACACAAGCGCGTCATTGACGTCGCAGGGGACGAGCGCACCCTGAGGCAGATTATGCGCGTGAGGGTTCCTGAAAACGTCCAGGTGAAAATAAGCCTGGAGTAAGCCTTTTCTGTTCCGAATTTTTTATTTTTATGAGAATTAGCGCGAGCTAGAAGAGCAGGTGCGAGTATATCATTTCCGCTATCCTGCCATCCAAAAATGTGCGCGCCTTGATTGCGCCCAGCTCGCGGTGCATCTCCATTTCGCGCTTGTGCTGCTCGGACTGGAAGGTGCCGTTGAGGTGCCAGGTGTAGAAGAACACGTTGCTTATTTCACCTATGCCTGCAAGCGCGCGGGCATAGGGGATGAGCGCATCTGCAATCAGCCTCTTTTCAAGCCCTGCTGCAAAGTCCCTGTCGCTTACAGATTTGCGCACTGCAAAAATCTGACCTTCGGCATTGTTAGTGTTCCAGTAGGCTGCCCCCAATATGTCGGCGTCGTTTGACGGCGTTCTGTTGGTGCGTATTGGGAAAAGGACTGCATCCGGCCAGCCGCCGCTGCCGTATGCTACGAATGTGGGTGCGCTTGTTGTCTTGAACCTCAACTCGATGTCAGCAAAGTGCTCTTCATATGCCTTGTGCTCGTGATGGCGCGAGTCCCATTCCTTTTCCAGAAGATGGGCTAGCCTGCGCATGTCGCCCATTTCCGGCTTGCGCCCGTCCAGCCCGCCGATCATATCCATGTTCTTGGAAAGCTGGAGGCGCGAAAGCGCAACGCGCCTTGCGTGGCTTGATTCCATCAGCCTTTCCGAGGCAAATGAATCGCCATTGCGCCGCTGCGCGCTGCCGGATAGCAAACTAACTGAAGTGTAATTCATTGATATCGCCTTCGTTCTGATTGGTCTGAACCTTCCCTCAATCGCCTTAATGCCATTTTCCTTGAAAGAGCTTTAAAACCCTTTCTTTGCCAAGTAGAACGCACCCAAATCCCTGCTGGGATTTGGCTGTGCCGACGTGGCAGTTGAGTCGCTCTGGCGACTGCCTGCCACGTGCGGACAAACAAGCCGACGTGGCAGAACCTGGTATCGCGCTAGACTTGAATCCCGCGCGCAGTGCGGGGAAGCAATCTAGTGCCCTTCGGGGCTTAGGAGTTCAAATCTCCTCGTCGGCGTCTCGCTTCTCGCTCGCCGCCTGACGAGGTTTTGCCCTTCGGGCAAAATCAGTCGCAAAGCAGCGCTTTGCTCCTTCTCCTCGTCGGACTTTTTCCGCAGAAAAAGGACGACCATTTTTCCTCGCAAGGAAAAATAGGTCGGCGTCTACTTTTTCGCGCAGCGAAAAAGTTGAATTGTCAAACGAAGTTCGACAGGTTCGCAAACTCGCCAGAGTTTGCGCATTCAGCAAAGCTTATTAACCTACCAAGAGTAGGAAGCGCATGAAAGCCAAAACTGACATACCTCGCGTGCCAACGGGTTTTGTAGTGCTGGACAAGATGCTCCAAGGCGGGCTTCCGGCAGGCAGCATCACGCTTTTGTCAGGCGCGTGCGGCACTGGCAAGTCCACATTTGCCATGCAGTTCCTCTACAACGGCGCCAAGTACTGGGACGAGCCGGGCGTCTATGTGACACTAGAGGAAGACCCGAAAAAGCTCATACAGAACATGGACCTGTTCGGCTGGGACGTCCAGGGCCTGATTGAAAAAAAGAAGCTCATTGTGATAAAGCCGGAAATTTACAAGTTCGACTCCATCAAGAGGATTATCGAGGACGCGATTGAGAAAATCGGAGCAAAGCGCCTGGTGGTCGACTCGTATTCGGTCATGCTCACCTATTTCTCCGACCCTTACGAGGTGCGAAACGGCCTTGTTCAGCTGGACAGGGAAATCAAGAAGATGGACTGCACTGCCCTTGTAATATCGGACATCAAGGACAATTCGGAGATATTCTCAACAACTGGCGTGGAGGAATTCATCGTGGATGGAGTTATCGTGCTTTACCTGATGAAAAGCGCCAAGCACCCAGATGAATCGACTCGCGCGCTTGCAGTCAGGAAGATGAGGGCCACGCACCACCCGCTGCGGCCGTACTTGTTCGACATTGGGGGGGACGGCATATCTGTTGGCGGGGTGCATTCCGCGCCTTCAGTCAGGATTGCCAAGCCAAAGGCGAATAAGAAAAAAGGGAAGAAAGGCTCGCCTGAGAAAAAGGAGAAAAAACCCAAGGGCGCCTCGATAGACCTAACCAAGCTTCGTTCCGATTCCAGAAGCGGGCACAGCTGGAGATGGAAACATCTCTAGCTTGGCAGGTGTTGATGCTTGAAGGCACAGGCTTCATTGGAGCAGCTTATTGTAATTGCAATAGGGTTATCGCTGGTCTCGGTCACTTTTTACCTTGCAGTGAACTACTCATCTGACAGCACCAAGATCTCACAGGCAAAGGATGCTGTGGAGCGCCTCACCGCAAGCGCAGACCACGTCTATGCCCTTGGGCCGAACTCCAAGGAATATATCACGGTATATCTTCCTGAAGACTTGACAAGGGCAAGCGTAAGCGGCAAGAACATCATACTCACTGTTCCCACAACTGCTGGAAGCAACGACGTTTATGCGTCCAGCAAGGCAGACCTGATAGGCTCGCTCCCTGCTTACCGCGGCAGGCAGAAGGTGCTGGTGGAATACCTGCTTTCAGGCAAGGTCAGGATTGGCGAGGCTGGCCTCACTTGCACGCCACCCATGCTTACCCGCGCATTTGACGCAGGCGACAGCGGCACTGACACAGTTGTGATTTCGAATACTGCAGACTACAATGTCACAGGAATAACTGCTTCGGCAACAGGCTCCAGCATGATTACAATAGGGTCTCCGCCTGCAAGCCTGCTTCAGGATGAGAACGGCTCGCTAACAGTTAGCTACAGCGTGCCAGCAGGGCAATCATCGGGCGCATATGGAGCAACCATCACGGTTGAGTCCGAGAACGACGGCTCGTGCACCGCGCAAATCACAATGAATGTGAACGGCGCGGTGACCTGCCAGAACATGTGCCTGGCGCAGGGATATTCAGTCGGGGCGTGCAGAGCTGTTGAGTCAAGCTGCACGGCTAATGGCGAGGACTACCGATCAGAGAACGATGCGGGATGCACCGACCCTGGCAGCCCAAGGTGCTGCTGCGGCCCAAGCAGCGATATATTGGGCCCGATTGCGGTCAACCTCACGTTGTCGCCAGGCAATGCCACCACGGCAGACAATGTCACAATATATGCAAACTGCACGGATTTGGGGCGGGGCAACAGGTTCATAAGATCAGCGCAGATACAGCTGGACGGAGGCGCCACTTATCCCATGTCCGCCTCTTCAGGCTCGTTCTCCACATCAGTGGTGCAGAGTGTGGGGCAGAACTACAGCACGCTTTCCGGCGGGCAGCACATTGCGGTGGTGAGCTGCACGGACACTGCGAACAACACGGGCCCGTCATCGTATTTCTATTTCAGCATAAGCGAGGCAGATTTGCTTGGGCCCATAGTCACTAGCATCACGCACTCGGACCCGGCACCCACCACGCTTGCAGACATCACGGAAAATGCTACTGCGACCGAGGCGTACACTGGCAACAGCAACATAACCGGCTGCTGGATGAAGCTGGACACAGACGACTGGGTGAATGCGACTCCGGCTGACGGCGCGTTTGACTCTGTCACCGAGAGCTTCAACTACTATGTGGGAAAGCTCTCGTCCGGGATGCACACGGTGTATGCGCGCTGCCAGGATGCGAGGGGCAACATGGGAGGGATATACAACGACACTTTCGGGGTGTCAGACGGCGACATCGCGCTCATAATCGACACGTCCGGCTCCATGGCATGGCCATCCATGAACGAGACCAACGGCACTATAGCGTCCACCACGAGCGCGACATTTGCATACCTGAAATCCGTTGCAATCTCGTCCAACATCAGCGGGCTTGTGAACCTTTCTGTTGAGACCAGGGCGGGCAGCAGCGGATGCACCGCATACTATGAGGCAAGGATAGGCAACGACACAATTGCCTCGGGAAGCAGGACATCCACCAGCTATAGAACAGCCGCCACTATTGACCTTAACCTTTCGAACTACACCGTTCCCTTCACCATCGACCTTTACATGAGGCGCAGCGCAAGCGGCTGCACTGTCTACGGAAGGGGCTTTGGCATTTGGCAATGGCCTTCCAAGATGGAATCCATCAAAGTTGCAGCGGGTGGCTTTGTGGACATCACGGACAACTCCTCGCGAATGGCGCTTGTCTCGTTTGCCACCACTGCCACGCTGCGAAAGCAGCTCATGGAGCTGGCAAGCGAAGCGAACAAGACTGAGATGAAAAACGCGATAAACGCGCTTTCTGCTGTTGGCAGCACCTGCCTTGAGTGCGGGCTGGACACCGCGGTGACTGAGCTCATATCCATCCGCGGGAGGTACCCCGAGGCTGTGCGCGTAGCAATATTCATGACTGACGGCACTGACACGGTTGGCAGCGACCCCATAGCCGCAGCAGTATATGCGAGGCAGAACAATGTGAAAGTCTACACTATAGGCTATGGCAGCGACGCGGACGTCACTAACCTTGAGAACATCGCGCTTCTGACAAACGGGAGATACTACTATGCGCCCGACGCAGCCACCCTGCTTTACATTTACCAGCACATTGGCCAGTAACCGCAGGCGATTGAAATGCGCGCACAAAGCTCGATTGAATTCCTGTTCTGCACAGGGCTTGCCATGGCAGTCATGGTGATTGCCATGCTGTTTTACTACCAGGCACAGTCCGAGGCCGCCGTGCTTGGGGAGTATGTGGAGTCGCAGAGGATTTGCCACGAGATTGCAATGCAAATCTCAGCAATCGTCTCAGCAGGCAGCGGCACGCAGGCTGCCCTTCATCGCCCTCAGGCGCTTGCAGGGCAGAATTACACTGTTTTGGTCGCGCCTGAGAACCATTCAGTGGTGGTGGAGTTCGGAAGGCAGACTGCAAGCTGCATGCTTGCCACCACCAATGTGAGCAACGGCACCCATTCTTCCTTTTACATAAGCCAGGACACTCTCATAAGGAACGAGGACGGAGGTGTGGTGGTTGGCTAGAAAGGGGCAGGGCGTGCCGCTGGATTTTGTTGCAGGGCTTTTCATATTCCTGGTGATGCTTGCCTATTTCCTGGTGCTTTGGGACAGCTACTCAGGCAGGTATCTTGAGCACGCCTCCAGCATTGACATGGAGACAACTGCGATTGGCATTGCAGACCAGCTAGTAAGCACTGGGGGCAGCCCGAGCAACTGGACGGCTGCGCCGCTATCCGCGCAGTCAATAGGTCTGGCATGGCGGCAAAACGAGCTTGACCCTTACCGGCTTTCTGCGCTTGCCTCGCTGCCCTATGCGAACGCAAAGCAGATTCTGGGCGCAGGAAGGGAAATTGCAATAAAGATTGAGACGCTGGATGGCGGAAGGCTAGCAACCGTGGGCAATGAGCCTGCAAGCTCTAGCAAGGCAGTGGAGGTCACCCGTGTGGCGATGATGAATGGGAGCGCAGTGTTTGTGAAGGTGCAGACATATGAGTGAGAAGCGCAAGGCAATGCAGGGATTTGTGTTCAGCATTGATGCTACGCTGTCGGCTTTCCTTTTGGTGCTCATACTTGCCACCACTGTGCTTCTTTCAGCCCAGGCAACAGGCGACCCGTATGGCGACTTGCAAATCGCCAGGTCAGGAAAGGATGTGCTATTGGCGCTTGACCGTCAGGGAATGCTTGGCGTGGGGAATGCCACGGCAATTGGGTCTGCGCTGAATGCCACGCTGCCCCAAGGGCTTTCTGCGCACCTGAGCGTGTCAACTTACTACTATGCGAACGGCACTTTCAACCTGCTGGGCATGGCAGAGTACGGGGATGCCACCCCCGAGGGCAAAAGCATCTGGGGCGCGTCCAGGAATTTTGTAGGGTTGAGAAACGGGCAGGTGGCGAACTATTCGACTGCGAGGATGTGGATATGGCAGGAGTGAAAAGAGGCGTATTTTTCACGCTATCCATGATGCTTCTTGGCTCAGCCTTGCTCTCATTCATATTCTTCCTGTCCGAGCAGTCCACAAAGTCAGCTGACACTGTCACCTACCTCATGGAAATCGACAGGGCGTCGGACAAGTACGCAGAAGTGGAAGACAGCCTATCACGCATCATCTCGCCCTCAATCAACATCAGCGTGCAGAACAGCACAGTATACATAAGCGAGTCACTTCCGCTCAGCGAGAATATCGAGGCGGATTTGGACAGGTTTGCAGCCTTTGAGGCAAACTATTCAAGCGTGAATGTCTCGATGAGCCTGGCAAACCTCAAGGGAGGCTATTTCATCATCCAGCCCTCAGGCGCAGTGATGACTAATACCGCAGGCGAGTTTGGCATAACTCCGACTGGCCTGGCAGGTGCGCCAGAGGCATATTACCTGGAGCTGGTGTTCCAGCCTGGCGAGGTGGACAACGCCGCCTGGCTGTCTGTTTCCAACTCAAGCGCAGACACCATCAACGTGCATGTGCGCGTGAGGGACGAAAGCTACGCGCGCGTGCTCGACTTTTACCAGCTGCTGGACAAGACAGGCGCAAGCTCGCTCAACGTCACAAACTTGGGCGCCACTGTGGCGCTGGTCGGCTTTTCCAGCCCTGGCGCGCTTGCAGTGCAGTGCCCGGGAAATATAGGTTTAAAAGCTTCGATTTCGTTTACCGAGCCAGTGCATGTCGAGGCTGATGACGAGATAAGCGTGAAGTCGTCGGCAAACAGGACAGGGAGGGTCAGGATTGCATGAGAATCTCAGACATCATGAGGAAGGATTTCCTTTGCATCGAGCCTGACGACACGCTAGCCTCTGCCTTGAAAAAGCTTTCAAAGCGCGGCCTGTCCGAGGCGCCGGTGATGGGCGAGGGCAAGTTCCGCGGCATGCTTTGCACTTCTGATTTTGCAGCCGCTTTCGTGAGGCATGAGCTTTTGAACAGCAAGATTGTGCCTGCGGATGCGCCGAAAGCCAGCAAGGACCCAGTCATCAAGCACATCAAGAGCACGCGCGCCTGGCTTGCGCCAGAAGCAGACATGCTCTCGGCTTTCCTCCTGCTGGTGCACCACAATACCGAGACTTTGCCTGTGCTTAGCAAGGGCGGCAGGGTGTTGGGAGTGGTGAGGGGCGAGGACATCAGGAAAGAGATGCTCAAGATGTTTGCAGTGGACAGCAAGAAGGAAGGGAAGGCGAAGAAGGCGCCTGCGCGCAAGAAGGAAAGCGCAATCCGCGGCACCACGGCAATTGACCAGCTGGTGCATTTTGTGCAGCAGAGGGGAGCAGTGGGCGCGTCCGAGGCTGCCAAGCGCTGCAACCTCACTGTCGAGGAAGTAGAGGCATATGCGCTTTCGCTGGAGAAGAACGGGCTCATCAAGATAGATTATGACTTGCTTGGGAACATGAAGCTGCAGAAGCACATTTGAGGTAAAAAAATGCCGCACCTTGAAACATACAAGATATTCTCCGACGGGCTTGAGGCTACGGTTGCCATAAACAAGGAAGAGGGCGACGTGCCGATATACGCCCTCACCACCCAGAAGCCAGAGCCTGCGACAGTTGCCTACCTTGAGACGATTAAGGGCGAGCTTCTCAAGCAGGTGAGGCTTACCACGCAGGAAGTGCTGGACATCAAGCTGATGGAAGAGCTAAAGGGGAAGTTCCACGAGATGGCACTCCGCCTTGTCACCGAAAGGATACCGCGCCTAAGCGAGCAGAAGGCGCGAGAGCTTGCAGGCTACATGGTGCACGAGTTGCTGGGATTGGGAGAGATAGAGTTCCTGCTTGGAGATGACAGGCTGGAGGAAATCTGCATAAACTCTGCGCGCAGGCCGATTTGGGTTTACCACAAGAAATATGCGTGGTGCAAGACCAACATGAAAATCGAGAGCGAGGCGAAGATTTGGGACTATGCCAGCCTGATAGGAAGGAGAGTGGGCAGGCAGATTACCATGCAGGACCCGCTCTTGGACGCTTACCTGCCCTCGGGCGACCGTGTCAATGCCACGCTTTCGCCAGTCACCATGTTTGGCAATACCATGACAATCAGGAAATTCGCAAGGAAGCCCTGGACGATAACTGATTTGATAAACACCAACACGATTTCCGAGGAGGTTGCGGCGTTTTTGTGGCTTGCCATGCAGTATGAATTGAACATCCTAGTGGCAGGAGGCACAGGCGCAGGGAAGACATCCATGCTCAACGTGCTTTGCTCCTTCCTTCCGCTCAACCAGCGCGTAATCTCGATAGAGCAGACGCGCGAAATCACCCTTCCATCTGACCTGCAGTGGGTGCCCATGGTGGTGCGCCAGGGCATGCGCGACGGCAAGGGAGACATAAACATGCTGGACCTGATGGTCAATTCGCTGCGCATGAGGCCAGACAGGATAATTGTGGGGGAAATCAGGCGCGCTGAAGAGGCAGAGGTGCTGTTCGAGGCAATGCACACCGGGCACTCGGTGTACGCCACCATGCACGCAGAGACTGTGTTTGAGACTTTCAAGCGCCTGGTCAGCCCGCCCATTGAGCTTCCCGAAGTGGTGCTCGAATCTCTGCATTTCGTGCTTGCGATGTACCGAGATAGGAGAAGTGGCATACGCCGCGTGTTTGAGATTGGCGAGCTCATACCCTCGGAGCGTGGCGGCAATGTGCGCGCCAATATCGTCTACCGCTGGCGCTCCTCGCGCGACAAGATAGAGGAGGAGAACCCGAGCGTGCGGCTGCTTGAGACGCTGCGCACCTACACGCGCATGGATGATGATGAGATAAAGAAGAGCATAAAGGAGAGGGCCCGTGTGCTCCACTACCTTGCTGACAAGCATGTTGATGACGTGGATGAGGTAGGCAAGTACATCGTGCAGTACTACGAGAACCCTGATGCGCTTCTGAAGAGAATAGGCAAGTCCGGAAGGTAAGTGGTTTTGCATGAAGATGAAAATCCCCCTGCTTTTCATCCCGCAGAAGCAGGCGCTTGCCATGTCGCACCCGCTTTACAAGTTTTCATCCAAGATGAGCAGGGTCTACAAGTTTCTTGAGAAGGATTTGTACAAGCTTGACGCAGACATCACCGCCACTGCATACCTTGCGGCAGCACTGCTCAATGCGTCATTGTATTTCGTGATTGCAGGCTCGATATCCCTCATTGCATTCGTGCGCGGCAAGAACGCAGATGCTCTCCTGTGGTCTTCGGCGCTTGCAATCTTTGCATTTGTTGCGGTGTTCTTCTTCTCCGTGGCATACCCCCGCTGGCTGGTAAGGAAAAAGGTGGCGAACATCGACAAGAACCTGCTGTTCGCCGCGCGCCACCTGCGCATCCAGACCACGGCAGGCACCCCACTTTTCGACTCCATTGTCTCAGCCTCGCACGGCTATGGAGAGATATCGGAGGAGTTCGAGAAGATAGTGGGCAATGTGCAGATGGGCACCAGCCTGGCTGACGCGCTTGAGGACTCGGCTGTGCGCAACCCGTCATACTACTACAACAGGATAATATGGCAGATGTCAAACGCGGTGAAAGCAGGCACCGATGTGGGGCCTGTGCTTTCCGAGATAGTGGATTTTTTGGCAGAGGAGCAGAGGATTGAGATGAGGAACTATGGCGCGCAGCTCAACACGCTTGCAATAATGTACCTCATGGCATGCATCATCGTGCCCACCATCACCCTGATATTCATGATGGTGATTTCCTCGTTCGTGGAAGTGCCCATCACGAACACTGTGCTGTGGTTCATACTTGCAGGGCTCATATTCGTGCAATACATGTTCATAGGCATCATCGAGAGCAGGAGGCCAGCAGTCGCCATATAGGTGGAAACTCATGTGGATTTTGGAGAAGTACAGCAATTTCTGGAAGGATTTGCTCATCTACAATGACATTGAGATGAACAGCCGCAAGTTTTCCGCCGCGCTTTTCCTGGTGTGCATGAACGCAGGCCTTGTGGTGGCAATTGCATTTGCCAATGACTTTTGGAGCGTGGTTGCCGCTTTTGCCGCTACATTTTCAGTCATCCATGTTATCGCGTATTCATACCTGCTCATGGGGTCGAACAACCGCGCGGCAAAGGTGGAGGAGGCGCTGCCGGATTTCCTTGCCCTGGTGGCAAGCAACATACACTCGGGCCTGACGCCTGAAAAGGCGCTCATAGTTTCTGCGCGCGAGGAATTCGGGCCGCTAAGCGTGGAGGTGAACCGCGCAGGAAGGTTCAGCCTCACAGGCATGCCCCTCGAGCGCGTCTTCATCGGCATGACAGAGCACATACACTCGGATTTGCTTGACAAGACTGTTCGGCTCATTGTGGAAGGCCTGCACTCCGGAGGCGACATGGTGGAGCTTCTGGAGAAGACCGCGCTTGACATCCGCAAGTTCCGCTCGGTGAGAAGGGAAACGAATTCCATGATACTCAATTACGTGCTGTTCATTGTGGCAGCCGTCACCTTCGGCGGCCCGCTGCTTTACGGGGTGGCAAGCTTCCTGGTGGACATCATGCTCAAGATAAAGCAGAAGCTGGTGATTGGCGCGGATTCCTCGCTTGCAGGCCAGATAGGCGTGTTCAAGGGCCAGCTCATGCTGACACCTGAAGGAGTTGCCATTTTCTCATCAGCCGCAATACTGATAACTGTGTTCTTCGGCTGCATGGCCGTCGGGATAATGCAGTCGGGCAGGAGGATGGACGGGCTGAAGTATTTCCCAATGCTTGCCGTGATTGCGCTTGCCATACTCTTCTTCGTCCGCGGCGCGCTCACGCTTGTGCTTGGAAGCCTGATGGGCGAGGTGTGAGAGGAGATGGAGAAGCACGCGGGCACTGCGGCTGAAAAGCAGGCAGGCATTGATGAGATTGCCTCGCTTTCCGAAGAAGAGCTGCTGCGCGCCTGGCGCACCTCGCGCAGTGGGCTTTCACATGATGAGGCTAGGCGGCGCCACCTGATTTACGGCTACAACGAGCCTGCGAGAAAAAAGGAAAGCCCGCTAATTTTCCAGGCGCTCCACGAGTTCAAGGATCCGCTTTCCCTCATGCTGATAGTGATTGCGACTTTCCTCCTGTTCACGGACAATCTCCCAAGCGCAGGCCTCATCTACGGCATGGTGGTGGTGGGCGCGCTTCTTTCCTTCTACCAGGAGCACAAGGCGGGCAAGGAGGCAAAGAAACTCACTGAAATGGTGTCCTCCACTGCCACGGTGCTGCGCGACGGGAAGGAGGAAGAGGCGAAAATTCGGGTGCTGGTGCCTGGCGACATTGTGCGCCTTGCGGCAGGCGACGTCATCCCTGCGGACGTCAGGATACTTGAGGAAAAAGACCTGCACGTGGACCAGTCCACGCTCACCGGCGAGGCCTACCCTGTGGAGAAGGATGCAAAGCCTGCAAAGGGCAAGGCAAAGGGGATTGCCTCGCTTTCCAACATCTGCTTCATGGGCTCCAATGTGGTGAGCGGAAGCGCAATTGCGCTTGTGATGAAAACAGGCTCGGACACCGAATTTGGCGCGCTTGTCCTGCACGTGGCTGGGCAGCAGGTGGAGACGAGCTTTGAGCGCGGGGTGAAAAGCTATGTCGGCATGATGATGAAAATCATCTTTGCCATGGTGATGCTCACGTTCGGACTCAACGCGGTGATGAAGGGCGACTTGTTCGAGTCTTTCATGTTCGCGATTGCAGTTGCCGTGGGGCTTGCGCCAGAAATGCTGCCCATGATGGTGGCGGTGAACCTTTCAAACGGCGCAATGGCAATGTCGAAAAAGCGGGTGATTGTGAAGCGCCTGTCTGCAATACACAATTTCGGCGCAATGGACGTGCTTTGCACTGACAAGACCGGCACTCTCACCATGGGCACAGTGGTGCTGGAGAGGCACTTTGATCTGTCTGAAAATGACAGCAGCGAGGTGCTCAAGTACGCATACCTCAATTCATACTTCCAGACAGGGCTGCGAAATGTGATGGATGACGCCATACAGAAGCACAGCCACATCTCGGTTGCAGGCTGGCATAAAGTGGACGAGATGCCGTTTGACTTTTCGCGCAGGATGATGTCGGTGGTGGTGGACAACGGCAAAAGCCACATGCTCATCGCAAAGGGCGCGCCCGAGGAGATAATCCAGCGCTGCAGCCATTATGAGCAGGGCGGAAAAGTTTACCCTGGCAGCAGGCACCACAAAAAGCTCCTTTCGCTTTCTGACAAGTACAGGCGAGAGGGATTCCGCGTGCTTGCGCTTGCTTACCGCCGCTTCCCGAGGAAGGCGCGCGCATATGGCAAGCAGGATGAGACAGGGCTTGTGCTCAAGGGATTCATGATATTCCTCGACCCGCCCAAGGCGTCGGCGAAAAAGGCGGTTGCCACACTTGAAGGGATGGGAATAAGCCTCAAGGTGCTGACAGGCGACAACGAGCTGGTTGCGCGCAAGATTTGCGGAGATGTTGGCATTGACGTTTCAGGCGTTGCGGTTGGCGACGAGATTGAAAAGCTGACGGATTCCGAGCTTGCGAAAAAGGTGGAAGAGATTTCGGTGTTCGCGCGCCTTGCCCCGCTGCAGAAGGAAAGGATAATACTGGCGCTTAAGAAAAACGGGCACACCGTCGGCTATATGGGCGATGGCATAAACGACGCGCCCTCGCTGAAGAATTCAGATGTCGGCGTTTCAGTGGACAACGGCGCGGACATTGCAAAGGAGACCGCAGACATAATACTTCTGAAGAAAAGCCTGATGGTGCTTGCAGATGGAGTGGTTGAAGGCAGGAAGACTTACTCCAATATCACCAAGTACATAAAGATGGGCTCAAGCTCGAACTTCGGCAACATGTTTTCCGTGGTGGGCGCGTCAGCTTTCCTGAATTTCCTCCCCATGCGCCCCATACAGATACTTTTCAACAACTTCCTCTACGACATGTCGCAGGTGACCATACCTACAGACAATGTGGATTCCGAGCAGCTGGAAAAGCCATTGCCGTGGGATGTGGAATACATAAAGAAGGTGATGTTCTACCTCGGGCCAGTAAGCTCGCTTTTCGACTTCATCACGTTCGGCGCGTGCATCCTCCTTGGCGCGCCTGCCGCGCTTTTCCAGACAGTGTGGTTCATGGAGTCGCTTGCCACGCAGACACTGGTCATCCACGTGGTAAGGACGGGCAAGGTGCCTTTCCTTGAAAGCAGGCCAAGCCGGCTGCTTCTCATTTCCTCGTTTGCAATCGTGGCAATAGGCTGGCTCGTGGTCTTCTCGCCATTCGGGGAATACTTTGGCTTTGTGCCCCCGCCTGCAGAATACCTTGCGGTGATTGTGGGGATTGTAGTTGCCTATCTCGTGGCAGTGCAGCTTGTCAAGATGTGGTTTGCGCGCAAGTTCGGATGGAAATGAAGAATTTGCTTTCTGCAAACGATGGAAAACTCTGCTAAATTATGAATCCCCAAGAGTTTTCCATATTTCCCCAACCATTCTCTAAAAGCAGCGTTTCCCCGTTTTTTGCGCGAAGCTCTAGCCTCTCAAGCACTGAGGGGTACTCGTTGTACTTGAAGGTCGACTTTACGGGCATGCTCCCTATTTTCTTCTCAAACGACCAGCAGGCGTGCGCGTATGCGCGCGCGGTCGCCTTGATGGAAAAATCCTCGCCCTTGCCCTCAAGCTCATGCACCCAGTTCTTTGTGCCTGCAATTTTATGCGGCACTACAGTCAGCGCGTTGCCCTCGTAAACGCGCCCTGTTGGCGCGTGGAACAGGTAGATGTCCTGCTTGAGGGGAAGAGACGGCTTCTTGAGGCCTGCCCCTTGCCATGCATTGTCCGCAAGCGTGGCCCTGCCGACATAGGGCGCCATGTAGGTGAAGAAACTGCCGTCGGAAAAATGGTAAAGCCCCCAGTACCATTGCGGCGGAGGCGCGGCGAGCAATATTTTCTGGAAGTATGCAGTGCCAGAGATTGCGCGCTTCTTGCCGTTGTGAAGCTCGGTGCCGGACAATTTGGTTATCTCTATCCTGGTGCCTTCTATCTGCATGCCAGCAGGAAGCGGCGTGTTGCCGTAGTTTGGCCCCACCGGCTCGCGAAGGTCAGACTGCCTTGCGACAAACTCGAACTCGTGCTTGCCCGACTTTATTTTCGTTATGAAATCTTCGCCGTGAAGCGAGAACGATGATGGCGTGCTTCCAGGCGCGAAAAGCGAGCAGCGGGCAGGGTCAAGCTCCATGTGCGAGGTTTCAAGCACAAAGTCCTCGTGCATCCTCTCGCCGTCAAAATACCATGCAGCTGCTGCGCCGTTGAGGCGGTAGGTGCCATCCACTCTGCCCTCAAGCTGCTTTGGGATGCGAATGTCAAGCGAATTGCACTTGATGTGCGAATCGTTCTTGATGGACCAGAGTATCATGAGCTGCCTGCACTTGCCAGTCTTCTTTGTGTTTTCGTCATGGATGAAAAAGAGCCAGAACCACCACATCCAGGCGCCAGGCGTATGCCATTTCTTTGGTGGGTGCCAGATGCTGCGGATGAGCCCCTCCCTTTTTGCGTGCGCCATGAGAGCATTTTTAATGTAATGGTTTATATTTGTCCCGAAAGGATGCGGATTTTATGGAAAACGAAGAGCATGTTTATGATGCGATAGTGGTGGGTGCTGGCCCTTCGGGCTGCTCCACCGCCATTTTCCTAGCCAATGCCGGACACGAGGTGCTGCTGCTTGACAAAGCGAGCTTTCCGCGCGAAAAGGTGTGCGGGGACGCATTCTCAGGAAAGTCCATTGGTGTTGCGCGCGAGCTTGGCGTGCTTCCTGAGATTCCCAAAAAGCCGCACGGCATTGTGAGAGGGCTTACGCTCGTTGCCCCCAACGGCAAGAAAGTGTCTGTGCCCTTCCCTAATGCAGATGGGGAAAATTTTGCAGGCTATACCATTGCAAGGGTGGATGTGGATGGCATTTTAATCGCTGCTGCGCGCGCGCACCAAAAAATAAAGCTGATTGAGAATTTCACGGTGAATTCGCTTCTGAAAGACAGCGCAGGCGCAGTGATTGGCGTGTCGGGCGCATCTAGCGCTGAAAAGAAGGTGATGGAGTTCCGCTCGCGCGTTGTGGTGGGCGCAGACGGCGCAGCTTCATCTGTTGCGCGGCTGGTAGGCACACCCAACGTCCCCATGGCGCATGTTTATTCCGCAGTTCGGGGCTACTGGTCGGGCATTGAGGGACTGACACAGGATATTGAGCTTTTCTTCATTGACGGCGTGCTTCCAGGATATGTCTGGATATTTCCCATGCAGGAGGGGATGGCGAACGTGGGACTGGGAATACTTTCCTCTGATGTGAAAGCCGGGAGGCATCCGACCAAAATACTTTTGGATGCGGTTGCAAAACACCCTGCCATTGCGGCCCGCTTCAAGAATGCAAAGCTTGAGGGAAGAGTGGGCAGCTGGGCAATCCCGCTTGGCTCTTACCATAAGAAGTGCGTAGGCAATGGCTGGACGCTTGTTGGCGATGCCGCCTCGCTTGTGGATCCATTTTCAGGAGAGGGAGTGGGCAACGCGCTTTGCTCAGGTAAGTATGCCGCAGGGGCGATTGGGGGGGCGATTGCCGCAACTCCAGGGCATGCGCCGCTTGCCGAGGCATCACTTGCCAAGTACCCGAAGATGCTGGACGAATACATTTACCCTGAGATGGTGGATTCCTACCGCCTGCAGCGCGCGAGCCGCTTCCGTTTCCTCCTCAACCTGTTCATAGGCAAAGCAGCGGACAAGCCTGAGATGCGCCAGATGCTCATCAACATGGTAAACTCGGACGAGGCGAAGAAAAAGACACAGTCACCGCTGTTCTATTTGAAGCTCTTGCTGCCGTGATTAAAGCCCCTGCACGAAAACTTCGGCTTCGGCGTGCTCGTCAGGCGCCATGGGAATGTCAAGCTTTGCACGCACTTTCCAGACGTAAATCGCGCCGTCGTGCCCAAACTCGTAGCTTGTGGGCTTTGCGTCCTGCGGAAGCAGGAACTGGACGATGAACTGCTCCTCTCCTGAGAATGTGTGCTGCCCGCAGGCTTGCTTTGACTGCTCGAATGCAGTGCGCGAGCGCTCTTCAGTCTTTGTCTCCATGTGCGATGAGTAGGGCTGGCCCATCTCGCGGTCCCTGTCGTAGTCGTACCTGTCCAGCACCACCGTGGTCTTTACTTGCTTGCGCTCTGCGCAGACAAGGGTAGCAGACAGGCTGCGCGCGTTGAGGGGCTTTTGCTGGCGCACGCTGATGGTCGCAGATATGGTGTCGCCGGCTGAATAGGATGCGCGGTCAAGCGAGATGGAAATCATGTTCCCACTCAGGGATTTTCCACTTCAACGTCTCCGTTGATGGTTACCTGGCAGGCAAGCCGCTGGTTGGGCTTGGCGCCGAATCCTTCAAGCGTTGCCTTCTCGTTTTCAGTAGGCGGCGTGAGATTTTCCATGCCGGAGACGATGTTGACAAGGCATGAGACGCACACGCCTGCCTTGCAGGAGAACGGTATGGAGGCGCCGTTGTCCTCGGCAACCTGAGTAAGCGGGGTGCCCGCAGGCACTTCCACTGTCTTTCCGTCGGATTTGAATGTTACTTTTGGCATAGTGATCCCTCGCGAGATAAAATGCAATAAGAGTTTAAAAACAAGAGCGGTGATAAAATAGCGGTGATGCGTATGCCTTCCAACCTTCCTTCCAGTTTTTCGCGCGGCGGCCCCAAGCCATACAACCCTTCTGATGAAAAATATTCGCCCCCTGCCCAGCAAGCCTCCGAGGCTCCGCAGGCAGGCGGGGCAAGCACAACCACGATGATAGTGGCGGTCCTCGCACTCGCACTCGCACTTGTCAGCGTGTATGGCACCTTCTTCATGGAAAAGCCGCTTTCGCCAGCGCAGAAGGAGCAGCTGCTGGGCATTGCCGAGGATCTGCGCACGCTGCAGAACCGGAACATTGTGATGTCAGCGCCGGTTTCAACCACAATCACGCTAGACCGGAGCTATCCGATAAAGGACCTGTTCCCTGCAGAATTTAACATGCCGCTTTCCTTCAACATACCCATTGACACCCAGCTGGTTGGCTTGTCATCCACGGGGCAGCCAGTGCAGTTCCGAGTGCAGGAGCAGGTGCCCATTGAAGTGGTGGTGCCAATATCAAGCGCCACTGCGTTTGGCAACAACACAATACAGATAAAGAAGGAGCTCCCTGTCGAGGCGAAGTTCACCTCGTCCATAAACATACGCGCAGCGTATGGGCAGGACATGAATAACATAATCGACAAGCTTGAGGCAATTGCCAGCAAATAGTCAGGAAAGGGAGGCTATTTTGGCAACGCCCCGCGCGCCATCCCACTCTTTTTCCCATTTTGCAATCTTCAGCGCGCGCTTGAAAAACGGCGCGCCTGCGACGAATGTCTCGCCTTCTCCGCCTTCAAGCATGGGGCTTACGGATGGCTTCATTTGCCGCAGGCGCTGCACGAACTCGCCATCAAACCTTTTGCCAAGGTCATCTTTTCCCAACCCCTCTGCTGAAACCGCCACAACATATACATCGAAATAGCTGCAGATTTCTGGAAGCATCTGCGCACCTGTGCGCCAAAGCGGCGAGAAGCTCCTAATGCCTAGCTCGTGCGCGATTTTGTCAATGCGCTGCTTCTGGTACTCGCTTTCAATTGCACCGGTCGCCACCGCGTCAACTTTCATTTCAGAAAGCGCGCGCTTTACCTCGCCAAGCTCGTCAGCCTCGGCGCTGCCTTTCGCTTTCACCACCTTTATTGGTAGATTCATTGCTTCCGCCTGCTTTTCGCACCAGCCAATGTTTGGGTGGTGGAACATCGTCGAGTATTCAGCAGGCTCGATTGTGAGGAGATGCACGTCCCAGCCATAATAGAGGCAGCAGAACGAGGCAAAGGCTGAATCCTTCCCGCCTGAGAATAGAACAGCAACTTTCATGGAACCACAACAAGAATCGCCAAACGCATCGAGGGGTTTGGACAGTGCCAAATCGTCTGCGATTTGGCGACACGGTCGAGCGACGATTCGCTCGACTTGCTGCCATTTTCATCTGCGAAAATGGCAGTGGACTGGACGGGATTTGAACCCATGGCCTCGTCGTTGCGAACGACGCGCTCTACCGCTGAGCTACCAGCCCTCATTATTCGTCGGAGTTAGCATTGAAGGGTTTATAAAATATGATAGGGGGTTGACAAAAAAGAAAATGCGCCCTTGTTGGGGAAGGGCGCGGCTGTTGAAAGAAAAAACTCAGAGATAGTTGAGTGCGTCCATGGTTATTGCCTTGGGCTTTGCCTCTGCAGGCGCGGTCGAGTAGGGGTTCTTCACACCAGTCACAATGGAGGTGACTGATAGCCCGTCGCCCATGCTCGGGTCGAGGCGCGCGCCGATCTTGACATCCGCGTTGAGGTCGAAGCTCTCGGAGATCTTCTCGCCGATTTCAATGCCCTCGCCAAGCGTGAGGCCGGTGCCGCCGTTGACATGAAGGAGCGCGCCCTTTGCGCCCTCATAGGAAACATCCAGGAGCGGGTGCTCCATAGTGTTCCTCACCACATGCTCCACCCTGTCGGTGCCGTGCGCCTCGCCCATTGATATGAGCGCAAAGCCACCATTCTCCATGACTGACTTCACATCTGCAAAGTCGATGTTCATGAGCGAAGGCAGCATTATCGTGTCCGCAATGCCCGTGATTGCCTTGCCCGTGATTGCGTCGGCAAGGTTGAATGCCTCGGAAATCGGCAGGTTGGGCACGTAGTTCACCAGCCTGTCGTTCTCAATCACAATGCAGGTGTCGGACTTTGCCATCAGGCGTTCCAGACCCCACTTCGCCTTCTGCACGCGCGCGCGCTCAAGGCGGAAAGGAATCGTTACGACTGAGACGACGATTGCGCCCTCGTCCTTTGCGATCTCCGCAACGACAGGCGCTGCGCCCGTTCCCGTGCCTCCGCCCATTCCGGCGCACACGAAGACAAGCTCCTTGCTGCCGATTACCTCGCGCAGCTTGTCGCGGCTCATTTCCGCACACTTGGTCGCGACTTCAGGGAAGCCACCTGCGCCCAATCCCTTTGTTACCGATGAGCCGATCAGCACCCTCTTGTGCGCCTGCACAATCTTGAGGTGGAGCTGGTCGGTGTTAACGGCAATTGTCTGTGCGCTTTTTATCCCGCTCTTCATCATTCGGTCGACCGTGTTGCAGCCCGCGCCGCCCACGCCGATGATGCCTATCCTGACGCCCTCATTACTCATGAGTTCGTCCGCCTTTGTTTCCCCAACCACGTTTTCGAACATATCCCAAACCCCCGTCTTGTATTTTTTTGCCCTGCCCTGATTTTTGAACCTGCATCCGCTCGCCAAAAACTAATATACGAGGGAAACTGCACAGTCCATCTGATCGCCAACCCTAATTCGCATAACAGGTTTAAATAGATTTCTTTTGTGCGAATGCGCGCGTTCGGAGCAGGAAAAATCTACGGCGTGGAAAAAATGCAGATGGGCAAAGGCAGGAAAATGAAAATGGGTAGGCATAAAAGTTTTGCCCCCATTGCAATCGCATGCATCATTTCCGCGCGCAGGGCGCCATACGCTCGCCCTGCAGGACGACCTATTGCCCTCTGCGCGCGCAAGGCGCAACTGAATATCTCGTGCTTCTTGCAGTCGTGCTAATCGTCGCGCTTGTTTCGGTTGCGCTCCTTGGCTTCTTCCCAGGGATGGCATCCGACTCGCAGCGCGCGCAGTCGGAGATGTACTGGAAAAGCGCGTCGCCGATTGCGATAACGGAATGGGCGGCGAGATTGTATCCCACAAATGGCCAAATACAGCCCTATTTTCGGGTGAAGAACAACGGGGCTTACCCCGTCAGGATCACGGCAATAGTCGGCGCGGACGGGGGCAGGGCGTATTCTTCTTTCGGCCTTGGATGCGGAGTCCCTGCCACGGGGTGGTATAACACCAGCGACAATTTTTACCTTGCCCCAGGGGAAGAAAAATACTTTGGGCCAGTAGGCTCGCAATGGTATGGCCTGCCATGTGATAGGACGGTTTATGCAATAACTGGCGCATCCACAGGTGCATACGTTGGAGGCGCTTCATCGATTTGCCAGAATTCCACCTCGTCCCCCGGCACCCTCATATGGCAGAGCCTG
>Ga0172369_10003197_pt1 | contig 21747 bp, 18 predicted proteins | sample LakKiv25m_FD_114539 | JGI IMG/M metagenome (GOLD analysis project Ga0172369, IMG submission 114539) | Freshwater microbial communities from Kabuno Bay, South-Kivu, Congo - kab_022012_11.25m | ecosystem: Environmental > Aquatic > Freshwater > Lake | place: Democratic Republic of the Congo...
AAAACCATCGAGAAAGGGTTGAAGGAAATGGATAAAATTGAAATTCTTGATGGGAAGCAGGCGTTTCTTCTGTATGAAACATACGGATTTCCTTGGGAGGTGACAGAGGAGATAGCGAGGGATAAGGGGCAAACGATCGATCGGGTGCAGTTTGAAGAAGAATTCAAAAAACACCAGGAATTATCCCGAAGTGCAAGTGCAGGCATGTTTAAAGGAGGACTTGCTGACCAAAGTAAAGAAACGACAAAATTACATACAGCCACTCACCTACTGCATGCGTCACTTCGGAAGACATTGGGAAACCATGTTTCTCAAAGAGGCAGCAACATAACAGGTGAGCGGCTGCGGTTTGATTTTTCTCATCCGACAAAGTTGCTTCCAGAAGAGCTGAAAATAATTGAGAATTCAGTCAATGAGGCAGTCGCACAAAACTATCCAGTAACGTTTGTTGAGATGGACAAAAATGAAGCGCTTTTGTCGGGGGCGCTTGGTTTTTTTATTGAAAAATATGGTAATCGTGTAAAAGTATACACAGTCGGTGATCCAAATGGGGAATACTATAGCCGCGAAATTTGCGGAGGACCACATGTTTCCTTTACAGGGGAGTTAGGGCACTTTACAATAGATAAAGAGGAGTCAGCAAGTGCCGGCATTCGTCGGATATATGCTCATCTAACCCATGAATCTAATGGAATCACTACAGCACCTAGTTCGTCCTAAGAAATCTCAGAAGGAATTGTATCTCTCGATAACGCTCAGTCATTCCCATGTTGGTGCATGCGCATGGTCAATGGGTGAGGATGGAGGACTTCTTGTTGCTGCTTCTGAAAGCAAAAGAATTGGAAAAAATACCTGGGAGAATCGTGTTGAGATAGCTGATCAGCTTATCGAAAAACTTTCTGAATATGCGGGTACCGATAGTATCCATCAAGTGGTATTTGGGCTTCCCCAAGATATGTTGACATCTGAGGGGAATATCGAAAAAGGGATAAAGACTGAACTTATGAAAATGTCCAAAATGCTTGATTTATCGCCAGTTGGGTTTGTGAATATTGATTCAGCTGTTGTGTTTCAGATCAAACATGATGAAGGAGTACCTCCTAGCGTCATTCTATTTCATATTTATGGAGATGAGATATCTTTATCATTGTATCGCGTAGGAACCTGTATAGGATCACGGACCATGCAAAAAAATGAATTCATTGTCGAGGATGTTGAAACTGCCATAAAAAGTTTTTCAGATATTGAGGTACTTCCCTCTCGAATACTACTTTTCGGTGATGATACATTTATACTTGAAACAATTCAATCTCAACTCTTGACACATCAATGGCCAAATCGGGTGAACTTCCTTCATTACCCAAAGATCGATATTATGCCTATGGAAGATGTTGCGCGGGCGGTCGCACTTGCCGGAGCAAGTGAACTTGCAAAAGCGATGGGTATTGATACGGAAGAAAATGAAGAAGACATGGTACCAGTTTCTCAAAAAAAATCTTCTGCAAGCGGCGAAACAGTGGTTGCACAAACTTCACCGTTCCATGAAGAAAACAAATTATCTCCTGATGTGACAATAGAAGAGCTCCTAGCCGACCAAAAAGAAACAATAGAAGATAAGGATATAGTTGAAGAAATTGATGAAGCGTTTGATAAAGACGTTGATAAAGAAGAATCATTAAACAAAACAAAACCGTACCCATCAAAGCTTGAGGAATTTGAAATCCATCCTGAAGATGCAAATGTGGTTGCGGTATCACCAGAGTTATTGGGGTTCGGCGCAAAAAATGAAGGAGAACAAGTTCCTTTAAAAAAACAAAATATTCAGGAAGCCATTCGTAATATATTTCTATCCTTCCATATACCTAAAATGCCGAATATCTTTAAAAATGGGTTAGTCATTCCAATTATCGGATTATTTGTTTTTGTTACGGGAATTATCGGTATATTATATTATATGCTTCCTAAAGTAACGATAACGATTGGAGTTCTACCTCAGATCATAGCAAAAGAAAAAACAATATCCATATCAACGACCGCGACAGTGGTAGATGCGGAAAAATTTATAATTCCAGGAAAGAAGCAAGAAAAATCAATTATTGGGGAAAAAACAATGCCAGTTACGGGCAAGAAAAAAATCGGTGATCCTGCACGGGGAACCGTGACTATTTATAACAAAACAACCACCACTAAGTCATTGAAAAAAGGAGCAACTCTTGAATTTAAAGGTTTAGAATTTACGCTTGATAGTGATACAGAAATTGCGTCAGCAAGTGAATCAATTGGATCACTTACATTTGGTACAACAACAGCAGTTGTAACAGCAGTTGCAATCGGAGAGGAAGGAAATGTTGTTGCAAACACAGAGTTCTCCGTAAAAGGGTATGATACGAGTGCAATTATTGCACGAAACAATCAGATATTTACAGGAGGTACTAGCAGGCAAGCAACGGTGGTATCGCGGACTGATTACGACGCACTCATTAAGGCAATAACAGATGAGTTAGTTGCATCAGCAAACGCTGAGCTTCTACAACAAGTGACTGGTGGCGAAAAATTAATTGAACAGACAATCAAAACAACCGTCACAAGTAAAACATTTACTGAAGAATTAGATCAAGAAGCAAAAGAATTACATGGAAAAGCAACCATTACAGTAAGCGGAATTTCGTATAAAGAAGAGGATATAAAATCCCTTCTCTTAGCTTTTGCCTCAAAAGATATAAAGTCAGGTTACGTCATGAACGAGGGTCGAACGACGACGTCTGTAATAAGTCCGGTTCTGAAAAAGGATGGGACCATTACCGCACAAGCGACCATACAGCTGGTTTCTATTCCGACAATTAATGTTGATTCAATTCGAAAATCTCTTGTTGGAAAATCTGTAAAAAGCGCACAAGATGAATTAAAGCAAATTCCAGGAGTGGGAAGTGCGGAATTTACATTTAAGCAATCATCAAAAACAAAGCTTCCGATGAAGGCGACCAATATTAAAATCGATGTTGTTATCATCGCTCTGTAATATGCCACTCTACCGCTACGTGAAAGCTCAGCCAAAAAGACCGGTGAAACGATCTATACTTTTATCCTACGGTCTTATGATAACCGGAGTATTTGTATTATTATGGACTATTTGGCCGATTCTTTCTTTTTCAACATTTACCCAAGCACTAACCAAAACAATATCTCCTGTTGGGGAAAACGGAGTTCTGTCTGGTAGAGCCCTTACGCCAATCGCAGAGGCTTCTGATATTCAAAATCCGAATACTTGGTTTCCAACATCTCCTCAAAAACATGTAACAGCTAAGGTGAATACCTATACACTATCCATTCCAAAATTGAAAATTAAAGATGCACTTGTTACCGTATCTGGTGATGATTTGTCAGTAAGTTTAGTGCATTATGGAGGCACTCCTTTACCTGGACAATATGGAAATGCCGTGGTGTTCGGACACTCTACACTTCCCCAATTTTTTAGCCCGACAAATTATAAAACAATATTCTCATTCCTACCCACGATGAAAATAGGTGATCAAATAAATGTGACTTATGATGGAGTCGCATATACCTATCAGGTATACGATATGGTTGTTGTCGAACCAACAGATTTATCTCCACTTGAACAGAGATTTGATAATTCCTATATGACCGTTATTACATGTGTTCCTCCGGGAACATATTGGAAGAGGCTCAATGTTAAAGCAAAAATTGTTAAATCATCATGAACACGACATCTAAAGGTATTGCTATAGAAGCAATAAAGAAGAAGCTTTTAGGGAAAAAACTCACATACCGTGAGATTTTTTCCATCATGGACGAGATTTCACACGAACGTTTAGGACCAGTTTTAACGACGTATTTTGCAGCAGCAGGATTTAAGGAAGGATTTTCTCCTGAAGAATTATATTTTATGACGAAAGCAATGGTTGATACAGGAGAACATTTGCATTTTAAAGGAGTTGTTGCTGATAAACACAGTACTGGGGGAGTCGCAGGAACAAGAACAACAATGATACTCGTTCCTATTGTTGCAGCAGCAGGATTTCTTATCCCAAAAAATTCCACGCGCGCGATTACAGCACCTGCAGGAACAGCCGATACGATGGAAGTCGTAGCGCCTGTGACGTTTGAGGCTAAACAAATTGAAAAGATTGTGAATAAAATTGGTGGATGCATTGTATGGGGAGGACATTTAGGACTCGCGCCTGCTGATGACATCATTATAGAAATTGAACAGCCGCTAGCATTTGAGTCGTTTGATAAAGTGATAGTCTCGATTATGGCAAAGAAAATTGCGGTTGGCGCTAACCATGTTGTGTTAGATATTCCGGTTGGCCCGACTATGAAGATTCAGCACTTTTCAGATGCGGAGGTTATTGAGAAAAAATTTCAATATCTTGCCAAGAAATTGGATATGCATATAATTACAGACATCAACGAAACGCATGAAAATGCAGGGTTTGGGGTTGGGCCTGTGCTCGAAGCACACGATGTTTTTGAAGTACTTGAGCAAAAATCGTGCAGGCCGCAAAAATTAGAATATAAAGCACTTCGTCTTGCTGGAAAGCTTTTATCACTCTGTATTGAAGACAACCTAACATATCAAGGAGTTAATGGTGAGGAACTCGCCAAGGAAATGCTCACATCTGGAAAAGCACTTGCGAAAATGCGGGAGATAATAAAAGCTCAAGGGGGTAACCCTGATATAACAAGTGAACAATTAATTGCCGGAAAACAGGTATTTGAGATCAAATCAACAAAAAAAGGCAGAGTGACAAAGATTGATAATAAAGAGATCAGTATGATCTGTCGGATACTCGGAAATCCAACGGATAAGTTCGCAGGTATGTTATTAAACCATAAACTTGGTGAACCGATAGACAAAAATGATATACTATGTACGCTCTATAGTTCGGATGGGTATAGACTTAAAGAAGCGGTTGAAACAGTAAAACACATTCCAATCTATACAGTAGAATAAGTAAATATGTTTAAAAACATGATAGCACCAGTTCAAGCGTGGCTTTTGTCTCAAGGAAAATGTGTTGGTTGTGGTAAACCACTCGATAAACCCCAAAGCAAAGGACTCCTTCAAATCACCTGTGCGTGCGGGCGAATGTATATGTATGACTCTCAGTCCAATAAATATAGGAGGGCGACAATCGATGAAGTTAAATAACATAGGTATTCGCATCATTATCACAATCAGTATTGTTATTTTTTCCTTGATAATCGGATTTGTTTGGTGGGCTGACGCAATGAGTCCTGTTGATAAAAATGATACTACTCCAGTAATGTTTATTGTTCCACATGGTCAGGGTTCTAAAGAAATTTCACGAAGGCTTGCGGCAGAGGGACTTGTCCGTAGTCAAATAGGATTTTATCTTTTGGTTCGGTTTTTTGGAACAGATGGACAAATTCAGGCAGGAGATTTTAGGCTTAACAAATCCATGGATGCACGAACTATCGCTTTAGAGTTAACCCACGGTATGGTAGATGTATGGGTCACAACGCTTGAAGGATGGCGAAATGAAGAAATAGCGATGATACTTTCGAAAGACCTCAACCTTCCCGAAAAAGAATTTTTACAGGTAGCTATGGAAGGGTATATGTTCCCAGATACCTATCTTATCCCTAAAGACGCCACAGCAACGGCGATTGTCACTATGTTTAAGGAAAATTTTGATAAAAAAATCACCCTGGAAATGCTTAGTGTTCTTCAAAAGGAGGGAATTTCAAAAGATGAACTCGTCACGATAGCTTCCTTAGTTGAACGGGAAGGACGAACAAGTATAGATAGACCGATCATTGCCGGTATTTTGTTAAATCGTCTTCGAAGGAATTGGCCGCTTCAGGTGGATGCAACCCTACAATATGCTTTAGGATATCAGCCGCGTGAAAAAACATGGTGGAAAAAAGAATTGACTGATGAGGATAAAAAGATTGATTCACCATATAACACATATCTGAATCCAGGAATCCCGCCTGGGCCAATTGCTAACCCAGGGTTTGAAGCGATAAATGCAGTTATTTACCCTCAAGTTACTGATTATATGTTTTATCTCCATGATGCTACAGGCGTAGCCCATTACGCAAAAACCATAGAAGGTCATTTAGAAAATATACGGCAGTTCTTACAGTAGTGACATGAAGCGACTGTTTTATTATCTTATTTGTATCTTCGTCGCTTGTTTGTTGCCAGCCTCAATTTGCGCTGAAGAGATTGTTGATTATACGACAACCATTACTGTTCAGGAAAATAGTTTGATAGTCATATCAGAGAACATTACCTATGATTTTGGTCCTGTCGATAGGCACGGAATATTTAGAACTATTCCACTAACAAAAACCAATGATCAGGGAGAAAAATATACACTTGATATCAAAAATATCCGTGTAACAGATGATAAAGGAGTGGCTTACCAGACACAACAATCATCTACAAGCGATGAATTGACAATAAAAATCGGTGATCCGAACAAAACAATTACAGGAGTTCATAGGTATGTCATTTCTTACACAGTCACAGGAGCATTTGTTGCGTTTTCAGATCATGATGAATTGTTTTGGAACATCATCGGAACGAAATGGGAAGTTCCAGTCAAAAAAATTACAGCTACTGTAAAACTTCCATTTTCACCAGCAGTTAAGGACATACAACTTGCATGTTTTACCGGAGTATATAAGAGCACTTCTCAGGGGTGTTCGACGACGTATGGTAATGGTACTGTCTCTGTAATTTCAACGAACGGTTTATCTCCTCAAGAAGGATTGTCTATTGTTATTGGATTTCCAAAAAATTTAATCACCATAATAGAAGCGAAAAAAGTAGATACGAGATGGGCTACAATTCTCGGTTTTATCATGAGCATCTTATTTCTTCTAGCTGGTCTTTTTTGGTATGTCCTAACACCTCTTTGGATTGTTATTCATTGGTTTCGTACAGGCCGTGATCCAATAGGCACAATTGGTGCAGCACATGTATGGTTTGATATTCCGAAAATAAAAAATGGGAAACCTTTGACTGCTGGCGAGACAGGAACACTTATTGATGAAACAGCAGATTTGAAAGATATTACGGCGACTATCGTAGATTTGGCAAGACGCGGGTATATAAAGATTATTGAAAAGAAGAAAAATGATTTCTATTTGGAAAAAATGGCTCCAAAGAAAGATACGGGGATGGAGTTGTTTGAAAAGAAGCTGTATAACGGGATTTTTGAGAAGAAAGAAAACGTCAAAATTAAAGATACAGAACTTTCTTCAGTTGTTGCCATAACGAAAACGGAGTTGTATGAACTTGTTGTAAAAGACGGTCTTTTTCCGAAAAATCCACAAGCCCAACGGACTAAATATTATATACTTGCGGGGTTCGCATTATTTACCGGTAATTTTTTACTTGCCGCAATCGCCTTTTTGTTTGGTCGATCTATGCCAAGGAAAACCATTGAAGGGGTGAATGTTTCCAATATCGCGATTGCGTTAAAAGGATTTATCGTCTCTCAAGATAGACAGTATCAATTTCAGGCAGAAAAACAGATGTTTTTTGAAAAAATGCTTCCATATGCAATCATTTTCGGAGTGGAAAAAATTTGGGCAGATCGGTTTAGAGGTATGGATATCAGTGAGCCATCATGGTATCAATCATATTCTGGCAATAAATTTACCGCTATGTATTTAGCAAACAGTTTACATCATGGGTTTTCATCAAGTGTTGTGAGTGCCGCTACCCCAACGCGTTCATCATCGGGTTTTTCTTCCGGATTTTCAGGAGGAGGATTTTCCGGTGGAGGCGGTGGTGGAGGCGGTGGTGGAAGTTGGTGATAGTAAATACCCTATAATAAAGGTATAATAGAAAAGGAGCATAGTATGGCAAGACTTGTAACAAAAACAGCACAGGCACCGTTTGAGCTCAAACCTCAAACAAGTGCAGTTCATATTTGTATGTGTGGATTATCAAAAAATCAACCGTTTTGTGACGAATCACATATGAAAACGAAAGATGAAGATACAAAAAAAGTGTATGTATATAGCGATCATGGATCGCGGAAGGAGGTGTGCGATTGTGGCAGCGACAAAAAGTGCGACTGCGGAAGCGCGTGTTGTGGAAGTAAGTAATAAGGTGTCTTTTTAAAGAAAGTAATATTATGGCAATGAAATTGTTTGTAGGAAGTTTATCGTATAACACAACTGATCAGGCGCTCCGCGATGCATTTTCGCAGGCAGGCACAGTCGTCACCGCAACGGTGATCATGGACAAATTTTCAGGTAGATCCAAAGGATTTGGATTTATCGAAATGAGTTCAGATGATGAAGCCAAAAAAGCGATGGAACTGTGGAATGGGAAAGAACTTGACGGTCGAACTTTGATCGTCAACGAAGCCCGTCCGATGGTTCCCCGAGATCAACGACCAGGAGGCGGATTCGGTGGAGGTGGTGGTGGACGAGGTGGGTACGGTGGTGGATCACGCGGTGGATTTGGTGGAGGAGCAGGACGCGGACGAGGCGGAGATCGCGGTGGACGCGATGACCGTGGTGGACGTGATTGGTAAGTAGTTTTTTATTATGATAAAAGCCCTTGCTCTTATTATTGGAGGACTATTGGCAGTCGGTGTGTTGGTTGTGGCATTGAAGTCAATCACAGGTGAGGACGCATGGATTTGTTCCGGGGGAATTTGGGTACAGCATGGAAAACCATTTTTACCTCAACCGACATTTCCTTGTCCGACAACTGAACCGACGCCAACGATCATACAAAAACGATAAGATATGAATACAAAAAACAGTCCACGGATAGCCGTGGACTGTTTTTTTTGTGTACACTACGTATATAGATGTAAAAAAGTATTTTTTTGGGTCTGAGTAGTGATTTGGTATGAGATGTAAAGAAGTACGGGAAACTGTTACGGGAATTGGATGAAACTTATAATCCGACTACAATAGATCGGAAGAACAGAACGCATAAACCACATTTTTCTTCAAAAACAGAAGAACCTATTCAGGAATCAACGCTCGTAGGAAGAAAACCCGCAACAATAGGACAAATTTATCAAATTATCAGACAAAGGGAAGTGTCAGATGAAAACACGAATGATGCTTGATACAATATAGGTTAGGTGAATCATATGCAATGGTATGTGTATGCATTATTATCAGCTATATTTGCTGCAGCAGTCGCAATCCTCGGTAAAATTGGAGTTGCAAATATCAATTCCAATCTTGCAACCGCAATCAGAACCGTCGTTATTGTCATATTTGCATGGGGCATAGTATTTGCGCAAGGAACATATAAACAAATCGGGAATATTCCGAAACACACCATTATTTTTTTGATTCTCTCCGGCATTGCAACTGGTTTATCGTGGCTATTTTATTTTCGAGCGCTTCAACTCGGAAGCGCTTCTCAGGTTGCTCCAATTGATAAATTCAGCCTCGTGCTTACAATCATCTTTGCGATTCTGTTTTTAAAAGAGAAAATTACGGTATCAGTATTTGCTGGCGTTATCTGTATAACAATAGGTACCTTACTTGTGTTACTTAATAAGTAATAGAAATTATTTTTGAATACATAATAATGGCTACATTTGCTGAGACTAAGACTGGATATCTATTTCGAAAAGGAATGGGGAAAGGAAATGGCATTGATTATGCTTCTCTTTCGAAACTACTTCCAAATACTCGTTCGAAGCAGGAGCATTAGTGGACAATAAAATTTTCGATATAAGAACAACTCTCCCCACTGGAAGAAAAACCCAACGGAGAAATATTCTCCTTGTTGACAGAAAGGGATTTATCAGTATAATAAGTGTTAATTGAATAGCCCAAAGAGGTGAACGATCATTGTTCACTTCTTTCTTTTGCGTTTTTTTCAAAGGATTTATTGTCAAATGGCCAAAGACAACCATACTCATCGATTATATTGGGGAAAAGAGTATACAGACCTTCCTCAGCTCGATCTTACGCTTGTACAGCGTGAATCGTATCAGTGGTTTTTGGAAGAGGGCGTAAAAACACTACTTTCTGAAATTTCGCCTGTATCGGATTTTACTGGAAAAAATTGGGAATTAGCCTTTAGCGATTACTTTTTCGGAAAACCCCGGTTAACACCCATTATAGCAATTGAAAAAGGTTTGACCTACGACATGCAATTAAAAGTAATTGCAACGCTTACCAATAAACAAACCGGACATCATGTATCACAAGAGGTATTTTTAGGTGATATCCCAGCGATGACCCAAAACGGAACCTTCATTATTAATGGAACAGAACGCTGTGTCGTTAATCAACTTGTTCGGTCTCCAGGAATCTATTTTACTGGAGAAGTCGATCCGACAACTGGACGAACATTATATAGTGCAGAAATTCGGCCCATGCACGGAAGCTGGCTAGAATTTTTTGTAACTAGAAATAACGTGCTGATGGTAAGAATTGACCGAAGGCGGAAATTTGTCGGAAGCACATTTTTACGCGCCTTGGGGCTTTCCACAAATGAAGAGATTAAACAAGCTTTTGCAGCGGTCGATATCAATCCTGATATGCGGATTTTTGACAATACCCTTGCAAAAGATCCCACAACAAGTCAAACAGAAGCTATTTTGGAAATATATAGAAAGCTTCGTCCTGGAGAACCGGTTGTTTTGGATAACGCTCGCGAACTTTTCCAGTCCATGTTTTTTGACTATCGAAGATATTCTCTCGAACGAGTCGGCCGGTATAAAATGAACAAAAAACTTGGCATAGACGTGCCAAATGAAAAATCTCATTGGATATTGACAAAAGAAGATGTATTAGGAGCAATCACCTATTTAATTAATACGATTTATGGAAAAGGTGATGTTGATGATATTGATCATCTTGGAAATCGACGCGTTCGACGCGTTGGAGAATTGGTTGCAACGAATGCGTTTCGTGTAGGATTACTTCGGTTAGAGCGATCAATTCGTGAAAAAATGAGTTTAGCAGGACCGCTTGCCGTTGATTTGCTCCCGACGCAGCTCGTCAATGCTCGGCCAATTATTGCCGCCATTAATGATTTTTTCCGAACAAGTCAGCTATCAACGATTCTTGATCAAACTAATCCACTTGCAGAAGTTGATAATTTACGCAGGTTTACTGTCATGGGTATCGGTGGAATCTCCCGGGAACGCGCATCATTTTCCATTCGTGACATCAATGCCTCCCAATATGGACGAATCTGCCCGGTGAGAAGTCCTGAAGGACCGAATATTGGACTTGTTACTTATATGTCCTTGTATGCAAGGATAAACGAATACGGATTTTTGGAAACGCCATACAGAAAAGTTATCAAAGTCACATCCGGTGGCAAAACACAAATGAAAGTAACTGATGAAATGGTTTATCTGGATGCAAATGATGAGCAATATCATTATATTACCCACGCAGATCTCTTAATCGATGTAAATGGCATCATCCAAACCGACCGCGTTCCTGTTCGGTACAAAGGAGACTTTGCCGAAGCAGACGTCATGGTTGTTGAATATTTAGATATTGTTCCCCGACAAGTTGTCGGAGCACCTGCTTCCCTTATTCCATTTTTAGCTCATGATGAGGCTAACCGTGCGCTTATGGGTACACACATGCAATGCCAGGCAGTGCCACTTCTTCAGCCACAAACACCGATCATAGGAACCGGAATGGAACGGTCAGTTGCTGGATCCATGGGGAGATGTGTGTATGCAAAAGATGATGGAGTTGTTCTCTACGCCGATGCGGCTTCAGTCACCATGAAATATAAAAACGGTGATGAAGAACAATACGCTCTTGAAAAATTCAAGCGTTCCGCGCAATCAACTTGTTACAACCAGCATGTAGAAGTGGCAACAGGCGATAAATTGAAAAAAGATGATGTCATTATTGAAGGTCCGGCGACCGATGATGGCGAGCTTGCGCTCGGCTGCAATATGGTAGTTGCGTATATGAGTTTTGACGGACTTGGATACGAAGATGCTATCGTCATTTCAGATAGACTGGTAAAAGATGATGTGTTGACATCAGTGAACATTGAAGAATATGAAGCAAGTGTTGTGGATACAAAATTAGGCCCTGAAGAAACAACCCGTGACATCCCGAATGTGGGAGAAGAGGCACTTCGAAATTTGGACAAGGACGGAATAGTTGTTGTTGGGGCTGAAGTGGCTCCAAACGACATTCTTGTAGGAAAAATAGCTCCAAAAGGCGAGACAGAATTAACCGCAGAAGAGCGGTTGCTTCGGGCTATATTTGGAGAAAAAGCACGAGAGGTCCGTGACACCAGTCTTCGGGTTCCACACGGTGAACGCGGAACCGTTATTGACGTTCGTGTCTTAGACAAAGAACAAGGTGATGAACTTGAGCCGGGTACAAACAGAAAGATTATCGTAAAAGTTGCTCAAATGAGAAAAGTCGTTGTTGGAGACAAACTTGCTGGACGACATGGAAACAAAGGAGTTATATCGAAAATACTTCCGGTTTCCGATATGCCGTATCTTGCTGATGGAACAATCGTCGATGTCATTATTTCTCCGCTTTCAGTTCTGTCCCGTATGAATTTAGGACAACTTCTTGAAACCCATTTGGGACTAGCCGCTAAAAAATTGAATGTCAGAATTGCAGTTCCTGTATTTGAACAGGTCAAAGAAGAAAAAATTGTCGAAAAAATAAAAGAAGCAGGACTCCCTTTGTCCGGAAAAGCAACTATGTACGACGGAAGAACTGGAAAAGCATTCAGCGAACCCATTGTTATGGGTGTCGGATATATCATGAAGCTTATCCACATGGTGGAGGATAAGACGCATGCACGGTCAACCGGACCATACTCACTTGTTACACAACAGCCACTCGGAGGAAAAGCGCAAATGGGAGGGCAAAGACTTGGAGAGATGGAAGTCTGGGCGCTTGAGGCTCATCGGGCTGCTCATATTCTACAGGAAATGTTAACGATTAAATCAGACGATGTGGTTGGACGCGCAAAAGCATTTGAATCCATTGTTAAAGGGATAGATATCCCCGCCTCCAATGTCCCAGAATCGTTCAAGGTTCTTGTTAAAGAACTACAGGCATTGGGATTATCAGTAAAACCAACCGGAGCGGTTACTGCAAAACAACAAGCTGCTAGCGAAGAGGCAAAAGTTGTAGTGGATGCAAAAGAACTTGCGGAAGCAGTTGGTGTGGAAGTTATTGAAGAGCCACCCGTTGCACCAGTTGAAGAGGCGACTGTAATAACAGAAGAAGTTGTGAAAACGGAGTAATTATGGATACGAAATCAACATTTGCCAATATTATTGATTTTTCAGGACTTGAGATCCGTCTTGCTTCAAGTGAGGATATCAAATCTTGGTCATACGGAGAAGTGACAAAGCCGGAGACCATTAATTATCGTACACTTAAACCAGAAAAAGACGGATTATTTGACGAGCGCATTTTCGGTCCAACAAAAGATTGGGAATGTTATTGCGGAAAATATAAGAGAATTCGCTATAGAGGTATTATCTGTGACAAATGCGGTGTTGAAGTAACTCAAAGCAAAGTAAGACGCGAGCGTATGGGCCATATTACTCTTGCTGCCCCTGTTGCACATGTATGGTTTTTTAAAGGAGCTCCTTCAAAGTTATCGCTTCTTTTAGATATGAGTCCCCGTGCTCTAGAAGGGGTGATATATTTTGCTCAATATCTGGTTACTAAAATCGATGAAGATAAGAAAAAAGAAGTACTCAAAAAGATGACAGATAACGGAAAAGTAAGATTGGACGAAATAGAAAAACGGTTTAAAGATGAAAAAGTTAAAAAACAAAAAGAACTTTCTGAGGAAAAGGCATCCATTCGGGAGAAGATTAAAGGAAAAGAAGCACAAGATTTGGCTATTGCTGAACAAGAACTTCGGGAACGACAGGAATTGTCACGGCTTGAAGATCAAATGACGAAAGAACAGGAAAAAGTAAAAGAAGTAGTTGACCAGCTCCTATCAATCGTTAAAAACATCAAACCCCTGACCACTGTTACTGAAGATGAATACCTAAAATTATATGAATATGATGCTGTTGCTGGATTTTCCGTCGGAATGGGCGCGGAAGCAGTACTTGAAGTCGTTAAACATGTAAATTTAGATAAGCTTGCAGCTGAACTGCATGAAGAGATTCAAAATACATCAGGGCAACGCCATATCAAAGCCACGAAACGGCTTCGCGTTGTTGATGGAATGCGAAAAGCAAACATTAAATCAGAATGGATGATTATGTCGCTTCTTCCGGTCATCCCTCCGGATTTACGCCCTATGGTCCAATTAACTGGTGGACGGTTTGCAACGAGCGATTTAAATGATTTATACCGACGTGTGATCAATAGAAACAATCGTTTAAAACATCTCATGGATCTTGGGGCACCGGAAATCATTCTTCGGAATGAAAAGCGGATGCTTCAGGAAGCTGTCGACAGTTTAATTGATGCAACACAGAGACCTTCTTCAAGAGCGGTCATTCAACCTCTTCGGTCACTATCAGACATGCTTCGCGGAAAACAAGGAAGATTCAGACAAAATCTTCTAGGAAAGCGGGTCGACTATTCTGGACGATCTGTTATCGTCGTGGGACCTGAATTAAAACTTACACAATGTGGACTTCCAAAAGAAATGGCTTTGGAGATGTTCAAGCCATTTGTCCTTCGTGAACTTATTGTCCGTGGAATAGCACCAAACGTCAAAAACGCAAAGAATGTCCTTGATAAGAGAACATCGGAAGTATTTGACATCTTGGATGAAATTACGAAAAATCATCCAGTATTACTTAATCGTGCTCCGACACTCCATAAACTGGGTATCCAGGCGTTTTTCCCGGTTCTTATTGAAGGATCAGCCCTTCAGATTCACCCATGTGTCTGCGCAGGCTATAATGCTGACTTTGACGGAGACCAGATGGCTGTCCATATTCCGCTTTCAAAAGAAAGCCAATATGAAGCAATGCATTTGATGCTTCCGACATTTAGTTTACTAAAACCAGCTGATGGATCACCAATCACGGTTCCAAATAAAGAGATGGTTATCGGATGTTATTATTACACGACCATGGATGCAAAAACGGCAAATAAAGATGAAAAGGATATGACATTATATCGAGACGAAGAAGAAGCAATAATAGCATATCAGACTGAACGTATTACTCTTCGAGAACCAATCCGGTTGCCTATAAAAGGAGTGATTACAGTTACAACCGTCGGTCGGATATTGTTTAACGAAAAGTTACCTGAGAAACTTCGTTTCATGAATGCGCCAGTCAAAGCGGCAACGATAAAAACGATTATTACACAAGCACTTCGAGAATATCCGAAAGAAGAAGTTGTGGTACTTATTGATGCAATCAAATCTATTGGTTTTGAAGGGGCTACGTTGTGTGGAGGGTTATCTGCATCAGCATTTGACAATGTTATGGTTGATAATAAAAGTGAGATTATTAAGGAAGCAGAGGAAAAGGTTAAAGAAACAGACGGAAATTATCAACAGGGTCTTATTACGTTAGAAGAAAAGAAACGATTGTCTAACGAAGTATGGATTGAAGTGACAGAGAGACTTGCTAATCTTACATGGGAGAACATGAAAGTCGATAATCCAGTAAAAATGATTATTGATTCCGGAGGGGCGCGTGCATCTAAGGATCAACTCAAGCAACTTGCTGCTATTAAGGGTCTTGTTGTTGACCCGCTCGGAAAAATCGTGGAACTTCCGACAAAAAGCAACTATCGTGAAGGATTATCTATTTTTGAATACGTGACATCGACCCGTGGCTCAAGAAAAGGATTAACAGATTCAGCACTTAAAACCGCTGATGCAGGATACCTTACTAGACGGCTTGTTGATGTGGCTCATGATGTTCTTATACGATTGGATGATTGTGGTACAGAAGAAGGATTTGAACTTGTCCGAAAAGAAGACAGACAGACGCCATTTGGAAATCGCTGTATTGGTAGATTTGCAGCAGAAGATATAAAAGCACCTGAGGGTAAAAAAGTGCTTATCGCCAAAGGCGAACTTATTGACGAGACGAATGTAAAACTTATTGATGAATATGCTCTTGAGAGCGTTACTGTCCGTTCACCAATTACTTGTCGAGCCCAGGTTGGAATGTGTGCAAAATGCTACGGACGTGATTTTTCTACAACAACACTGGTTGATATGGGTACTCCAGTTGGTGTTATTGCTGCTCAATCAATCGGAGAGCCTGGAACGCAACTTACTATGCGGGTTCGTCATGCAGGAGGAATTGTCGGACTTGACGTAACTCAAGGACTTCCTCGAGTTGAGGAACTCTTTGAATGCCGAACACCACGAGTCCTTTCGCCTATTTCTGAAATAGCTGGAAAAATTGAAGTGACGGAAACGGATCAAGGATACAAGATCGTTGTTCAAAACACATCGTTAAAGCCAGTTGAAGAACGGGAGTATACGATTCCAATAACTAGTGAACTTAAAGTAAAAACAGGAGACCTTATAGGGGCAGGTGATCAGCTTTCAAGCGGATATCTTGATGTAAAAGAAATATTGGAGATCCGTGGACTTCGTGGTGCACAAAAATATCTCATCACAGAAGTGCAACGTGTCTATGAATCTCAAGGAATTGGTATTCACGATAAACACTTCGAAGTGATTGTTCGAAAAATGAGTGATAAGGTTCGTATCGATAGTGCTGGAGATACAACCATGCTTCCAGGAGAACTTGTGGATCGAGCAAGCTTTACAGCTGAAAATGCACGGGTACTTGCAGCTGGTGGGGAACCGGCGACAGCAAATATTGTACTTCTTGGAATAACACGTGCATCACTTTATACAGAATCTTGGTTATCAGCAGCATCGTTCCAGGAAACAACCAATGTTTTAACTGATGCAGCTCTTGCAGGGAAAGAAGATAAGTTGCTTGGGTTAAAAGAAAACGTTATAATCGGACGACTCATTCCAGTTGATGCTGAACGAGCGCAGTTAATGAAATAAATAGTATGCCGACAATCAATCAACTTATCAAATTTGGGAGACATCGAAAGACAAAGAAAATAAAGGCAACAGCATTGCGTAAGTTTTTTAACACAAAAACTCGACAAATGAAACAAACGCCATCTCCATTTAAACGTGGAGTGGTTACACTTGTTAAAACCATGACACCGAAGAAACCGAACTCAGCTCTTCGGAAAGTCGCCCGTGTGAGATTGTCCAACAAACAGGAAGTGACAGCATATATTGGTGGAATTGGTCATGAACTAACAGAACACGCAATTGTCATGATTCGTGGCGGTCGTGTTCCTGATCTACCAGGAGTGAAATATCATGTAGTCCGCGGTAAATATGATTCAACAGGTGTTGTGAATCGGAAACAAGGAAGAAGTAGATATGGAACAAAAGCAACTAGTACTGGCCCAACAACAGCGAAAGCAAGCTAAAGTTATATGCGATCAAATAAAACTTATACAAAAATACTTCCTGGAGATGCAATCTATGGAAACAGACTTCTTATGAGGTTTATTAATCGTGTGATGATCAGCGGAAAGAAAAGAGTTGCAGAACAACTTGTCTACGGAGCACTCGATATTATTAAAGAGACAGGAGAAGATCCGATTAAGGTATTCGAAACAGCAATCAACACAGTAGGACCAAAAACAGAAGTGAAAGCCCGACGAGTTGGAGGAGCATCATATCAAGTACCTATGGAAGTCCGTGGAGATAGAAGGATTGCTCTTTCTATGCGATGGATTGTGGAATGCGCGAATAAGCGTTCAAATAAGGAATTTAAAACGTTCTCTCATAAATTAGCAGCGGAATTGATTGATGGTGCGAAAGGTGTTGGTGAGGCAGTGAAGAAGCGCGATACCATTCATCGTATGGCTGAAGCCAACAAAGCTTTTGCTCACTTCAAGTGGTAAACTTGTCTTCAATGTATAATAAAATTATTATACTATGAAGCGATTAAAGTATATTTTCACATACATTAGTATATATATTGGAATTTTTGTTTTGTTTACCGTTGTATTTTTTGGGTTATTTAATTCTTCTGTATTTAGATTTCAGCATGTATTTTTTTATCGAGGACTTTTATTATTGCTTTTAACCTGTTTAGTTACTTCTCTAGATGTATTTCTAATATTATGGTGGTTGAAATATCGGTATTTTGAATCTATGATTTCAGCTCTGATGCTTGCAGCTTCTATACATTTAAGTTTCTTTGTTGTATTTCCTGTGACGTTTGAGCGTTCTATATCTATGTATTTGTTAAATACACTTCAAAACAATAAAACAACTTCGTGCGGAGGCTTAACAAGAGAACAGATGAATGAAGATTTTATTAACACCTATGTGGTTTTGAATGCCGCGCTTCAAAAACGCATTACAGAACAATCGATTATCAATATGATTGAAGAAAAAAATAATTGTTACGCAGTAACAAGTCAGGCAGTAAACCTTTTGAAATTTTTTAAAGTTATCAGAATATTATATAATATTAAACAGTAGTAGTTTTTAAAAAAATAGAATATTTATTTTTTCCAAGCTCCAATAATATTTTTGCACGTTTTCTTTTTTCATGATGTGTCACTTCATTGAAAAATTTTTGAGAGGCAGTATCTGGACGGTGTGAATATCGGAATACATGAAACTTTGAAATTGGGCTTCTCTTCAGAAAATCATATGTTTCTGCAAATTCAACCTCAGTTTCTCCGGGAAATCCGACGATGACGTCTGTAGCAATCAATGCTTGTGGATTACATGAATGAAGACACGTTAGTCTATTCATTAGATCTTTTTGCGTACATTGGCGGTTCATGAGTTTTAATATAGTGTCTGATCCTGATTGAATAGGTATATGGAAAAAATGGACAAAACGGGGATTATTGTTGTTATTTTTATACCACGCAAGAAATTCAGGAGTGATACTCCATGGATGTATGGAACCAAAACTTACTCGTTCAATTTTTGTATACATTAATATGGAATCAACAAGATTCATAAGTGTTTCTCCAGTGTCATTACCAAAATACTCTGTATTTATTGCCGTAAGTATAACTTCGTGAATTGGTGTTTTTGACAATTGTATTTCGAAGATAATATCCGAGATTTTTCGCGACACTGCCTTACCTCGAACAAGTGGCACAATGCAATACGAACAATATCGTTCACATCCGTCCTGAATTTTTATCATCATACGACCAGAATATAAAAATTTATCATGAGGTTGTGTGATATGTATATTTCCTGAGTGTTTTTGTCTAAGAGATGATAGTAATTCAGGAATCAATGTTTTTTTTGTATTATCTATCCAATAATCAACTTCTTTTAGAAGTGTATTTTTTTTTAGCCATAAAGTTGCTGAACATCCTGTTGCGATTATTCTTGTTGACGGATATTTTTTTCGTATTTGGTAGATATGTTGCCTAACCTCCCGCTCTGCTTTATTGGTTACAACACATGTGTTAATGATGTAAAAATCTGGATTTTTCTCATTCCAAGAAAATCCCGTATTTGTAAGATTTGTATCCAACACTTGTTTTTCTGCTTCATTCACTCGACAGCCGAATGAGAAACTCATAAATGACGATTTCATGGAGTTCATTGTAGTACAATATGGCCATGTTGCCAACGAAAGTAAAAGATCATTTTAAAAAGGTAGATCCAAAACTATATGTGCTTGCTCGAACAAATGAAGATATTGAACTGCTTCCGACGAAGAAATATTTTCAGGATATGTGTGAGTCTATCGTTTGTCAGCAGTTATCAGGAAAAGCAGCGAATTCTATTTGGAAAAAGTTCAAACATTTAGTTGGAGAGAAACATATTAAACCAGAGTATATTATACAACTTGAGGATGGGTTTCTTCGAACAACGGGGATATCGTGGTCAAAGGTCCGGTATACGAAAGCCGTTGCTCAAGCGTTTATTGATGAGATTGTCACCCCAAAGAAGTTTCCTTCCATGGCAGAAGAAGAGATTATTACACAGCTAATTAGAATTAAAGGAGTTGGAAGATGGACAGCAGAAATGTTTCTTATGTTTTCACTTGGGCGTGAAGATGTGTTTTCAGCAGGAGATTTAGGGCTTCGTAAAGGTATACAAAAATTATTACAAATGAAGGTTTTGCCAAGTGAACAGACCATGAAACGGGTGAGCAGAAAGTGGTCGCCTTACCGTACATATGGGGCGCTACTTCTCTGGAGAAGTTTAGAAACAGTATAATAGAACTATGAAGGATAAATATTCCGCTGTTTGGATATCTCATTCATCAATTACAGACTATCTCAAATGTCCTCGCGCATATTTTTTGAAAAATATGTACCGTGATCCGAAGAATAATCACAAGATTGCCATTATGCAACCTGCTCTTGCGCTTGGACAAACCGTGCATAGCATTCTGGAATCGCTTTCAACGATTCCTGTAGAGGATCGTTTAAAAGAATCACTTGTTTTGAAATTTGAAAAGGCATGGAAAGACGTGTCTGGAAAGAAAGGCGGATTTACCACAAACGAGGAAGAAGAAAAATACAAAAAACGGGGAAAAGAAATGATGGAGCGGATTATGAATAGCCCTGGACCAATTCTCAGGAAGGCTATCAAAATCCGTCAAGACTTGCCGCATTTCTGGCTTTCGGAAGAACAGAATATAATTCTGTGCGGTAAACTTGATTGGCTTGAATACCTTGAGGATGTCGACAGTATCCGAATTATTGATTTTAAAACAGGAAAATTTGATGAGGATCCGGATTCATTACAGCTTCCTATTTACACGCTTCTAGCGACAAATTGTCAGACAAAGAAAGTATACGGTGCACAATATTGGTACCTTAATCGGGATATCGCGCCCATTGACGTGGCTCTTCCTCCTGTTGAAGACGCGACAAAGCGTCTTCTTGATATCGCAAGAACTGTTGCGCTAGCACGTAAGCTTGAACGGTTTATTTGTCCAAGAAAAGAGGGATGTCCTGCATGTATGCCATATGAACGAATAATAGACGGAAAAGCAGAATTTATAGGTGTTGGGGGATATAATCAAGATACATATATTTTACAGTAAAGAAGGATCTATGCCACCAGAATCAACATGGAGAATTTGGTATAACGGACTTATAAAACCATCTTGGACTCCGCAAGGAAGTACCATCGGCATCATATGGTCAATTCTGTATCCGATGATAGCAATTTCATTTATTTATGTGATGGTGAATGCGTTTAAAGGAAAAGTATCTTGGAATATCGCGGTGATATTTATCATTAACCTTATCGCAAATCTTCTATTCAGTCCGATCTTTTTTGGGATGAAAAACATTCCGCTTGCTACAATCGATATCTTGGTTGTTTGGGGAACAATCGTCGCTCAGTTTATTCTTATTTTTCCAATATCAAAGGGAATTGCGATATTACAAATTCCATATTTTTTTTGGGTAACAACTGCGTCGACAATACAAGTGATAGTGTTTATTAAGAATGTGTTAAAACTGTAAATATATGGATACAACAATTGCGATTGCAAAAGAAAAAAATATTTCACTTACCATTGCTCTTTTTAGTTTGTCATTTTGTATACCTCTGTTATTTAATGGTTCACAAATTATCACCGGAATAATTATCAATACACTGTTATTTATTGCAGCGTCCCAGGTGTCAAAAAGAACATTGTTATTAATAGCTGTTATTCCAAGTTTAGGAGCAATCTCTCATGGGGTTCTTTTTGGTGGCTTAACCATGTATTTAGTTTACTTTTTACCATTTATTTGGATGGGAAATATGATGCT
>Ga0172369_10003202_pt1 | contig 21731 bp, 36 predicted proteins | sample LakKiv25m_FD_114539 | JGI IMG/M metagenome (GOLD analysis project Ga0172369, IMG submission 114539) | Freshwater microbial communities from Kabuno Bay, South-Kivu, Congo - kab_022012_11.25m | ecosystem: Environmental > Aquatic > Freshwater > Lake | place: Democratic Republic of the Congo...
TTACCGGTGAATCTAGCGTCTGTTCCATTGTCAATCAGCGAATAGTTGCCAGAGTTCCATGCGGAATACAACCTAACCTCTCCACCACCAACCGGAATCTGAACGTCCGGCTGTTGTGCGGTAGAAGAGGAAATGGGCGCACCGCCTGTCGTTTCGGTAGTACCGGATGGAAACAACCACAGCCTGCCATTGGGGTTGTCCCAAGAGAAGTTGAACTTTCCCGCGGACGATTTCAGGCGTATGAATTTTCCGCGTTCTATCAGGTCAAGCAGTACGCTGTTCACTTACGCCACCGGAATGAGCTGCAGGACGCTGGTGAAGCGACTCGCGTCCGCGTTCGGAATGGCGGTCAGGTTGGACAGCACGACGTAGACGTCCGCACCACCCACGAACAGACCGGTGATGATGGCGCTCTGGTTCGCCTTGATGATTGGAGCCGTCAGCACCGCCTTCGCGAATGTCAGCGACGCGACGAGCGTGTCCCTGACGAGTTCGATGGAGTAGGTCGAGGTGTTGTCGGGGTTGGTGGCCCACGCGGAGACTTCCGCCACGCAGGTCGCGCCAACGTAGTCCACGATGGTCTTGGTCTGGCCCGCGCCCGTCCCGCCCGTGATGGTGATGACGAAGCCATTGTAGTGGTCGTTCGTGGGGTTCGCCGTCGCCGCCAGCGTGATGTGCGTCGCGTCGCCCGCCTGCGCGGTACCGGTGACGCGATAGGTCAGCCGGTTGAAGAACTTGGCGAGGATGTCGGTGTCGATGGAACTGTTCGACATCGCCGCGACGTACATCAGGACCGGGTTGGCGGGCCGAGCGACCTTCACGGCGGTCTGCTCGGTGTTGCCCGTGCGGTTCTTCGCCCAGTGGGTCTCAACCTCGATGGCACCGTTTGCAGCGATGAGATTACTCGAAATGGGGGTACCAACCGACAGACGCCCGTCGATGGACTCAAGTTCGGAAAGACTCAGTACCTTATTAAGCGCCATGGCTCTCCTCTCAGATTCGCTCGATGCCAAGACCGGCATACGAGGAATCGACGTCGTTCGGATGGATGATGGCGTTCTCAGCGCACGCCTGGAAGATGACAGGAACGGCGTGCAGATAGTCACGGACCATCTCGAACAGCTTCTGCTTGTACTTCTGGGCGTAGCCAAGCGCGGAAGGAGCGCCCTCTTCATCCGTGAGGTAGAAGTAGTGCGCCGCACCGAAGGCGACGACCGTGCGGAGATAGATGTCGGGGAAGAAGACGTACTCGGTGAGACCGTACTTCTCGGAGACATCGGTGAAGGTCGGGAACGTCGAGTTCAGAGCCGCGTTGATGTCGTCGATGACCGAATCGAGATGCGGCCGGAGCTGCGTCTCTGTAAGCATCTCCCCGGCGAGGAGATGGTTCACGACCTTGACGAGGGCTGCATTGGTCATGGCTCTCCTCCTAGAAGGAATTCGACATCTGCTGGAGTTCCCAGTTCATGATGTCGACCTTCTTGCCCTGCTTGGTGAACGTGTCCGGACCGACGCGCTTCAGATAGGCTTCGTTGAGCGTGGGACGCACGAGGTCAATCCAGTACCGTTCCCTGCGGAGACGGGTCGCTTCGTCGATGTCCTCGCCCATGTCTTCGAGGAGTTCGAAATGGACGCCGGCGATGCCTTCCATGTCGCGGATGCCCTCGAAGGCTTCCTGGACGTACTGGGAATGGTGCGTGCCATGCAGCATCTCGGACTTGTGCTTGCTCCAGCGGGCGGTGTAGTTCTGCCGCGTGGAACCGACGTAGTACGCGCCGTTGATTTCGAACTGGTAGATGTAGATGTTCTTCGACTTCTTCGCCATGACGTCCTCCTAGAGGAGAGGGGGAGGAATGACCCTCCCCCTCATGCCTAGTACATCGCGATGACGGAAGCCTTCTTCGTGCCGTCGTAGGTCCCGTCCGAGAGGTCTACGGTGAACCCCGCGAGCGTGAGCGGATTGTCACCGGCCGTGACCGGCTTGACGCCAGTGGAATCGAGGAACCCGAGCTTGATGTCCGCCGCGAGAGCGGTGGCGAGCAAGCCGAGCTTGTTGCCGACGCCGATGATGATGGTATCCTCAGTTCCGGCACCGGCATCCCGTACCCATCCGGCACCCGTGATGCTGGAAATGGTACTGAAAGCGAGAACGCTCTCGATTTCCACACCAGCCTCAGGAGTCGCGACCCAGGTAATCGTATTGCCGGCGATATCGCAACCAGCGACAGTAATCGTGCCGAGCGTATCGGCAACGCCACCAACCGTGGTATGCTTGATGGTGATGGAACGCGCGACGTCGGGCTGGGCCGCAATCGTGTAGGTACCGACCTTCATGTTCGCCGAAACGACAATGCGATTGTCATCCTTGGCGATGGGAGCACCGAGGTCCCAGAACCGCGCGAGCTTCAGGGCGGTGGCAGCCGCGTTGGACAGCACATGCGTCGAGATGTCGACGTTGCTGACCCGACTGCCGACCTTCAGGGAGCCGACGATGAGGTTCTTGATGTAGTAGTCCGGTCTGTTACGCGCCATGGGGCACCCCTTTCGTTTTTACGGGACCGGGGGTGGTGAACCCCCGGCCTTCGCACCGCGACTAGACGAGAGGAAGCTCGCCCGCCGCTCTTTCGAAGTTCTTCTGGACCTCCGCCCTGCGTTGCTGCTTGGCAATCTGGGCGTCGATGTTCATGATGCGCTCGGTGACGAGGTCCGCGAACGTCTTGGGAATGAGGTACCGCTTGCCGTCGCACGGAACATAGATGGCGATTCCGTTGATGCTCACGGTCATGACGTTGCCGAAGTGTCCCCTGTAGAACGGAGAGATGGAAACGGGAATCTTCTCCTGCGCCATGTAGGTCTTGTGGTTCTCGTGCTTCTTGCTCTGAAGAGCCTTCAGCTTGGCGTTGTTCTGCGCGATGGCGGATGCCAGGGAGCCGTCCGTGGCGGCTTCCCTGACAACCTCCCTCACGACCTGACTAGAAACTCGGGGCATGATGGTCTCCTTTCGGGAGAGAACTTAGACGTTGACCTGACTCGGAATGCACATGTAGTCGACGATGGCGTCCGGACGGGTGGACCCGAAACCGACCGAGTTGATTTTGAAGCCGATGGACTGGCGCTGGTCGATGGGGTCGAGCACGCCGGCGGAACCGAGGCCCTTGACGTACATCTTGGCCTGGTCTTCGCCCTGAATGCCCGTCTTGAGCAGGCAATCGCGGCCGAGGATGAGGATGTGCTGGACCTTGACTTCCGCAGAGCCGTCCGGAATCGTCCAGGTCTCCAGTTCAGGCAGCCAGTTGGCATCCTTGCCAGTACCGAAAGACTGACTCGGGAAGTCGTAGGTGTCGAACGCACCGGTCGTGGAGAACTCACCGGCATTGTCGGCACCATCCGCACCGGACACGAGCGAGGACACGGTGTCGTTCGCCGCGATGATGCGGAGCTTGATGACACCGCTGACGACGTAGCGGCCGGAGGTCGGGACCACGAGGGTCTCGTAGAACTCCATGTCGAACATCGCGGGAATGTTGGCCCTGCCGCCTGCGAACATCGGCTGGGTCGTCTGGTTGTACTGCATGTACGTCTCGACGTACGGGTCGTCCATCAGGTCGTAGTAGAACTCCGCCGACCCGATGACATGGTACTTGCCGTTCGAACGGGGCTTGATGAGCTTCTTCTTCATGTCGAGGACGATGAGGCGGAGGTCGGCGATGGTCGGAAGGGCGGCCGTGCGGTCGGCACCCCAGGCGGTCGTCATGGCCTCGAAGTCGATGGCCGCACCGGCGAAATACTTCTGCGCGGCGGTCATGAGGGCTTCGCGGGCCAGCATGTCGAGCGTCTCGATGGCGACGATGGAGTACTCCTTCGAGTAGTGCGCCACCACCGGGTCGACGACCTTCAGGTTGACGTGGTCGGTGAACTCCATGTAGCGGCCGTACGGCAGCGCCGAGAGTTCGTACTTCTCGACGGAGCCCTTGTCGCTCTGCGGAGGAACGCCTTCCACGAGGGGCTGGGTGTGCGCGTGCAGCGCGGACCATCTGCGGAGGACGAGCTTGTCGGCCTTCTCGCTGATGGGCGCGGATTCCGCGTACCGGAAGTAGCAGAACTCGTCCGCAGAGAGGCGGATGGTGTCGAGGAGCTGCTTCGAGTAGAACACCTCGGGGTTGGTCAGGTTGAGGGTGGAGTTCGCGAGGGCGACATAGGTGTTGATGTCGGAAGTCGAGTTGAGTGCGCTGAAATTAGGCATGATGCCACGACCTTTCTGTTATCTGGGAGTCGCGGCGTTCAGTAGGTCATCCAGACTCTGAACGCTTGTGGCCCCCTGCTTGTTCGTGTCTCCGGCAGGACCGGATTTGGTTCCCGGCTTGGTGCTATGGTCGGCAGCCGCCTGCTGCGTCCCAAGGGCTTTCTGTACTGCGGCGTCGACGCTCTTCTGAAGGATGCTGTCGAAATAGAGATTGCGGTATTCCTTCACGAGGTCGATGCCAGAGGTCTGGAAGGGATTGATGCCCTTCTGGTCGAGCTGGTTCGCGAATTCAATCATGTCCTGCTCGGTCAGACCGTGCATGGTGCGGACCTGATTGAAAGATGCGAACGCCGCCTGTTCCATCTGGGCCTTCTCGAACGCTTCCGCCTTTGCCTTGAAGCCTTCCATCTGTTGCAGGAGCTCAAGCGGTACGTTCTGGGTCGTGGCCTGTTTCTCCAGCATCTTGGCCTGAAGCAGTTCCGGAATCTTGTCGAGGGGCGTCCCCACGTCGAGTCCGGCCACGACGGCCGCCTGCTTGAGTGCCTTCTCGTACTGCGCGTTCTGGATGCGCATCTGGGCGAAGGCTTGTGCCGACTTGTCCACGGGTTGTGCGGGCGTGGAAGTCGGTGTCGGGTCCGTGGGAGCCGGACTCGGGGCCGGTGTGGGTGGAGTCTCCGCCGGAGTCGGGCTTGCGGGCGGCTCGGGTGCCGCAGGAGGCGGAGTCGCTGGTGCGGTTCCCGCCGCATTCAGCATGGCATCGAGACTGGTTACGTCTTCGGGCATCTGCCTGTTCTCCTTCTTTGGGGAGGGCGGTTGGCGAGACCGCTGGTAAAGGACCGGGAAACACACGATTGAGGTTCGTGGCACCTATACTTCCATCATAACAGTACAAGGGATGGTGTCAACCTTTGGGTCACATACCACCCATAGTCATGGGCATGGGCATGGGTCCCCCAGCCGGAGGCATCGGGGAGGCGGCACCCATGCCATCCGGCTGAGGTACGGTCGCAGGGCTGGAGGGGCCACCGGCGACCGGTGTTTCCTGTTGCTTCAACATGTCCGCGACGGCGGCGATGGCCTGCTGTGGAGGCATGCCGTTCTGGGTCAGCCCGGAGAAACTGAAGAGAATCTGGCTGACCTTCTCGGTGTAGTCCTGCGAGCGCTGGATGCCCATGCGCTGATACATGAGCTCCTTGAACGGAAGGTCCTGCAGGGAGAGCCACTCCTCGGGAGTGATGAGCTCGACGGGTCCACCGTTCTGGGCGTACTGCATCTGCTTCTCCATGAGCATGTTGGCCTTCTGCGCGATGCGCTCCTTGTTCTTGGGGAGCTCGGTGGAGATGTTGATTTCATAGGAATTGACGACCTTCGGGTCCAACTGCTCGAAATCGATGGTGATGTACTTCACGTTGCCGGTGTTCGGCTCGTTGACGATGTACCGACGCTTCATGCCGTACTTCAGCAGGAACCCGACGATGAGCTGGGTCAGACGCTTGGTGTACTTCTCGTAGTTCAAGACCTTCGGAGCGTCGATGAGCGTGACCTGATTGAGCATGTTCTCGATGCCACCAGTGGTCAGGACCGAACCGGAATCGCGGCCGGTGTAACGCGGGTCCACACCGGAGACGGTCTGGATGTCCATGCCGAGCATCTGGGTGACGGCCTGCGCCTGCGGAGAGGGAACAGGGAACTGATGGTAGTAGACCGCGTCCTTGCCGTTGCCGTTGACGAGGAAGGTGTGGTCCGCGTCGTTGCCGTGCTTGGAGAAGGTCGCGATGTTCAGCATCGACTGGTTGTTGACGAATCTCGGAGGACGCTGGTTCTTGTAGTCGGCGGTCAGGACCATCGAGTTCATGACGTTGACCGCGACGGAGTTGGCGAAGACCTTCGCGCACTCGGACGTGCCGATGATGTCGCCCTCCGGCAGATTGCAGTAGCATTCCGCGAAGGGGAAGACGGCGGGGTCGAGCGTCTTCCAAGCGAGAACCCACTCGTTGTCGATGGTGTGGATTTCGTAGACGGTCTCGCCGTCTCGAATCCAGTGGATGATGAGCTTGGAGTACCCAGCGTTCGGAGGAGGCGGAGTGGTCATGCGGTCGCCGAAGTTCACACCGGGCACGGAGGTCATGGGAACCGTGCCATCCTTGTGCTCCACGAGGAACTTCCGGAACTCGTCGCGGTACATCGGGTTCTGCTGCAGGACGGACTTGTGGAAGTAGTCGTAGGTCATGCAGTACCCGGCGGTGTCGAGGGATTCCGCGAACGGGTCGCGCATGAACTTCATTGGGTCGACGTTCTTCAGGACCGGCATGCCCTGATAGTAGTCGCCGAACGCAGCGGAACCGCCGGAGAGGTTGGCATCCCAACCGACCTGCGTGATACCGACGTTCAGCAGCGCGGCGCGGGAACCGGCCTGCATCTGGTAGTACCCGATGCCGAGCAGGTGCCAGTGCCAGTCGAGGGCGAGATTGAACTCCTCGATGGAATTGCGGTCCATCTTGGTGTTGTACCCGAGACGGGCGCTCTTGCCCACCGAATAGATGGATGCGACGAGATTCTGCTTGATGTAGGCGACGTGGTTCGTGTCGGGCAGAATCTGATAGGACGGCAGATTCGCGTTGACCGCGTCCCAGAGCCGGCCCCTGTCGGCGGCATCGAGCAGTCGCATCCGCCGGAAGGCGCGTGCGTACTGGGCGATGGCGAGGTCCCAGTTGTCCTGGAGCTGGTTGTCGCCGATTTCCTTGGGAAGTGCCTTGCCCTTGTTCATCGCGGGCCTCCTTCATCCGTCCTGTCGTAGAGGAATGTATTGATGGCGGTCACGATGTCCTTCCGCGTCTCCGATTCGCGCTGTTCACGCTCCTTGTCGGTCTCGGAGGCGTAGGTGGGGGCCGGAGGCTGGTGAACGATGTGCTCGTGCGTGATGTGGACCATGAGCGGCTTGCCGAGCAGCATCAGCGCGAAGACGCCGAGCAACAGGGCGACGAGGAAGGCGAGAAGCGCGATTTCCATGGTTTCCTCCTATGCGAAGTATTCGTAGAGACTGCCCTGCCGGTAGGTGTTGGAGTCGTCGTCCTGAAGGGCGAAGGGCAACGTGGAACGCGGTTCGGTCGAAGCGCGGGTGATGTCCTTGCCATACCGGTCGAAGACGCCCTGGAGGATGTTCCTCGGGTCGGATGGCAGGTCCATGGTTATCCATTCGAGGGCGTTGATTCCGTGGTTGTTCTTGTCCACGGGCTTGTCGGAATTGCTGGCAGTCCCGTCGAGCGTCCGAGCAGGGAACTTATAATCTCGCAGTTCCGTGCGAAGCGCATCGCAACTGTCGAAGATGGAAATCCGGCCGGAGGCGAGGTAGGTGTTGAGTCGCATGACCCGTGCATCGACGTTCACATATCCCGGTCGGAAGGCGATTCCGTATTCGAGGAAGTGGTCGATGAGGGATTTTCGGGAGTAGTCTCTTCGCAGTCCGGATTTAGGGTCGATGAGTGGAGGTGCGAGCATTCCGCCAACAGGGATGTCCGATGATGCTTCCTTGAAAAGAGCTGCGAGGGCCGCGACATCCTTTCCATTCGTCCTGACCTCCTTGTAGATGTACAGATGCCCCTTCTGAACGTCGATGGCACCGAACAGGAAGACCGAATCATCGATGAGCCCGTAGTCGTAGGCCACGATTCTCGGCCAGCCGATGGGAATCTCGAACGCGGGGATGAAATGCTTCATGGCATCGGGGTAGACGAGTCCCTCGGAGTAGGAGAAGGAACCGTAGACGTACCGGGCGCTCCACCACGTCGGCTTGTTCCGCGTGAGGTCGCGCACGAAGTTCGTCGGGAGGTACTTGTTGACCGAGGTCTCGGCGACATGGCTGGAGATGGCCGCATCCCGCTGGTTGTCGGGAACGAGATACTGGTCCTTGATGTTCCCGTGCAGGTGGATTTCGTCGGAGACCATCAGCACGTCGGTCCGAATCCAGCCGGAATCCGGGTTGGACTCGATGATGCCACGCCGCCAGTCGTTCGAGTAGACGGGAATCCCATCCGCGGTGACGAGCGGCGTACCGTCGGACGAGATGGCCTGGACTGCGGCCGACATGTTGCGGAGTCGGGTCTTCAACTGGTGGAAGGTCTCGGTCGAGGTCTCGGACGCCTCGACGATGACGAACATGCTGAGGTTGTAGGACCGGAGCTTGTCGGGGTCGTCGAACGGACGGTACATGATTCTCGCGCCGTTGACGAAGTCGATGTACTTCTTCTGGTTCGACGAGTCCGCGACGAAGGCGGCGGGGATGTCCGACTCCAGTTCGCGCTGGATGGTCTGCTCGTACTGCGAATTGACGTTCGCGCCGATGAGGATGTTCGCGTTCGGAGTCAGCAGGATGTGCTTGATGACCTCCTGCCGGCTGGTCAGCGTCTTGCCCGTACCGTACCCGCCGAAGTTCCCGATGAATGTATGCGGGTCGCGGTGGAGGGCCACCTGATGCGGCTGGGGGACGTAGACGTTGACGTAGGTGTTGCACGCGATGCACTCCCTCCAACTCGGACACATCGGTCCGGCGAAGGAGGGAGTGCTGCGCAACGAGGAATGGCAGCGGGGGCAGGAGTCGAAGGAGCGTTTCAGCAACCCTTCTTCGTTCCCTTCTTCTTCATGGCATCACCCCTTTGCTTTCTTCGATTTGGGCTTGGCAGAAGCGTGCTCCGCTTCGTGGACGAACACGGCCTCCAACGTGACGGAAGGTCCGGAGGGCTTGGGGTCCATCAGCGACGCCACCGTGTTGGCCGGGGGCGGAAGACGCTTGCGGGGAATCTCCTCAACCGAAGGGTTCGGGCTCGGATTCGGGCTCGGAGAGACGACGCGATACAGGTTCTGGGTCGGGAACCGACGACTCTTCTCGAACATGGGGAGCCTCCTTTTCAAGGGCGAGGGCCTGGCATTCCTCGACGGAGAGCTGACGCGCCGCGCATCCGTCGATTTCGCGCTGAGCATGCGCCAACGCGACCTTATCAGCGACGAGTTCGGGATTGGCGGCCCTGAAATCGTCGAGAATGCGGTTTTCAGCGGCGAGAATGGCCTCCGCAGTCAGGTCGGGGTGGATTTCGAGCTCGGGAGCGAACATTTCGAGGACACGGGCGGCGGATTTGTTGAACATGTCGTAGAAATAGCCCTTCGCATCGGCCCGATTGGCCTCGGGAACCCGTTCGAGGGTCTGGACCATGAACCGGAACTGAGCCGTGAAGGTGATGTTGAGCAGGTCTTCGAGAGAAAGATTGCCGTGGACCTCGAAATGGGTCTTGGAAAGCATCAGATAAGGGGCCGGGTCCATCTTCTTCTTGCCGAACTTGCTGATGGGACTCATTCGACCACCATCCAGTCCTCGGCGAGCATGTCCGTCTGCGACGCGAGCCACGGAACACGGACCTTGGGGGCGTCGGGATTGGTGGTGACGAGCCCGAGGGAGTCGATGTAGATGTAGGACGCGGTCATCTTGGAGTGCTCGTCGGGAACCTGCAGGACAAGGAAGATGCCCTTGCCGTTCCAACCCTTGCGGGCGACCTTGTAACCATGCTTGAGGTAGTCGATGGCGGCACCGAAGTCGACGGGGTTGGGCGTGACCTTGGTCATGGCGTGTTTCCTCCTGTTTTTCAACTGCGGATTGGGGAGCCTCACCTACACTCTACCGCTACAGGTAGGGGGAGTCAACGATTTAGGTACAAGGGGTAGTCGGTAGGGGGACGAGAAAATACGATGCGTTACTAAAGAGAGAAGAAAATGGGACTTGTTCCTCGTCGGAATCACTCTACGAGCCCGATTTTAGGTCCGACCCCCATGCCGCGGGAGCAATGTCAATCAATGCACATGTATTTGCATGTGCTTTTGAATAGTGAAGTAGTAGGCGCATTGAGTAGGACATAGGAGAATGAACATGGCAGGCACGAAGTACAGGAACTACATCAAGCATATGCTGTGCAGCAATGAGTTCACTGCACATGCGACATGCGGCAACTGCGGCGTGGTCATCGATGACAGCGAGACGCTGTGCGATGACTGCAAGAAGAAGGAGGAGAACAAGTGAGCAAGGTCACTGTCATCAGCAAGGCCCTGAACATCCCGTGCAAGACCTGCAAGAACTATGACAACTGCTTCGACCAGTTCGAAAGCGAGAACTGCAAGAACTACCGCCGCGAGGCAATCAAGAAGTCCATGCGTGCCCAACTTGCTGGATACCACGCATTCGTCGACCTGCTGCATGAGGAGCAGGGACGCTAGTCGCTGAACATTGCTAGGATGCACGAACCCGTGTCGTGCATCCAATGGAGTGCTCAGAAAAGCACGTCCAACCCGCAAAGCGGGAGAAGGAGACACCATGTCCAAGTCGAAGAAGTCCGAGTCCAAGAAGGCCGTGGCGCAGGTCGTTGAGACCATCCAGAAGGAGGAAACCACCGTGACCGAGACCCCCATGGGATTCATCATCAAGAACGTGTACTTCCCCAGCGAACCCGGAAAGCCCCGCGCCGCCCTGTACATCAACGATGAAGGCAAGCTCGACACCTTCACCAAGGGCCGCCTGCCCATCCCCTGCACGAAGTTCCAGCTCGTGATGAGCTACACGGGATACGCGGAAGCGGACGACATGGACATGACCACGATGCTGTCCGTGGGCCAGTACGAGAACCGCTACATCACGGAGTACGAGGACAAGGACGGCACCATCGTCCCGATGGAGCACCCCTTCAACCCGCTGCGCACGTTCATCTACAAGGCCCTGAGCCAGTTCGACAAGTCCGCACTGGGAACGGACAAGAACTACACCAACGAGATGGCCATCGACGACCTGAAGTTCCTGATGGCACAACCCGAGGGCATCAACTTCATCATCAAGGAACAGGTCAAGGACAAGAAGAACGGCGGGACCTACACGGTGAACAACTTCATCCCCGTCTACAAGAAGGTCAAGAAGGTCATCGAACAGTCTGACATGTAGTCATGCCCCAAGCCGAGGGATGGCGGCTGAAGACCATCCCAAGAGACCGTGAGTGCAAAGGAGAACAGATATGACTACGACAAGAAACTGCCGGAACTGCGGCCGCTACGACTGTGGCAAGTGCGAGCCCGAGACGGGGTTCAACTTCCTGGACAAGAGCAAGATGCTCTGGTCCGAGGACAAGGATGAGGCCGACTGCTGGAAGTGCTCCGCCGACCCATGCGGGACGGACGCTTGCGTGCGTTACATGGGACAGAGGAGGGACTGATATGGATGGCGAAACCGGATTCGGACTGTGCCTGCTGCTCGGCATGGTCGTGTGGTTCACCCTGAGCATGCTCATCGTCCTCTGCAAGGAGGGCTTCAGGAAGTAACAGGCTGAGCTGGAAGGAGGCGATGCCATGCGGGTATGGAACACCGGACCGCCTGGGAGGGCAGGACCCTCTCGCAGCATGTCGTATCCCATGTACAAGCTACCGGACATGACGACGCGAGAGGCAGAATGTACCCCTGCACACGGTAGAAGCAGAAAGGAGGCAAATTGTGCACTTTCACAATAAACCGAACGTATGTACGATAAGTCAGGCACGTTTGATTTCAAAACACTTCTGTCACTACATAAATTCATCATAAGTATATACCTATAAATATATATATATATTTATATAAATCATTTTTCTTTTGATAATCAAAACAAGTATATATATATGATAAAAATCCCGTTTTCTGGAAAATCAAAATCGCTACCACCTACCCTACTTGTGCATTCTGCTACCAACGAAGTGGGTGCGCTCGCGAGTCGGTCGCTAGGGGAAAACATCCCCGGAAGGAGAAATCCATGGAATCCGAGAGAACCCTGACCTTCTGCCTCAACTTCGACGACCCGTCCCAGTTCTGGAAAAGGGAATCCACCCTCTCCCGTGTCCACTACATCCCGGAACGCGTACGCCGAATGGGCGTGGATGGCAAGCCTCTCTACTACAACCACAGAATCACATCCAAACCCGTGACCGATGAACATCTCCGCGCGGTAGGCGGGAACCCCTTCCCGAACTTCACCGACCTGAACGTGGCGCTCTCGGAGAAGATTGCCTACGAGGTCGCTCGATACGGAAGCTCCCGACAGAACCGTGACCTCTGCAGTTGGGGCCTGAAGGCAATCGAGAACCCTCGGCTCCGCAACCTCATCATCGGATTCGACCACTTCAAGAAGCCCTACGAGTTCCTCATCAAGAAGGCCCTGTACACCGGCGTGAACGTCAAGCTCGTGGACTTCTCCAATCACGAGGTCAAGGTCTTCGAAGCGCTGGCAAAGGACTGCACCCGCAACTACAAGGCCGTGACACTGCCCGACGGAAGCATCGCATACGAACCCGCCCCGCTCTGCACGGTAACCCAGCGACTCCAACGCCTGCCCCGCGAGAAGATGACCTTCCTGGAGAACAAGACCATGGCGTTCGAATGGGTCAAGGAATTCAAGAGCCCCACGCTCCAATGGGACACGCTGGTAGGCGACCGCGACGCAGGACGCACCGAGAGCAAGCTCCGCCCCGAGCTCCAGGCCATCGCCGACTGGAGACGCGAGAACCACAAGGAACACTGCACCCGGTGGGCCGCGCAGACAGAACTGGACCGACTCCAGCGCTGCACCGTCATCACCATCGAAAACGACCCCACCGACACCGACCCCGCATCGAAGAAGACCTACAAGGAAAGCTACCGCAAGGCGCTGAAGGAGACCGAAGAACTGCTCGCCCTGCCAAAGACCCAGAAGAACTGGACACACATAATCCGCTACTGCCTCTACCAGGAGCAGACGCCATTCATCGAGTGGGGCATCACAAAGGGCTGGAGCAGACTCAACCGAGAACACCTCCCCCTACTCCAGTGCGCATACGAATGCGACACGGCACACCCTCTGGACAGGGTCGAGGAAGCGGAACTCTGGATTTCGCTGGTGTGGTACGTCGCGCATGACGAAAAGCCCACCTGCTACAACCATAAATCGCTCAGCGCGAAGAAGTGGGCGCTCATGGGAAATGAAATCAGCAAGGACGACGAACAGCCCGACAATGGAGACATCGCCGACACGGAAGAGGAGGAAGACGAGGATGACGAAGAGGACGACGACGAATAGTCCTTTGTCTTTTCTGGCTTGTGCTGATGTGAGTGTTGCCCCCTCGGGTTGTTGGGTCGTTGGAACCCAAAGCCCAAAGAATCCTGAAGGAGGACTCGAGAATGCCTAGAAATTGCAAACTGCCCATCGGACCCGGGATGCACACCATGGTCTTCCAGGAATGGGTCGACCTGGAGTCCAAGAAGAACGCCGACGGGAAGGGCGGCAACCCGTACACCAACATCACCTACATCCTCGACAACGAATCCAGCACCCGCACGCTCCAGGTCTTCGACCAGGGCCTCGACATCTTCATGACCGGCCTCAAGAAGCAGCTCGGCATCGACCCCAAGTCCGAGGACTCGAACGCCATCCTCGACGAAGCCATCGGCAAGAAGGTCGTCGCGAACCACTACCTGAAGGAGTGGACCGACCCCAAGACCGGCGAAATCAAGCCCTACTGGAATTGGGGCTTCGACCCCGACTTCGAGGCCAACCGGGCCAAGCGTTCCACCCCCGCCACGACCAAGCCCCTCGACATCGACGAAGCCCAGCCCATCCCCGACCTCTAGACCATTCCCTACCTCGGAGAGGGGCTCCTTCGGGAGCCTCTCTCCCCCTTTTTTAGCTGTTTGAAACCTAGTATCGCAACACACAGCAAGAAGGAGGACATGAAGATGTCGAACCTGTATCTTCTGAAGGAAGTCGTGCATGAACTGGGCCACCTCAACCTCCTCGTTCCAGACGACTCTCTGGCGAGACATGTGCTGAACGAACAGACCGCGAAGCTCTGGACGGAAATCCGCAGACTGGAGGATGAGGACCGTGCCGCCCGTAGGTAGACCGCTCATCACGCGCAACCAGAAGACGCAGAAGGCCGTGAAGGACCATACCTGCACGCTCTGCGGAAGGCTCATCCCCACCGGAGACTACTACGTCAACCTCGCCATCGTTTCCTACAGCAAGGACATGCCCCCGGTCTACGGGTACCGGTACCACTGCCAGAACTGCGTGAGCATCGACGCCGAGGCTCCGACTCCCCGACCGGACGACAAGGAGCTCTATCGCCGACAGCAGAAATTCTTCGATGCCATCTATGGAGACAGAACATGAGATATGAATTCTACAGCCCGTACAAAATCAAGAACTGCTGGGAATGCAAATTGAAGAACCATCGCCACGCATGCAAACTGGAGAACCATATCGTGACGTCCAAGACCGAACGCCCTCTGGACTGCCCCATGAAGGAATTCAACGACCGACGGAAGCCGGTCCGATTGTCGCCACGTCCGCCATACGACCTGGACTACCTGAAACCAGAAGAAATGGAGGGTGGTGTTCGAGTCGTCACCACGGGAAACAGCCCATCGAGCTTCAGCGCAGGACACAAGGGAACCATCCTCGACCCGAACCACAAGGAAGGAATCGAAGTGCTCTTCGATGAAGAAGGATACTTCAGCGGCAGAAACGAAGACAATCGCACCTACTATATGTACCATACATCGCTCAAGAAACTGAAGGAGGAGTAGAATGAAGAGGTTCGCATACTACTGGATGGCGATGAAGTGGTTCTGGAAGCACCGCAACGAGAAGTCCTGCAGACAGAAGATGCGCCGATTCGAAAAGGAGTGCAGATGCTGAACATCAAGGACATCCTCAACCCGAAACACAAGAAAGAAATCAAAGTGCTCTGCGAAGTACAAGGTGTTCCACCGACAACCGCGCAACGACAAGACGACGCTGAAGAACCTCGTGCTCGTCAAGGGGAAATGAGCGTAAAAACAGCAATCGAAATCACAACCGACGACAACAGATACACGCCGGTCGAGTTCGGCGAAGCAGTAACCGTACTCATCCGCGCCGCCGAGGAGGGCGAGGCCCTCAAGCTGGCGGTGAAATGGCGCACTACCGGACACTGCAAAATGTGGGAAAAAGACCCCGCGTGTCCGTTGTGCGGACCGTGCGGGAAAAACCTCACCGGACTCTACTGCATGGACTCGGAGAAACATCTCGACGAGTGGCTCGAAGCGTGGAGGGCGCAGCCATGAGCCTCAATGCCATAGACGACAAGCAGTACCTCGAAAGCCTCTCCGATACCGACCTCGACAAGGAAATCGAAACACGTCTCGCCAAATGGAATACGAAATCGGTCCTCCGCTTCGGGTATTGGAGACTCGTGGCGGAATGGGAAAGAGCAGTGAATGTCAAGGAGGACAGACGATGAAACTCACGACCGAAGTCAAGAACTACGCCAGAACCCTGTTCCGTGAGCGCAAGCAGGCCGCCATCACGAAGGAGTACGAAGCACAGCAGAAAATCCGAAATGACATCAGGGACCACTTCAAGACCTTCATCGACAAGGCCAATGCCGAGATGCAGGAAATCCTTGCGAACATCCAGCAGACGTACCCCGTGACCGCAGAACTCACATGGGACTTCGACAGAAACTCGAAAAGCCGACTCACGCTGAACGTGAACTTCACCACCCCGATACAGCAGACCGCATACTACAACAACAGGTCCATCGACACCGACGAACTGAAGTTCATGGCCGAACTCAGCGCCGCCGGGGACCTCGATGGTCTCGAAGACCTGCTCGACAAGTATTTTCCGAAGGAGGACTGACATGAACCGCTTCGCAAGAGGATTCTATCTCGGAGCCATGCTGATGTCCGTGCTGTACGCCATCCTCATCGGAATGTGGATGCTCGTGTTCTCCCTGACCGACCTCATGCTGAGCCTGATTCTCATCCTCTCCATCGGCAGCGCGTTGACATGGCTCGTCTGGTACATCAGCGAACACCTCGACAGCAAGACCATCTACTACCGAATCGTCATGTCCAAACCCTATGTGAACCGCTTCCGCGTGATGAAGACCGCATGGCTCACACGACAAGCAGCGGAAAACGAAGCCGCACGACTCAAGAAACTGATGCCCGACTACGACTTCAAGGTGAAGGAGATGCCGAATGAAGAATGCAGTTGAACGCTCCGAATCCACGATGCTGAAGCACACCCTTCGAACGATGTGGTGGGGCGGGTACATCTCGGGACTCCTGACCGCAATCATCGTGCTGTCCATCTGCCTGCTCATGAGGTGATGCCATGAACAGATACTCTGACGGAACCAGAATCGAATACTTCAAAGGTCAACCGGGTTGCACAGAACACCGAATCGGAAGGATAGGAACCATCTTCCGTAGTAGATGTGACAGAACAGAACTACCGGAATACCAGATAACCTGGGACGACAGATACAACAACCCGAATCAGTGGTTCGCACACAAGAATCTGAGTGTGATGCAAGAAGAAGAAGAACCACCTGTTGCAGAATTCTTCAAGGAGATGCACGATGAGTGAATACAAACGCGGAGACCACGTGAAACGGATACAGATTACGCGAGAATTCCTCATTCCAATCGAAAGCATCGGAATCGTACTGGAGAGCTCCTCGAATCAGGTCTATTGCAACTGGGACCAACCGGAAAACAAGGGCCTGGCATCAAGATACTGGGTACCGGAGCAAGACATCGTAATGGTGGAACCATTGGAGGACCCGCCGCCGATAGCCGACTTCTTCCTGGCACTGAGAAAGGAGGAATGACCCGTGAAGGTCAAGAAGCAGAACAAGAAATCCATCGAAGCCAAACGACAATACGACCGCGTACGCGCCGACGCATGGCAGAAATACTTCCGTATCGGAGAACGCATCGCCTTCGCACACAACAACAACCTCGTCTTCGGCACCATACTGAAGTTCGTACCCGCACCCGATGGAATGCTCGTCGTCTGCGCGCAGGACAAGTACCTGAACCACACAGGCAGACCAATCTACCGCCGTGCGGACGAAATCCTGTCCGTGGAGGTCTGACGAATGCAACTGCATCAGGGCATGAAAATCTACATCAAACCATCACTGGTACTGGGCATGGAATCGGAAAAACATGGATTCAACTGCATCGTGGACGAACGCCTGTTCAACCATCGAGGAGAACAAGTGACCGTACGGGCCACGAACGTATACAGAAGCGTATGCCACATCCGGATAGACGGAGAACACGACTACAAGCCGACCTTGTATGAAGTGGACTGGTTCACGGAAGAACCGGAATACGAGGACATTCCCGTACCCAAACTGTTCGACAGGATATACCAACCCAGAGAAAAAGGTAGGTTCGCGCCCACGAGGTGCGGCGCAGGGGATAAGAAACCCTGCTGAGAATATAGAGGCAGAAGCAGAACAACCACCCACAGCCCAATGGAGGGGCAACAAAACATGAAACTGAAGCACATCGGCCAGTCTCTCGTCATCATCCTCAGCGTCACCATGATGACCATCCAGAACATCACCAAGCTCGCCCCCGATGCCCTCGTCCTGAAGGACCCCGAGACCAAGGAGCCCATCTTCCGACTGAGCGCCGGCTCCGAAGCCAGCCTCAACAAGAACGGAGCCAAGGTCAACGACGAGGACACGGACGGCTTCGCCCGCATGACCATCATGCTGCCGGTCGGTGCCACGGAGGACTACATCAAAGAGAACTACGGTTTTGCACTGGAGAAGCTCGACCGCCTCTCCAAGCAGGTCCTCGAAGCCGAAGCCGGGGTCAACAAGACCATGGCGACCGTATTCAAGGACATGGAGGTCGGCTGACATGGCGGACATCAAGCTCAAGATTCACACCAACTCCGACCGCATCTCCACTATCATCGACTCCACCTCGACCCCGAAGCAGGTCCTCGAAGCCAACAACGTGGACTTCTCCAGCGCGATGGTCCACCTCGACGGTGGTGCTCTCGACCCCAGGGGGATGAACACCAGCTTCGACGGACACGGCGTCACGGACCAGGCCATCATCGCCGTCGTCATCAAGACCGTCAACCGCTGACGGAAACTCTGCCTCACCCCACAGAGCCCTCGGACAATCCGGGGGCTCTCCCATGCCGTCCAGCAGGTAGTCAATCCAGCGGAAGGCATCATGAACCCTACAGAAGGAGGACAAGACCATGTTCTACACAGGTCAGACGAACGGAGGAGCCAACGAGCTTCCCATGGAACTCGCTCCGCTCGACATCCTGCTTGAAAACACCGCGCATCGACTGAACCTGAGCGAAGACTGTTCAGGAACGGACCCGAAGAACCTTGTGCAAGTCCCCGCATACCTGCTTCCGATGACCCTCAACGAAATCGAAATGGACATCCAGGTCCGTTCGACCGTAGACACACACTACGACACGAAGGATGCACTGGACATCGGGGGCAACGAATATCCGAACGTCGTGTACATCCGAATCCTGAAGACCGTATGGTCGCAAGCGGACATGGACGCCGACATGGCCTTCCAGAACCTACTGACACAACATCCCGCAGAACAAATGAACGTCCGAAACGCCCTCGTCGTATCGAACAACCAGAACAGTCCGCCAATGCTCATCGTCAACAAGAACGCAATCGTGGTCCTGACCAAGAAATACACACCGTTGCTGCTGCTGAACCTCATCGCCATGCTGCCGTATCTCATGAAGGACCTGTTCAAGAACGCGAAGTACCCGGTACCGAACAGGATTTTCCACGCACTTGGGAACCGCAACTGGGAGGCATGGCTGAAGAACCTACTCGATTGGGGAATGCCCATCGTCGACGTCCACATCGAAAGACAGCGGACGGAGACCATTCGAAACTATTTCTCCTCGTTCAAGACCAACGGACTCGAAGGACTGGAAGCCCGCATCCGCGAAGCCAAGAGACTGCAGACCGACTACATGGAGGAATATCGCAAGGCATTGAAAAGGGAACGCGATGCAATGGAAGCCTACCGTGAACTCAGTCTCTACGAACGGGACCTGACGGAAACCGTCGATTACTGGCTGAAGAAGAAGGAAATCGTACAGGCAACACTGAATGACAGAGGAAGCATCACCATGCTTGTCCGAACTCCGGTGACGAACTACGACGAGGACGAACTCAGGCAATACCTCTCGACGAAGGTGGAGAACGACCTCAACAAGTCCGGACAACGCAGGAACTTCTTCACAAGACTGTTCATCGAACGCACGCACACGCTCTGGTTCTCGGCGAAGGTCGTGCTGGACTGCGCCAACCGGACCATCACGCGAGACACCAGCGGAAACGACCGGTTCTTCAACGCCATACCGAACACGCACATCGACCAGTACGACTGCTGGGGAAACAACAAGCCGTACATTCTGCAAGCCATCGAGGAAATGCGCTACGAAACGGCAATCGAACAAATCATCGCTTCAGTGGCGAACCTCAACTTCTCGGACCCGACAGTCATCAGGGCCACATGGAACAAAATCACGTCATCCGACTCGTCCCAATACCCGCAGGCGATGGCAATCGTGGAGAACGCGACAGGAAAGAGAATCAGCATCAAGCAGTTCATGAAGGAGTGCGCCGATGAAGCCAATCAAGATTGATGCCTATATCCCGACCATCATGGAGACCGTGCGGAAATCGCTGGAGAACGTGAAGGCATGCGACACCAAGATGAACCTCTCATGGGACATCTCGGACCTATTCAAGGCCGCCGTCAAGGACCTGCTGAAACCACGCATCGACATCACGTCGGACGCACTGGTGAAGATGATATCGCTGGTCGGCTCCTGCTCGACGGAACTCGCATGGCACTGTCTCATAGACCGACCGGAAACGGACCACTTCATCGTGACGGACCTCCTGATGTACCCACAGGAAGTCAACGGAACAGCAGTGGACAGCAACGACGAGAAGTACCCCATATGGCTCAATTCCATCGACGACGCGACATTCGAACGGATGAAGGGACAAGGCCACTCGCACGTCAACATGCAGTCGACGCCATCAGCGGCAGACACGACATTCTACCAGAAACTGCTGACGAACATCCGGGACTACTACATCTTCTTCATCATGAACAAGCGCCAGGAAATCTGGGTGAACCTGTACGACGTACAGAACAACCTCATCTACGAGGAGAAAGACATCGTGCTCTCATTCGTGGACTCGGCAGGGAACGACATCGACCTCTGGACCGCCGAACAGCTCGACTTCATCGAGAAAACGCCACTCGGACAAAAAAAAATCGAAATCCCGACATTCAATACGCAAGTCGAGAGGAAGAACAACGACTTCGAATACACACGTTCGGAAAGAGTAAGCTACGCAGGAGTCCCCCTGACGGTGTACGGAACGGAACTGCCGGAAATCGCGTGGACACCCGCAGAAAGAACAGCACATCAGAACCGACAAAGGGAACTGCAGTTCGAAGAATACGGAAGTAACGGGAGGTATAATGGATACTTCAGCGGATACCGTGACTAGAACCGGACGACTTGACATCACCAAACACGCGGAATACTTCGAACCCCGCGACGTCAAGAAGCCGTGCCACATCATCGGATGCGGAGCCATCGGTTCCACCGTCGCGGAGACACTCGCCCGTCTGGGCATCGAGAAATTCGTGCTATACGACTTCGACAAGGTCGAACCACACAACATCGCGAACCAGATGTTCTACCAGCGACAAGTCGGAATGCCGAAGGTCCATGCGGTCTACCAGACCATCACGGAAATAAACAACGATGCCAAAATCCGTGTCGTCCAGACAGGATGGCAGGAACATCCTCTCGCTGGGCACGTCTTCCTCGCGGCGGACAACGCGGACGTACTGAAGAGACTCGTCGAGATGAACAAGGACAACCCACAGATTCTCAGCATGTGGGACTTCCGGATGCGCTTGGGCGATGCCCAGCACTACGGAGCGGACTGGACGAACCAGAAGCAGAAGGAGGCATTCATCGCTTCGCTCCAGTTCACCAACGAGGAAGCCAGGGCGGCCAGCCCAGTCAGCGCATGCGGAACCACCCTGTCCGTCATCACGACGGTCAGGGGCATCGTATCGGCCGGAATCGCGAACTTCATCGGATACATCCGAGGAGAACCCGTGAAGAAGATGATTCTCATCGACCACATCGCGTTCACATTGGACGCATACTAGAAGACGGTGCATATCCCTTCGAAAGAAAGGACGCTTCCGCGAACAGCGAAGTGGACATTTGGTCAAGACGAGCCCCACGCACGGGATCCAGGGAAAATCCGGACGAACCAGCGATGGAAGGCGGAGATGACACACATTCCGGCCAGCCGCAGCACCCGCAGCTCGCAAAAGACCAGAAAACACCTCCGAAAGCAAGCTGTCCTCAGTCAGACACAGCAGCGACATCACCCCATCAGAGCATAGTTCGAGGAGATGACGTCGTCACTGGATCAGACTGCAGGAGGCGCTGCCTTCAGGAGACCGGCAGACCGTCAGGAGGAACCATGGACGTCTACGTCACGACATTGTCGCAATACACACCCGAAGAGGTCCAGACCAACACACAGAAGTTCTTCGATGAAA
>Ga0172369_10003203_pt1 | contig 21729 bp, 22 predicted proteins | sample LakKiv25m_FD_114539 | JGI IMG/M metagenome (GOLD analysis project Ga0172369, IMG submission 114539) | Freshwater microbial communities from Kabuno Bay, South-Kivu, Congo - kab_022012_11.25m | ecosystem: Environmental > Aquatic > Freshwater > Lake | place: Democratic Republic of the Congo...
GCTTCCGTCACGATAAATCGTAATTCCCCTACAGCCAATTTGGTGTGCCATTAAATATGCGCTTCTGACATCTTCAATACTCGCCGTGTTGGGGAAGTTTATAGTTTTTGAAATTGCGTTATCAACATATTTCTGGAACGCCGCCTGTATTTTCAAGTGCCATTCGGGGGTAATATCACCTGCAACTACGAATGTTCTTTTTAGACTTTCGGGAACAGAAGCAATGTTTTGAATTGATCCTCCATTTGTCTGAACTTTTTCTAACAGTTCTTCGGAATATATACCTAGTTTTTTTAATGCCAACTTGAAATAAGGGCTGGATTGAAAAATTCGCTTTCCCTCAATGGTATTTTTTGAGTATGTCAGGGCAAACAACGGTTCGCACCCACTAGAGGTATCGGCCAACATAGCAATTGTACCTGTCGGTGCGATAGTAGTTCTGGCACCGTTTCTGGGGCTAATTTCGTCCGGTTTGTCATAAATCGAACCTTCATAGGCTGGGAAAACCCCACGATCAACTGCCAGTTTTTCAGACGCAATGTCAGACTCCTTTTGGATAAACTGCATGACTTGTTCGGCCATTTTTACACCATCTTCGGTGTTATAACCAATATTCATAGCCAACAACGAATCTGCAAATCCCATAATTCCAAGACCAATTCGTCGAATTTGACGTACCATATCTCGAACCTTGTCAATCGGATATTCGTTCATATCAAGAACGTTATCTAAAAAGTGAATTGATTCATGGATTGCCAATCGCAGCGCCTCCCAGTCAAAGTCTTTATCTTCGACGAATAACGCCAAATTTATACTACCTAACGTACACGCATCATAGGGTAATAGCGGCTGTTCGCCACAGGGGTTGGTGGCTTCTATTTGACCAAGCCGTGGTGTTGGATTGGCACGTGAATTGTTTATTTGATCGATAAATATCATACCAGGATCACCGTATTGCCACGCAAAACGAGTTATTATATCAAAAACTTTTTTAGCATTTAGGCGTCCAATCGATTTACCGTTGCGAGGGTTAATAAGCTGGTATCCATAACCATCTGTCTCCTCGGCGCACCACTTATGAAGTTTGTCTACTGCCGCATCTAACCTTACTAATTTCAAGTCCATATCGCGAGTCTGATGAGCTTCTCGCACCTCTGCTATTAAAGCATCAAAATCAAACCCTTTTTCATAATCATCGTCAAGTAATTTTTTATCAATGTCGATTTGGTCGAAAAACTCCTTGGTAGTAGTGACAGAAATGTTAAAATTTGTTAATGAAAATTCATCAAGTTTGTAAATCACGAATAGCAGAATGTCAGGGTGATTATAATGCAGTATTCCCATATTTGCCCCGCGTCTTACTCCACCTTGGCGAATTGACGACGTAATATCATTGTACATTTGCATGAAGGCGATAGGACCTGTTGTCGTTCCTCCAGACGTGGATAAGATGTCGTTTTTTGGGCGAAGACGTGAAAAAGAGAATCCCGTGCCGCCACCTGATTTGTGAATCATTGCCATGTCTGTGGCCGATTCCATAATATCCCTCAAACTATCATTTACAGGTAAAACAAAACATGACGATAATTGTTGTTTTGGTTTTGATGCGTTCAGCAATGTTGGCGTACCGGGTAAAAATTGACTAGTTGACATTAGTTTATAAAATTTTGCAGCAGTCGCCAAATGGGCCTTTTCGTCAGCACCATATAAACGATCGGCCGAGGCGATATTATACGCAACGCGCCAAAATAATTCTCTGGCCGTTTCGACCGGGTTACCAGCGTTATCTCTCTTTGCGTATCGAGTTTTTCCGATATACCATGCGTTTTCACTTAATTTTGGCTCGGCTAGTTTCGAAGGCGGTGGGGGAACTTTTTGTCCAATTTTATAAATCTCGGCATACCTATCTGTATTGCTCATTCTACCCTCTCTATCCCCATCCATTTTTGTTTAAATTTCACAAATACGCTATATGTTGCGTGTGTTCTTAAGTATAGGCGCTATATGTTGCGCATGTCAACGATAATTGTTATTATTACATTAACAACAAATTACGACAAAGGAAAAGAATGAAAGCAACAACAAAAGACACGTTTAATCAAGATGTAATAGAATCAAAAAAGGTAGTTTTACTTGATGTATGGGCACCGTGGTGCGCACCGTGTCGTGGCATGGAGCCTGTCCTAGGGGCGGTAAGTGAGGAAGTCAAAGATTGGGCCGAGATTATAAAATTAGACACTTCGGTTGAGATGGAGCAAGCACAAGAACTTGGTGTGACAAGTTTGCCAACATTTTTGGTTTATAAAGACGGACAAATAAAGGATTCGACCATAGGTGTTACCTCAAAAGCCGATCTTATAGATATGCTATCAAAAGCCAACCAAGAACCTAGCAAATAACAAATAACAGACCTGACTATTCGCCTATTCATTACGCAAAACACCATTATAAAATATTCTTGACTTTTAGAAGGTCCGTCCTTCTAAAAAGAGGTTTTATTGTATAATAATATTTTCTGAATATATTTTCATGATAGTTTTCTCTGCTATAATAATTTGCAGATGGCGCGTTGACGGAACGGTTACGTGGAGCTCTGCAAAAGCTTATAAATGGGTTCGACTCCCATACGTGCCTCCACAAAAGTTTGCGCGGATGGTGGAATTGGTAGACACGAGAGACTTAAAATCTCTTGACTGAATAAGTCGTGCGGGTTCAAGTCCCGCTCTGCGCACCAAAAAGTCTTTATAAGGATTAATAAGTTTGCTATAATGTATATGGATAAAGTTAATCTTAAGGAGGGAAAGTTATGGATGTAGCAATTTGGATCATCCTGGGAGTTGTGCTGTTGGTAGTAGTATTACTATGGGCGGTTTACAATTCATTAGTAACATTAAAAATTCGTGTCGATGAAGCCTGGAGTGATATAACCGTTCAGCTGAAGCGACGTTTGGACCTGATTCCAAATCTTGTAGAAACAGTCAAGGGGTATGCAAAACATGAAAGCGGTGTATTTACCGCTGTTACAGAGGCTCGCGCTAATGCACTAAACGCCAAAGGTGTCAAAGAAACCGCTGCTGCCGAGAATCAATTCGAGGGGGCGCTGAAGAGTTTATTTGCCGTCGCTGAATCTTATCCAGACCTAAAGGCCAGTCAAAATTTTACCGAACTTCAACAAGAACTTGTTGACACCGAGGACAAGATACAGGCATCTCGTCGTTTCTATAACGGAGGCGTACGCGACCTGAACACTAAGATTCAGATTTTCCCAAATAATATTATTGCCGGCATGTTTAATTTCAAAAGCCGTGACTTTTATGAATTAGATGAAGCCGAGCAAAAACTAGCCGAAAAACCTGTCGACGTAAAATTTTAAGAAGTTAGTAGTGGTAAATGTATAAAGCAATCGCTGCTAATAAGCGCAACACTATACTGATTATGGCCTTATTTGTTGGCCTTATTGGTGCAATTGGCTGGGTCGTCAGTTCTTATAACGGCGATCCAAGCATTACCTATTTTGTAATCGGTGGTGCTGCAGTGTATGCGTTATTACAATACTTTATTGCGACCAAACTAACAATTGCAATGACTGGGGCGAAACAAATTCAAAAAAGCGACAATCCGCGGTTTTATAGAATTGTTGAAAATCTAGCGATTACAACTGGTATGCAGACGCCCGAAGTGTATGTTATCGACGATCCGTCATCTAATGCTTTTGCGACTGGACGTGACCCTAAGCATGCGATTGTTGCCGCAACTACAGGTTTGCTTGATACTCTGGATGATAATGAACTAGAAGCCGTTATGGCTCACGAAATGGGCCATGTTCAAAATTACGATATCCGCGTAGGTATGATTAGCTTCGGGCTGGTCAGTGCAATCGGACTGCTGACTGATATAGTTTTACGAATGTTTATTTTCGGAGATCGCGACAGTAACGACAGTTCACCGGTTGAAATGATCATTGGCATAGTTGTCATAATTCTGGCGCCAATTATTGCGGCGATTATTCAGATGGCTGTCAGTCGTCAGCGTGAATATCTGGCCGATGCGACAAGTGCTATGACAACGCGAAATCCAGAGGCCCTGGCATCGGCATTGGAAAAACTTGGTCAACAAAACAAGCCAATGAAACGTCAAAGTACCTCGTCGGCCCACCTGTTTTTTATTAACCCATTGAAGCCGGGCTTTATGAATAAGCTATTTAGTACCCACCCCCCAATTGAGGAACGTATCAATAGACTTCGTAATAACGCAGGCAAATTCTAATCATGGTTGCCAAAAAACCTTTACGGAGTTTGATAAAACGAACCAAGTCATACCTTAAACGCCGACCCCACCGTAGCTTTCGTCGTACCCGTCGTCGTGACTACGTTAGATTATTGAGACTACCTGGTTATTTTTCATTTACGAATCATGTTAGTAGGACAATTTGGGCGCATCGAAAAACGTTTCTTCTTTTGGCAGCACTGTATGCAGCGGCAACAGCGTTGATGGTTGGAGTTGCTTCACAAGACATGTATTCGTCTGTAAAACACTTCATCGATACTTCCAGTGGTGATATTTTTAAAGGTGGTTTTGGTGAAATCGGTAAAGCCGGATTATTATTTGTAACAGTGGCGACCACTGGTGGGATATCGCAAAATTTAACCGAAGTACAGCAGGTTTACGCCGGTTTTATAGTACTTTTAACTTGGACAACAAGCATCTGGTTGCTGCGTAATATTTTAGCTGGTCACAAAGTGAAATTACGTGATGGTTTATATAATTCAGGGTCACCTATAATTTCGACATTTCTAATAATCCTAGTCTTTATTATTCAATTGCTACCACTTGCACTGGCTTTAATTGGCTATTCTGCGGCTATGGCTACAGGGTTGCAGGGGGTAGAGGCAATGATGTTCTGGATCGCTGGCGGATTGTTGGCAATGTTGTCGCTGTATTGGATAAGTAGCACCTTTTTTGCATTAGTAATCGTGACTTTGCCTGGTATGTACCCATTTCAAGCACTAAAAACAGCCGGTGATTTGGTTATTGGGCGTCGATTGCGAATCATATTTCGTATAATCTGGATGATTTTAGTTGTCGTGGTAACGTGGGCGGTAATTATGATCCCGGTAATCATGCTGGATTCGTGGGCTAAAAGCTTTTGGCCAGCGATTGCCTGGGCACCGATAGTTCCGCTTACATTATTAATTCTTGGTGCGCTTACGATTATCTGGATATCAAGCTATGTCTATTTGCTGTACCGTAAAGTGGTCGCAGATGATGCAAAACCAGCCTGAAAAACGTGCCGAAGAATTACGAAGGCTAATCAACAGATATAGCTATGAATATAATGTATTAGATAACCCATCTGTTAGTAATGATATTTGGGATAGCCTACTTGCTGAACTTAAAAAAATTGAATCTGAACACCCCGAGTTAATAACGCCCGATAGCCCGACGCAACGTGTCGGTAGTGAACTTTCCGGCGGGTTTAAAAAAGCTACGCATAACTCAAGGATGTTAAGTTTAAACGATGTTTTTGATAGGGCTGACGTAGAGGCGTGGGTAAAACGAATCGAAAAACTTCTTCCCGGTAAAAAAAACGAGTTTTTCACAGATATCAAGATGGATGGACTGGCTTGTGCAATTACTTATCGGGATGGGTTGTTAATCCAAGCTATCACCAGGGGTGATGGTTTTGTAGGTGAAGATGTAACAGAAAACGTTCGAACCATTAAAAACGTTCCTTTGCGATTACGCGAAGAATATGGTTTTGAAAATCTTTTATCTGGGCGTACAGAAATTCGCGGTGAAATTATTATGCTAAAAGAGCAGTTTGCAAAACTGAATAAAAAAAGGGTCGAACAGGGCGGACAGGAATTTGCAAATCCTCGTAACCTAGCTGCCGGCACTATTCGCCAGCTTGACCCTAAATTGGTTGCCGAGCGTCCGCTTCATTTTAGGGCATATGATTTGATTCGTGACGATACGACAGAGATACCAACAAATATGTTTGCCTACGGGGCGTTGAGTGCGCTAGGGGTTACTCGGAACCGACAAGCAAGCGTATTTGACAGCCTTGATGGAGTAATGAAGTTTATCGATAAGTGGGACGAAAAACGAAACGAACTGCCCTTCAATACCGATGGTTTGGTAATTAAAGTTAACGACCGCACCCAATTCGCACAGTTGGGTATTGTTGGAAAGCAACCCAGGGCGGCAGTTGCATATAAATACGCACCCGAACAGGCTACGACAATTGTTAAAGATATTGTTATTAGTATCGGTCGAACGGGTGCAGCTACGCCAGTTGCGGTTTTTGATCCTGTTGTTGTTGCGGGTACGACCGTCCAGCATGCCAGTTTACACAATGCCGATGAAATAAACCGGTTGGATATTAGAATCGGCGACACGGTTGTTATTTTCAAAGCCGGTGATATTATTCCGCAGGTACAAGCTGTTGTCAAAGAGCTTCGACCACGTAAATCTATAAGTTTTGATTTTGAAAAAGCACTTACGGCTCAGTATCCAGAGCTTAGGTTTGAGCGTCGGAATGGTGAGGTGGTTTACAGGGTTAAAGGTGTTACGAGCGATTTGTTACTGAAGCTTGCACTTAAACATTTTGTAAGTAAAAGTGCACTTGATATAGACACCCTGGGTGAAAAAAACATCGTTACATTAGTTGACAATGGGCTGGTTAATGACTTGGCTGATATTTACACGGTAACTGCCGACAAATTAATGCAAATAGAGAGATTTGCAGAAATTTCGGCCAACAAGTTGGTGGCAGCTATTGCTGACAAAAAAACGCCATCACTTGAACGTTTTGTTTACGGTTTAGGTATTCGGCATGTTGGTGTTCAAACTGCTATCGATTTAGTTAATGCATTCGGTTCATTGATGTCACTTCAAAACACAACAATTGATCAACTGAAATCTGTCGATGGAGTAGGTGATGTTGTGGCCAACAGTATAATTGCGTGGTTCGCCGATCCCGACAATGAGGCGCTGTTAGAGAAATTTGAAAAACTTGGTGTCAAACTGATATTTGAAAAGAAAACAGGTAAGTTAGTCGGCCAAAATTTTGTGATTACAGGAACGTTAAAAACAATGTCTCGCGATGAAGCTGCAGCTCGCATCCGCAACCTGGGCGGAATCTTTCAAACTGTCATTGCTAGGGATACAACCTGTCTAATAATTGGTGAAAAAGTCGGCGCAAGTAAACTTGAAAAAGCCAAAGAATACAACACAAAAATTATTAACGAAAAACAACTAAAAGATATACTAGGAGTTAAATAATGCCCGACAAACATTTAACCAAATTAACAGCAAAGAACTACATCAGTTTTATCATATCGTTACCTGGTGCCGCGATGTGGCAGCATCTTTATGTAATCAATGAACAAGGCGATGAAATTGACGTGACTGGTAATGGTGACAAATCTTGTGCATATATGGTTTCAAGTGTTCTTTGTATTTTTCAAGTAATTGATAAACCACATGCTACGATTAAAACGACACTTGAAGAAATGGAAAAAGCTGGTTGGAAAAAGGTTGATAAACCAACAAAAGGCGCAGTTGTTCATTGGAAGGATCACATAGGATTTTATTTATCAGACGATTTTGTCATTAGTAGTAGCTCATTAACCAAGGTTATAGAGCGACACGGACTTATTATGCGTGATGGGCTTGAGCCACTTGATTATTTTACTCACCCTGAGTTGTCATAGGTAAAAAATACCTCGCTGATCAAAGCGAGGTATTTATTGATTTCAGGTAATTAATTACCAGCTTTTTTGACGGAATGAGCCGCCGCCACCACTTCCACCGTGGTCGCCGCCACCGAAGTCACGACGTGGTCGGTCTTCTTTTGGACGTGCTAGACCAACGCTGATTACGCGTCCGTCAAGTTCTTTGCCGTCGAGTTGATCGATTGCCTTTTGGTTGTCTGTTTCATTAGCCATTTCAACAAAGCCGAAGCCTTTTGAACGGCCGCTATCACGGTCAGTGATAACACGTGCACTTGTAACTTCACCAATTGTCTCAAAGTGAGCCTTTAGTGTGTCGTCAGTAGTAGCGTACGCTAAACTACCGATAAAAAGATTTTGCTGTGCCATATACTTTTATTTATACCCTTTTCTTCTTATCTGATTCTAATTATCGTCAGATCGACCGCTTCTGCGATTTTGCGAAGAAGAGAGTTTATCGGCCAAACAGCTGATAAGCGCCCGCCTTTTGCCTTTATACGCGTGTGCTTCTGAACGTTATTATTTAAGCATAGATTAGGAAATAATACTAGTATAAGTATTATGGAGCGTTTCAAAACCCGAATTTATAAAACTTCTTCGGGTCCTGCTGTCTGGCGTATCCCACCGAACGTCACTCGCGGTTAGATTTCTAAATTAGGGTTTTGAAACGCTTGTGTTTTGATGTTAAATGAGCAATAATAATGTTATGGCTGGTGCGCAACAGAGTCTATCCATGATTTTTCGTCAGAATGATAGATTTTGGATAGGCTCTATGGGGTAACCTTTGCGCTAGAAATAAACAAGCAGTTATAACAAAAACGTACCCCGGGTGGGCGCGCAACAGCCCTCATTGACTGAAGAAATTTCCAATGTTACGATTAGTAACAGGTATTAAGTGTTCAGTAATTTTAAGGGGTTGTATGGCACATCGGATTGAGGTCTTGTCTAGGATTAATGACTCACGAGCCAAGATCTTAAAATCCAAACTTGAATCTTATAACTTTAAACTAAAAGAATTATTGCTTGTTGACGTATATACGATTAACAAGCAATTTTCAAATAAAGAACTGATCAGAAGTGCAAACCTGTTGATAAATCCTGTAATCGAAGATGCTTTGATAGACAAATCGGTAGATATTGGTGATTTTGACTGGGCCGTTGAAATAGGTTTCTTGCCCGGCGTAACAGATAATATTGCCAGTACCGTCAAAGAAGAAGCTCAAGATTTATTGAAGGTAAATTTTGATGACAAGGATGGAATATATTCTTCGCTTTTGGTTTTTGTAAAAGCTGAACTGGACAAGAAAAAAATCACAGAATTATCCTTAGTTCTTTACAATCCCCTTATTCAAAGTGCCAAGATCAAAAAAAGAGCGGAATATATAAAAACTGGCGGTATGGGAATTACTTTACCAATTGTTCATTTGGATGAGGACAAGATTGTTACCAGGGTTAATCTTGACATAACAGATAATGAACTTACAAAACTTGGCAAACAAGGTATTTTGAACCCAGATGGTTCCAGACGGGGTCCGTTGGCGCTGGACCTAACGTCCATGCAGGTGATAAAAGAATATTTCAAAAAACAAGGCAGAATACCATTCTTAATATCGCAAAGTCCTATGGTTTTCAGGCTAAAACCGTTGGTATGGTGCAGAAAAAGACAGTAATTACAATAAAAAGTAAGGGTAAGGCTCCAACAGAACTATCTTTTTCCACTAACAGTTTTTCATACCCGCTGGACTTCTATGTAGGGTATAATGTTACTATGTTTAAATCACTTATTCAAAAACGTCTAGAGTCGTACGTAAAAGCATATTTTCTAAAACATCCCGAAGTGAAGTTGGTCGCCGTGACCGGCAGCGTTGGAAAAACTAGTACCAAGGTGGCAATTGCGACTGTTCTGTCCGAACATTTTCGTGTTAGGTTACACAACGGCAACCATAATACCGAAATGAGTGCGCCACTTGCTATGTTGGGAATCGAATATCCAAAAAATTTAAGAAGTATCAATGCTTGGACTGCTGTATTTAGGGCTGCCCGTGAACGCGTCAAAAATCCAACCGACGTTGATGTAATTATTCAAGAACTTGGGTCCGATCGAATTGGTCAAGTCCCACATTTTGGCACATACATTCATCCCGATATAGGTGTCGTTACCGCAGTTTCAGCCGAACATATGGAGTTTTTTCATACGATTGATGTTGTAGCAGCCGAGGAACTGGAATTAGCGAATTTTTCAAAACAAGCCTTAATCAACAAAGACGACATTGATGGTAAATATGCCAAATATATAACAAATGCAAACATAAACACATATGGAACAAGTGCGAGTGCGGAATATTATTTCATTAGTACGGATTATACCGTCCAAGACGGTCACGGTGGTCTGTTTTACTCCCCAGAATTTCCAAATTCGTTTCCAGCGAAAATAAAAGTACTGGGCGAACACACTCTTAGGCCGGCGATTGCTGGTGCCGCTGTTGCAGCCAAGTTGGGTATGGACGTGTCTTTGATTTCCAGCGGTCTTGCCAAGATTAGTCCAATACCGGGTCGGATGAACGTACTTCGGGGCGTAAAAAATTCAATCATTATCGACGATACCTATAATTCCAGTCCTCTTGCAGCCCAATCATCATTGCGTGAAATATATCAACTATCGGCATCGCAACGTATTGTAGTTTTTGGTGACATGAACGAATTGGGCGAAACTTCACAGGTCGAACATGAAACACTTGGAAAATTATGTGACCCGAACCAACTAACCTGGGTAGTAACAGTCGGCGAACAGTCTGAAAAATTTTTAGCCCCGGCCGCCAAAGCTCGGGGTTGTCAGGTTAAGTGTTTTCAAAATGCTCTTCTGGCTGGTTCGTTTGTTCGCGGAATTATCGAAGAGGGCACAGTCATTTTGTTCAAAGGATCGCAGGGTGGAATTTTTCTTGAAGAGGCCGTCAAGGTTGTACTACACTCTGCTGACGATGAATCGCGACTTGTTCGCCAATCTTCCGAATGGATGGTTCAAAAAAATAAATTCTTTACAAAATTTTCATCAGCCTTCACTAAATAACTTTATTCGACTTACGCGTAAGTCGAATAAGCCGCTTCTTATTGTAAAATAATTACCACTTATGCTAGGCTAGAACCAATAATTCAATTATCAAAAAAAGGATTTTCATGCCCGAAGAACCGCACGAAACAGCACCTCAGCCAGAAATAGTTGTAAATAACAAACCATCACCACAAAACGATTATATAGCGCCGGTACCTCAACCCGTAGAGGCTGTCAACCCGACGCCAGAGGTTAGTCAAGCACCCGGCACTCCAATACCACCATCACCTGTAATTGCCAGTAAGTCAAAACTTCCCGGCTGGCTAAAAAACAAAAAAATAGTAATTGCAATTATATCCGCAGCTATTGTGTTAATTGGTAGCGGTTCAGCTTGGGCGTATGTCTCTGCGTATCAAAGCCCACAGAATGTCATAACAGACTCCATCATAAACGCTATAACGGCTAAAACGTCAATCTATACTGGCACCCTTAGTTCCAACTCAAGTGGGATGGACCTGAAAGTCGAAATTACAGCTAAATTAGCCGAACCGGCAAACGGTAGTATGAACGCAAAAGTAACAGCTACCATTAGTGGAAAAAAATACGTTGTCAACGGAGACGCTTTCTTTGATCAAAAGGGTGATATATATTTCAGGGTTGGAGGTCTACGCAGTATTATTACCGAAGCCGAAGATCTTATAGGCGCTTCATCTAGCGTGGCTATCAAAGCAGCAATAGATAAACTAGTCGATAAAGTCGACAATACTTGGATAATGGTTTCAACCGACGACCTAAAGACATATAATCCTGAATACGCTGATTCTAAAAGATGTATGGACCAAGCTATAAAAGACCTAAAAAAGGACAACTCTTTGTTATCAGAAGTAACTAATTTATATAGAAAACATGAGTTTATCGTATTGAAAACCAATCTGGGTCAGCAAGATGGAAGTTTCGGCTATGAACTAAAAAGCAGCAACAAGGCCCAAAAAGCATTCATGGAAGGCTTAAAAGGGACGAAAATCTACAAATCGCTGGTTGCTTGTGATGAAAACTTCAAGATTGATACAAGCGATATGGACACCGAAGACCCGAAAAGTAGCCCAAGTGATGTTACGATAAAACTTTGGGTAAGTACTTGGTCTCATCAAATATCGAAGATTGAGGCAAACAGTAAAAGCGATAACTGGTTATTTAAAGCGACTATTAATCCGCAATATAATCAAAAAGTTGAGATTGATGCACCAAAAGCTTCAATTACCTTGACGGAATTAAAGAAGTATATTGACGAATATACCGCTGCAATGAACGCCTATTATCAGCCATACTACAGTAGTTATAACTAGACCCAAGTGCCAACGACTAACAAATTTACCCTAACGAGCGTGCAGTAGCCCTTGGGGGGTGAATTTGTTATACTACGTTTGATATGAAGCGTTATAATCCTATTGAAATTGAAAAAAAATGGCAAAAAGTTTGGGAAGAAAACGACACTTATAAGGTTAATTTTTCTGATCATACGAAACCTAAATACTATGCATTTAGCATGTTGCCCGGTATCACTGGCGCTGGTATTCACACTGGTCACGGTCGAACTTTCCAGTTTAGTGATATAAAAGTGCGCACAAAGCGTCAACAGGGCTATAATGCCTATCATCCAATTGGCTGGGATTCATTTGGTCTACCAGTCGAAAATTATGCAATCAAAATTGGTAAAAAACCACGCATTGCTCATGATGAGGCACGCATAAATTTCAAAAAACAGTTAAAACGACTGGGATATAGTTATGATTGGTCCAAAGAAATCAGCACAGCTGACCCAGGATATTACAAATGGACACAGTGGATATTTAATCAATTATTCGCTCATGACCTAGCTTATCAAAAACAAAGTCCACAATGGTGGTGCGAAAAAGATCAGACCGTACTAGCTAACGAACAGGTCGAAGGTGGCAAATGTTGGCGTTGTGGCAATCAAGTTATCAAGAAAAACTTAAAACAGTGGTTTTTCAAGATTACTGAATACGCCGATGAAATACTGGAAGCGACTGACGACCTAAATTGGACCGAAATGGTCAAAACGATGCAAAAAAATTGGATTGGTCGTTCGCATGGTGCCGAAGTAGAATTTGCTGTTGCAAACTCCAAAGATATTATTACGGTATTTACAACTCGACCAGACACTCTGTTCGGCGCAACTTTCGTGGTGCTGGCCCCTGAACATGAACTAGTTGCAAGATTAATAACTCCAGAAACTAAAGAACAGGTCGGAGGCTATGTCCTTGATGCAGCTCGCAAATCCGAAATCGAACGTATGAACGAAACTCGTGAAAAAACCGGTGTTTTTACTGGTGGTTATGCGATAAATCCTGTCAACGGTAATAAGGTACCGATTTGGGTGGCAGATTATGTACTGTCAGGTTATGGTACGGGTGCAATTATGGCGGTGCCAGCGCATGATGAACGCGACTTTGTCTTTGCTGAAAAATTTAACCTTTCTATAATAGAAGTCGTAAAAAAGCCTGAAACGGACGGCGAGGTTGGACTGTATTGCGGCGAAGGCGTATTAACCAACAGTGGTCAATTTGATGGAATGTCGTCAAGTGACGCACGTGAAGAAATTGTTGCCTGGCTGGAGCAACAGGGGACGGGTCGATCAAAAACGACCTATAAAATGCGTGATTGGCTAATCAGTCGTCAACGTTACTGGGGTGCACCAATTCCAATTATTCATTGCTCCGATCACGGCGCTGTGGCAGTACCGGACGATCAATTACCGGTAATTTTGCCAGACGTTAAGAACTTCAAACCAACAGGTGGCGAAACGTCAGCCCTCGTTAGTGCAACTGAGTGGGTTAATACAAAATGTCCGAAATGCGGTAAACCAGCCAAACGCGAAACCGATACAATGGACGGCTATGCCTGCAGTAGTTGGTATTTTCTGCGTTATCTTGATCCTTTTAATGATAAGCAAGCATGGGATCCGGCGGTTGAAAAACACTGGGGGCCGGTTGATTTTTATAATGGTGCCGACCATGCCGTGGCCCATCTGTTATATGCCAGGTTTTGGCAAAGATTCTTTTATAAACTAGGCCTCGTTTCACATCCCGAGCCGTTCAAACGTATGATGTATAATGCTTATATCTTAGCGTCAGACGGCACTAAAATGAGCAAATCGCGTGGCAATACAATCGATCCTTTGGAAATTATGGATAGTGGTTATGGGGCCGATAGTTTGCGGGTTTATGAAATGTTTATTGCACCGTATGATTTGGAAGCCCCGTGGGATACCCGTGGCGTCCCTGGTGCTTATCGTTTTCTTAATCGCGTCTGGGTACTGGTTCAGGAATATATTGAATCTGGCGATGTTGCGCTTGACAAGTCGGCAGAAAAAGAAATACTTGTAATCGCACACCGAACTGCCAAAAAAGTCACTGCCGATATAGAGGACGAAAAATTTAACACTGCTGTTTCTGCCATGATGGAATCCGTTAACAGCTACTACAAGCTAAAAGAACAATATTCTATCGGCAAATCCCCAATTTGGACTTTTGCCCTGGAAAGTTTGTTGCAATTATTAGCGCCATTCGCACCGCACATTACCGAAGAATTATGGCAACAAATTGGTCACAACGACACGATACACGTTGATCATTGGCCACAATGGGACGGTAAATACTTGCAAAATGACTTGATGACAATTATCGTTCAGGTTAATGGTAAATTGCGCGCTAAATTAGAAGTTCCAGTAGGGACCACCGAAGACGAGATAAAGCAACAGGCCTTAGGTAACGATAATGTTAAAGTATTTACGGGTAACAAAAAACCGACCAAGGTTATTTATGTCCCAGGTCGGTTAGTTAATATAGTTGTTGCTAGTTAGGGCGTAACACTTTTAGGGATATAAAGAATCATACCTGGTTGTAAATCTGACAGTGCTTTTTTGTTCTCCGGTAAACTCATAATATAGTCAATAGCAGCCCCACTGTCGATCTTGCCAATTCCTTTGATATGCGCAGCAGCATCACCAACGCCTTCTCCGGCACCAACAATATATTGTATTCGTTCTGGAGAAAACGTAGGGCTACCGGCAACTCTATCAACTATTTGAGCACCAGTCCATATTGTAGCTGCAAGGGCTACTGCAGCGCCCAAACGTCGCAAAGTATAATTGGGTTTGTCGTGTCGCTTTTCATGGGTTGATCGATCTGCTTCATGTTTCATATTTCCGTTATAACACTAACGGTTACAATTGTCAACACTTTTGAACATAAGCACTTGAGATATGGGATGTTGTTGGTTATAATAGACTCAAGTTTTATCATAATAACCTGCAAAGGAGTTCTTTATATGGGACAGCCCAAAAAACAGTCCAGCCCGCGTAAAACCGGTTTACGTCGTAGTCACCTGCGCCTGGAACTGGCGCGTCGAGTTAATAAAACATCACCAGTAAAAGCACGAACAACGATTCGTGAATCTGGCAAAGCTCTCGCCAAATAGGCGAACAGCTGAATACCTTAAAAAATATAATAACAAGAAAGAATTAAACGCTATGGCATCTAATCGTCACCTTGGTCGCATCGTTGCTTTGCAGACTTTATACGAATATGAATTTCGCGTACAGTCTTCAGACACATCGGCAAACATTGACGAAATTTTGACTCGAAATCTTGATAGGTACGAGACTACGATTGACGACAAAGGTTTTGTCGAGGCACTCGTAAAGGGTGTACTGGGCGAACAAGCCGACTTAGACGCTAAAATTCAGCCGATTGCGCCCGACTGGCCAATTGATCAAATTGCAAAAATAGATTGTAATATCCTAAGGATTGGACTGTATGAATTGCTATATCAGGCAAAAGTTATACCACCAAAGGTTGCAATCAACGAGGCGGTCGAATTGGCGAAAGCGTTTGGTTCAGATAATTCAAGTAAGTTTGTAAATGGAGTGCTGGGCACAGCCTATCGAACGCTTGTAGAGGACACAACTGATGACAGTACCAAAGTTTGATAAGTTTAAAAAGTATTTTACTAAAAGAAATCAAATCCAAGAGATAGTTCGAGAACCAACGTCTGGTGGTATTATTTTTCGTCGTGATAAAGATGGTGGTGTAGAGATTCTGTTAATTCAAGACGGTAAAGACAGGTGGACGATTCCAAAAGGTCATATTGAAGAAGGCGAAACCGCCGAACAAACTACAAAACGCGAGATTGGCGAAGAAGTTGGACTTCATGATATCGAGGTTTTTGGTTGGCTGGGAAAGATTAATTTTAGGTATCGTCGGGTTGACCGGTTGGTTTTGATGACTACTCAGATATACCTAGTGAAGGCATTAGGCGACACCGATGCAATTCAAAAAGAGGACTGGATGAATGGTATAAAGTGGTTTAAGTTTAACGACGCTCTTGAAGCGATTGAATATGAAGATATTGGCAAAATAATGTTACTAGCCATGAAACGGATAAGACAGGAGAAGTTATGACAGGAATGCAAATTGCTCCCTATCAGGATTTTGCAAAAAATAAGTTAGGCTATGAATTTCATAATATTCAGTTGTTAATTACCGCCTTGACGCATCGCAGTTATGTTAACGAACATAAAAAAAGTGTCAACGAACATAACGAGCGTTTGGAGTTTTTAGGTGACGCGGTATTAGAGCTGGTGGTAACTGACTATTTGTACCATAACTTTTCCGAACAAGAGGGAATATTAACCAGTTGGCGGGCGGCACTTGTCAGAACTGAAAGTATTGGCGCAGCAGGTGTCGAGTTGGGATACGAACCACTTGTTAGGATGAGCCGAGGTGAAAAACGTGGTAGCGACAGGGCTAGGCAACAAATACTTGCCAACACGTTTGAGGCAGTGACTGGTGCGATTTACCTGGAACGTGGCTATGATGACGCAGCTACTTTTATTCATGAAAATATTATTAGTAAATTGGATTCAATTTTAGAATCTGGTAGCTGGCGTGACGCTAAATCACACTTGCAGGAAGTGTCGCAACGCATGGATAGCCAAACGCCACAGTATCGTGTGATAGAAGAAGAAGGTCCTGACCACGATAAGGTTTTTACCCTTGGCGTGTATGTAGGCAACAAGCTGATGGGCAGGGGCAGTGGTCCTAGTAAACAGGTCGCCCAACAACAAGCGGCCCAGATTGCGTTGGACGAATATGCTAGGCGTGAACAATCATCCAATTTGTAAAATACATCGTGTTATGATAAAAATAACTCTAGAACCTTGAAAATTTAGGTACTTTTTTGAAGATGGCGCTTTGTATTTAATCCCAAGTGAATATGGTGTGCCGTTTTCAATAAAAGGCCAGCCTGTCACATCAGTGTGTGGACAAACGGGTCAACCTGACGGCGATATAGAAAGGAAGTGAGCCATCGTGGCAAGCTTCTATGATTTAACAGCTGGTCAGATTGTTGAACTGCATCGCGTTCTGTCGAGTAAGGGATTTACTCGCGAGAAGGCCGAATTTATCATCCAACACCCGGAACTGGCGTCGTTGATGGTCGGTGCGGTCGATGATCCGCGGTCACGAATGGCGTCAATTCAGTGGACGCCTGTTGGCGAGTACGTCGAGCGCATCATGGATCGCAGTCGGCTGTGCGACTGGGGCTTCAATGAACTCGACGCGATCCAGTTGGGCGCCGCGTTGCACGATCACGCAAGCCCGTTCATGCCAACGAGTGTGAGTATCTGGCTGTGCAACCTTACGCGCAGTTGGTCCGAAATGATGTACTGGTTGAGGGATGAGGTATGCATGTTGGGCTACAGCCTGGAGACATACTTCAATCCAGGATGTATCTCGTTCCAGCCAGGCAGTGAGCAAGACGGTTTTCGGAGACTAAGTGTGGTCGATTTGGACATCGGCACGTTTTGGGATGTTGCCAACGGTATGACCCCAAGAGATGTTCGACTGTTCATGCCTAGGTGGCCCGGGCTAGAGGTGGCGACACTTCTAGCGTTGAATCCACTGGTGTGCATAGCGATGAACGGTCTAACCGTTCCGTTCATGCTGGCACCGGGACTAAACGTCAGTAGTCACACAATTCCACTGTTCACCAGCCATAACCGTGTTGTCGTCGTTGCCGGTGGCAGCCTGAGCCATCCGAGTTCGTGCGCGACAATGGTTGCGTACAGAAAGGGGACAGCCTGAACCGAGGTTTGACGGGGACCGGAAGGATTTGGACTTAACTGTCCAAGTCCTTCCGGCGCCTCGCCCCCGTCGCATGCATGTGACGGGGGTTTTTCTTCTCATGTTTTAGCTGCTCAGGGTCCAACCCTGAAAATCATAAATAGCAAACTGTTGTAATTTTGCAAGGTGACACCTCGCAATACCTCGCAATACATTTCGCAATACTTATTGGTACACTCATATGAGTTAACGGATTGACTTTAGGGTGGAAAATGTGTAGTATTGGACGAGTAATAAAATTAATCTAAAGATACTATAAAAGGACGTTTTAATTTATGCTCGCAATTCGTTTGCAACGTGTTGGTCGCAAAGGTCACGCAATGTATCGCTTGGTTGTCCAAGAGTCTCAACGTCATCCACTGAGTGGACGCGTAGTTGCGTATGTCGGGACGTACAATCCACACACCAAAGATGCAAAAGTACAGATAGATCTAGCTCAGAAGTACTTAGATAACGGCGCACAGCCATCGCCACGTGTCGTAAAATTACTGGGGGATGCTGGTGTCACGTTACCGAAATGGGTAGTCAGAACTGATACCACAAAGTCCAAAGAAATTCGCAATAGTGAAAAACTTCGCAAAAATCGACCAGCAGTTGATAAATCTGAAGTCGTTGAAACAGAAGATGTCTCAGAAGTTTCCAAAGACGAGACAGCAGACGAAACTGTTGACGTCGAGGAAGCAGATGAAGCCGTTGAGATCGAAGAAGCTGCTGAAGTCGTTGAAGTTGAAGAGCCCTTAGAACCAGAACCAATCGAAACCGACGACGAAAAAGAAGCCGACGTGACTCCACCACAAAAATAAACGTGATACAATTAATTTAGGTAATATTTATAGCGACCGAAGGGGCAAGGGGGTAAACATGGCGACCATAGATCAGCAATTTGTAGAATATATCGTAAAATCACTTGTAGGGCATCCAGACGATGTCATAGTCGAGCGCATAATTGACGAAAAGGGTGTGCTGTTATCATTGACAGTTAACCCCGAAGACCTAGGACGAGTTATTGGAAAGCGTGGCGTAACAGCGCAAAGTTTGCGGACACTGTTGCGGGCTCTTGGTACTAAAAATGATGCCCGCTATAACTTGAAAATTGTAAATAACGACGACCAGCGCGAGAACTATACGACATCATCAGAATCAGACGATGGTACAGAAAACAATAGAAACGACAAGGTTGAATCTAAAAGAAAACCGGCGGCGGAATTAACAGATGAACCTGTGGAAAACGCTAGTGATTACGCAAAAACCGCTCGCGAAGAGCTTGCAGAATTGGATGATCTCGATATATAATCATAGACAGTTCAGACATAAAAACATGAACTGCGAGATAAGCTCTGTGCGAGCAACAATATATTGTTGAGAGATTTATTTGTCGAAGAAACCGCCTTTAGGGGTGGTTTTTTTGTTGTTATATACTTATGATAGACGGATGAAGAAGATTCAAATAATTACACTATTCCCAGAAATGTTCGACGGTGTATTAAATAGCTCGATGATGTGGAAGGCCCAAAAACAGAATATCGTCGAGTTCAGGCTGATTAATTTGCGCGATTTTGGTCTGGGGCCGCGGAAAACTGTAGATGACACACCTTATGGAGGTGGTGACGGTATGCTGTTGATGATTGAACCACTATCCAAGGCCATTTATGATGCCAAGAATTACGACCCTGATGCAAAAGTGGTGCTTTTGACACCAAGAGGCAAACGCTGGCAGCAGTCAACCGCCAGTGACTGGTCGAATAGTGATCATGGTTATGTATTCGTCTGTGGACGATATGAAGGCGTAGATGAACGTATCTTGACAGCAGTTGACCAGCAGGTGAGCGTAGGGGACTACATATTAACTGGTGGCGAATTACCGGCTATGACGGTTGTTGATAGTATCGTGCGATTGATACCAGGGGTACTGGGTGGCGAAAACAGCACTGAAATTGAAAGTTTTAGCAACGGTAAAACACTTGAATTTCCCCAATATACTCGACCCGGGGTGTTTAACGGCGTAGAAGTTCCCAGCGTACTTCTAAGCGGTAATCACGCTGAAATTGCCAAATGGCGACAGGAAAACTCACACAAGGCCGACTAATCAAGAAACCCGCCGCAAATATGCGACGGGTGGTTGTTGTGGTGGATATCATAGAGCGATCAGTCACAACAAATGTTTTTTTGGTGAATATGTTTGTTTTTGTAACGTTCGCTGTACTGTACTTTATTCGAATATGTTAAAAAGCACAAGCGAAATTGCAAAAATAACAACATTTGTAGTTTAAATAGACAAGCCCTATACTAAACACATGAATATAATTGCTGAATCGACCACCGCAAAGAAGCCGCGAACGCCTGAATCTCAAAAAATTGCGTATATGTACGCGGCTATTTTGGTGATTTTTGGTTTGGCTCAGTTGTATACTTTTGATAAATTCCTGGTCCTGTTGGAAAGTTTTTGGTTGCCGGGTGGCGCCCCTGTTGCTCGACTGATGGGTAGCGTAATTGTGTCCAGTGAAGTGCTGGCACTTCCCTTTTTACTACGGCTAAAACTAAGTCAGCATATGCGTGTGATTAGCATGGTATGTGGATGGATTGTGCCAATTGTTTGGTTAAAAATTGCATTGTGGCTGAATCTGACAGTTAACGCCGTTTCGAATATTGGCTTCTTGGGCACCGTTGTTCGTTTAGTTCCAGGGTGGTGGGTGGTTTTAGTAAGTATTGCTCTTGGAATACTGGCAGCGTGGGCTAGTTGGGGTATGTGGCCATTTGCTATCCGCGCCCGTCATTTGAAGAACTCCAAGAGTGAAAAATAGACAAATTTATATTTAGCCGTTGTTTTATTATTCGCAAAGCGTTATCATAGAGTTATTAAAGGGGGAACAGATAAATGGAACTAGTTCATAAATTAGAAAATATGATTGAAGGATGGTTCAAACCACTTCCACACATGCCAGCCGAAGGCCGTAAGTGGCTGAGCGAAAATATTTGGTGGATAACGCTTATTGGAGTTATTTTAGCTGCTTTAGGTATTTTCAGTCTTTACAATGCCCTAAACGCACTTAATAGCCTAAACAATAGTTTTGGCGGGATATGGACGGTAGCGGTCGAACAAGCTCACGGTGGCATGTGGACAACGTCAATTTACATCTCGATGGCCTTATTGGCTGCAACTGCTGCCATAGAGGTAGTGGCAATTTCGCCATTAAAGGTAATGAGCAAAAAGGGCTGGGACCTTCTGTTTCTAGCAGGAATTGTCGGGGTAGTATCGGGTGTCGTGCAGGCAGTTCTTAATGTAGAAATTCCAAATTTGATATTTACCATACTCGGCGCTGCTATTGGTGCGTATTTGTTATTCGAAATTCGTCCATCGTTTAAATCAGCTAAATAGACAAAATTAAATAACATCCACCACTTGAGCTGGCACCCTAACTAGTGTACAATCTGTACCGTGCTATCAATGGGGTGTGGCCAAGTGGTAAGGCATCGGCTTTTGGTGCCGACATTCGGGGGTTCGAATCCCTCCACCCCAGCCAGTTTCAATTATAGGGACAAACCCCTATAATTGAAACTGGCTCACTTTTTAGATTTTGCTCAAACCCATTTCAGCGCAAAAAACTATGAGGGCAACACAGCCGTTTGCCAGCCAAAGGCTGACCCGCCCCGCCAGCCCTGACTTTTGCATTTTTTGAGATTTCCCCCGCCGAATTTCTTTTTTGAATTAGGAAAAAGTCAGGTCTGTCGGGTCGGCTGCCCA
>Ga0172369_10003204_pt1 | contig 21725 bp, 16 predicted proteins | sample LakKiv25m_FD_114539 | JGI IMG/M metagenome (GOLD analysis project Ga0172369, IMG submission 114539) | Freshwater microbial communities from Kabuno Bay, South-Kivu, Congo - kab_022012_11.25m | ecosystem: Environmental > Aquatic > Freshwater > Lake | place: Democratic Republic of the Congo...
CTGACCAGTCAGAGCGTCAACGGAACGCGTGACCCCATTATGGTCTGGCAACTTCAATCCACTGGGGACGGACCCACAGACCAGGCAAACGTTGACAGCCACCTGGCCGGGTTAAAAGTTTTCCAACCTCGGACTTGCACTAATCCTTCGTCCAACGATAACCTCCCCGGGCCCTGTTTAAACTATCCGGATGGTGTAAATTTTGCTGGCCAGGAATGCCCAATGTATCGCAACACTAATCCCAACGACCCGACCACCTGCAACTCCACAAACGGTGGTGGAGGCCTCCTGCTGGCAGGCTCTGAATTCACAGATTCGTCGATATCGGTTCGAAAGGATTCATTTTGGGCCGTTATTGCTTTGTTCAGTGGCACCCCAAATTCGAGTTTCCCTTGGGCAGGCGATACCGGGCATCCCAACGGATACTGTCCTAATTACGGAGGTTTATGGGGAGTCCCTAATGGAGGCCCGCTTTGTATTCAGCCAAGCATGGACTGGACTACCCTCACAGGTGATCCAACTCGCCATTACATCACAAATGGTAATCCAAGTCCAAATTATACATCCCTGGATTATGCGCGTGACATGGCAGATTATGTTGCTGACCCAGTAAACGGCCAGGGTGCCAGCATATTCACCATCGGCTTGGGCAATCGTGTTGAAAACTCGTCCACTTACAACGGCACTGCTGATCCTGCCGAAGCAGAAAAATTCCTGAAATACGCGGCCTCGACCGCCGGTGGCACGAGTGCCAACCACGGCAAGTATTACTATGCTCCAGATACAAGCACCCTGGACACCATTTTCCTTGACATCTATAAGAATATTACGACCAGAATTTCTCAATAATGCAGTCCGTGGTAATCTCATTTTCTTCACAAGGGCATTGCTATGAAAACTGGCTTTTTAAAAAAATCGCAAAGACCGCCCGGCCGCAAAAAAGCGCAAGCGATGGTGGAATTCGCCCTTGTATTGCCAATCCTATTGCTGCTTGTGTTTGGCATAATCGAATTCGGGCGTCTCTTCTATGCCTGGATCATCATTGAAAATTCCACACGCTTCGGCATTCGGTACGCTTCAACCGGTAATTACGACCCAACCTACTGCAGCCCATCTCCATGCAGCACAGATACCCAAATCGATGCCGCGCGCATTCCATCCATCAAGGATGAAACGCGCCGTATTATCATCGGCATGCATTACGATCAGTCACTCACTAATACAGATCAGGACTATCTGCATATCACTGTCTGCTCGGCAAAAGATAACCGCCTCTTTACTCCGCCGGAAATGGGTCAACCCGTATATGCGAGCTGTACCCTGACCGGTACCCCGAATGAAGACGCCGGTGCGCCAGGCCAGCGCGTGGTCGTTGCGGCAGACTATAACTTTACCTTTTTGGTGCTGCCGGTCTTCGGCTTCAACCCGATGCTGCATCTGGCCTCTTACCGGGAAGGTGTTGTGGAGGTATTCCGCGCGACACGCGCCATCAATACACCATTGGCGCTAAATATCCCTACTGTACCAACAAACACGCCTCTGCCCACCCTGACGTTCACACCCACGCCAATCACGCCGACAAAAACACCGACGCCAATCACGCCGACAAACACGCCCACCGATACGCTGACGCCATCCAGTACGCCGACGCGCACGCCAACGGGCACACCGAAGCCGACGAAGACACCCACACCGATTCCGCCAACGCCTACCATTACGCTGACGCCATCGAAGACGCCCACGCCCACCATCACCCTGACGCCATCGAAGACGCCTACGCCAACCATTACGCGGACACCATCGAGAACGCCGACAAAGACACCGATTCCGCCGACAAAGACAAAGACACCGATTCCGCCGACAAAGACAAAGACGCCAATCCCGCCGACACCGACGCCAATCCCGCCGACAAAGACGCGCACACCAACGCCTGCTGCAACGCGAACGCCTTCTCCAACGCCAACGCCAACGGTCTGTTTTAACAATTGTTGACGATCTAATTAGACTTCTATAATTCCAAAAATATCGCCAACCTGTAAAATGGCTGGCGATATTTTTACGGTATAATCACACCAGCCAATAAAACAGGAGGCGGACCGACACATTACCTGGGAAAGACAGCGCATGGCCCTTCAGGTTTTGAAGGGTGACGAGGATGAGGGTTCTCCATCGCAGGATGGAGCCAATCAACCACTACGGTTGAAAAAATCGACAGATCAGCGGAAGCCCTCCGGGTGAACCATCACCCGATCTACCTTTCCCTCCAGTATTCAAATCCACCACAATGCTTTCCGGTAACGGAAAAATAAAAACGCGGAGAATGGCAATTTGAAGTGTCAAGTGTTTCGGTGTCAGGCATCAAGCGCCTGACACATGAGACTTGGCACGTGATACCTATGAACCTGGAGGATCCCTATGTGTGGAATCGTCGGATATATCGGGCCGCGTGATGCGACGCCGATCATCCTCAACGGCCTGAAAAGGCTGGAATACCGCGGCTATGATTCGGCTGGACTCGCCATCGTAAACGGCGGCCAGCTCGAGGTCCGGAAAGACGCGGGCAAGTTATCCCAATTGATCGATCTCGTGGACAAGTCGCCCATCAGCGGCGCACCAGGCATTGGTCACACGCGCTGGGCTACGCACGGCGCACCATCGGCACGCAACGCGCATCCGCACGTTGGCCGGAGCGGACGTGTGGTTGTCGTGCAAAACGGCATCGTTGAAAATTTTCTTGAACTCAAAGATGAGTTGATGGCCGAGGGCGTCGAGTTCCAATCGGACACCGATACTGAAACCATCGTGCATCTCGTGGAACACTATCTTGCCACCGGCATTGGATTGGTGGAAGCCGCGCGCCAAACGTTCAAGCAAATTCAAGGCGCGAATGTGGTCGTGCTAATGTCTGCGGATGAGCCGGACAAAATTGTAACTGCGCGCATCGGCAACGCGGGCGGTGTGGTGATTGGTTTGGGCGAAGGTGAAAATTATTTGGCCAGCGATACGCCCGCCATCATGGAACACACGCGCAACGTGATCTTTTTGGAATCGCGGCAGATGGCGATTATCACGTGCAAGAGCGTCAAGATTGAAACGATCCAGGGTGCTATCGTCAACCCGCAGGTGCAAATTATTTCGTGGGATCCGGTGGCCGCCGAAAAAGGCGAATACCGTCACTTCATGCAAAAGGAAATCCACGAGCAGGTGCGCGCGTTAACAGATACGCTTGCAGGCCGCATCGATTTTGCAAAAGGCGAAATCCGTCTGCCCGATCTAAAACTCACCAAAGAGCTTGCGAACAAGATCGAAAAGATTTACATCACAGCCTGTGGCACTGCCGCGTATGCGGGCATGGTCGGAAAATATTTGATCGAGAAAATTGCGCGCGTTCCGGTTGAGGTCATCATCGCATCCGAGTTCCGCTACAGCGACCCGATCTTGAACGACAAAACCGTCGTGCTGGCAATCAGTCAAAGCGGCGAGACAGCGGACACACTGGCCGCTATGGAAGAAGGAAGACGAAAAGGCGCTATCGTATGGAGCATCGTCAACGCGATTGGATCACAGGCTATGCGCGTCGCAGACGGATTCATCTCGATGCAAACCGGACCCGAGATCGGCGTGGCTTCGACGAAAGCTTTTACCGCGCCTTTGGTCGACCAGTATATGCTGGCAATTTTGCTGGCAGACTTGCGCGGCGTCATCGACGAGAAGACACGCAAGTCACTGGTCTCTGATCTGCGGTTCGTACCCGATCTTGTCAGCCGCACCCTGGAGCGTGAAGCCGACGTTGAAAAAGTCGCACATATTTTAAAAGACATCCGCGATTGCTTATATCTCGGACGCGGCATCAACATGCCCATCGCCTACGAAGGTGCGTTGAAGCTGAAAGAAATTTCCTACATCCATGCCGAGGGCTATCCGGCGGGCGAAATGAAACATGGCCCCATCGCTTTGATCGACCAGAGCATGCCAGTCTTGTGTATTGCGCCGAAGGATCCGTGGCACGAGAAAATGATCAGCCAAATCCAGCAGGCCAAGGCGCGCGGCGGAATGGTTATCGCAGTAGCCACCGACGGCGATGATCTTATCAAAGGAATGGCGGATCACGTTCTATGGGTTCCCGAAGCGCCGTGGATGCTGTCCCCCATTGTGACGGTTATACCGTTGCAATTACTGGCCTATCACATCGCCGCCATCCGCGGACTGGATGTAGATCAACCCAGGAATCTCGCCAAGAGCGTAACGGTGGAATAAAAAGTTGACATAAACTAAGCGGCCTTTCAATTTTTGAAAGGCCGCCTTTACCCGCATTGATGGACGATATAAACGTGATATATTGATTATAGTATTTTCATATACAGAAACTTTCCTCAACGAGGGTGTTTCCCTATAATGAAGGTATAAACGAAAGGATTTAACAATGACCACTGAAACCAAAACCTCCACATCATTTTTTGACCAGCCGGATGTGGAAAAAGGACAAATCGGCGTCGCGGACGGAATTCCGTTCGGCATGACGCATGTAACCAATGCACAGGTCGGCATCGGCGGCGTAATCGGCACATGGGGTGAAAGCTACGATAACCAGACTTTACAAAGTTTATTGGAAAAACGTCTCGGTCAACCCGTGCCACAGGATGAAAGATTAAATCTCTCCGAGCTGGGATTTGTCAATCGCCATCACATCGCAACTTTATCCAATGACCAGAATACCGAAGTGGAAGTAGAGATCGGCGCTCGCTTTTTACGTGAGGCCGCCCGTGCCTGCGGATGGAAACCATCAGAAGTGGACGCGGTTCTGATCGGCATGAGCGCACCCGTCGCGGACGATTATCTGGATCGCGTTGCGCGCGCCGCGGGCATCCCTGACAGCGCACTCAAGGTCGCAGTGCATAAGGCCTGCGATGGCTCGGTCAGCAGTCTGCATCTGGCACTCAACCCGGACCTGCCCGAAAATACTCATCTCACGCAAAACATCGCCGAATCCCTGCGCGGAAAGAAAGTGCTGGTCGGCGGGATCGAAGGCCTCAGCCGCTTCCTCAACCACACACGTGACCTCAACGCCTTGCAGTTATTCGGCAACGCGGCAGGCGTGATCGGGATCATCCCCGGACAAACCATGAAATTCCTGGCAGGAAAATCCTTGGAAGCCTACGATCAGGAAGGTGTCCTGCAAGTCCAGATGAACTATCCACACTCCGTCCTCCGATCTGACGGAGGCCTGAATGTTGAAGTCACACAGACCAATGCCACCAACATCCGCATTGCGGGGCTGATGCACGAACCGCACGACGGTTCATCCATCGCGATGACTGGGCCAATGGGCATGGTTAAACTCTTTGTACGCAACGGTGTGCAAGTGGTCAAGGAAGTGTATCGTTCGTATCAAGCTTATCTTGAGCAAAAGGGAATGGAAGGCAAATCGCTGGCGGTAGCCATCGTCCATCACGCCAACTACAAGATCAACAGACTCAAGGAAAAACATTTACAGAACGACGGCATCTTTTTGAAAATGCCGTGGCTCGTGAGCGAGTTTGGCAACGTCAGCGCGGCATCCAACATGATCGCCTTCCTGCGACAATTGCCACAGATGAAACCCGGTGATCATATTTTGATTGACGGCTTCGGCGCTGGCACCTATTATGATACGCTGGCAGTGGAACTAAGCGGATAAAGTTCGCAATAAAGATTTAAACCGGACGGTCTACCCGTCTGGTTTTATTTTTGTTGATTATGGTGTCGGCGTTGGCACTAATGTCGGTGTCGGTATTGGCGTCGACGGTGTATGAAAGATCGGTAAAGCCGAGACATTAACGCCTGAATCTATTTGTAAATATTTATCCGGCATCCAACACGGATCATGATACTTCGGATTGCGCACGATCCACCAACCGCTGATATCGCCGCGTCCAAGCAATTCAACACGCGTGCCTTTCTGGATGGTGCTGGATACTTCATAAACTTTTCCCGGCCCCAACCAGCACAAGGTCGACGTGATTACGAGCGAATTCTGAGGGCCGGAGGAGGTCGGGATGCTCGTCAAAGTCAACGTGGCCGTGGCCGATGATGCCAGCGGCGTGAAGGCAATGGTAGCGGAGGGAGTCGCAGTGGAGGCCAAGGCGGATACCGTCAACGCGGCCAGAGTCTGCGCTACGGTCGTCCCTAATAAATCCGGCGTTGAGACGCTGCCGGTTGAAACATTTACGCCGCAAGCCAGGCTTGCCAACGCCAGGATCAAGCCGCCTGCCATCATTCGCCACAAACGAGTCTGCATATTATCTCCATTTCTTGAAGTGCAAAAGTAAAACTTCCGTAATCTAAAATATTATAAATGAAATCAATCAAACCACACATCGGGCGCGTTCAACGAATCGATGTCCGACGTGTTCGGCTCACTCGCCAAACAATACCAGCTCCAGCAAACGGCAACCTAGGCTGACTGGATCATCGGTCACGGCTTACAACGATCCCGTTTTCGGCAAAGACCCTCAGCCGGATTCAATGAGCAGGTACGTCAACACCACCGACGACAAGGGCGGCGTCCACATCAACTCTGGAATTCCAAACCGCGCCTTTTACGCCACGTTCATTGAAATCGGCGGTTACGCCTACGCCTCAACCTTAGCCAGGTGCGGGATACTTGATGGCCGCCTTGCAAATGTTTGGCCCGGCTCACTGACATGGCCCACATCACCTTTCAACGTTCAGGCGGATTCGCGGGATGCACGATTAGTCTCACCTTTAATTTGGATAACCTGCCCGCCAGATCAAGCCGCGACTTTGAACGGACTGCTCGCCAAGGCAGGTTTTTTCAACCTGCCAGCGGACTCTGCCAAACGCCGCGTGCCCGACGGATTCTCAACTACGCCGTCACGGTTGAAACCGATCAACAGAGTCACACTGTCCGCACCAGTGATACAGCCGCGTCCGATTCATTGCGTCCCCTGCTCGATGATCTATCCCTGCGCGCACGCACCAAACACGCATGAAAACATCTACCTATCCTCAGAGTGACACATCCATGTATTTTTGAGACAAGTTCCAGTAATATCAAAAATAAAAATGCTGATATACTAAGAAAATTGGATGGTCAGGCCAAGTTATTTTTACCCCATAAAAATACAGTTTAATTTTCTCCGAGGCATTATTTATGACCAACAAAACTATTTTGACCATCGACCTGAATACTGCTGACGAGGATGTACTGGTCAAAAAATTAAAGATTTCACGTCGGCTCGCAAACCGAATCATTGCCTTGCGTCCCTATCAGTCGGTCGAACAACTTAATAAAATTTGGGGAATTGATCCAGTAGTATTGCAGCACATCATCCCGTTGGTCAGTGTTACTCAGCACGAAATAATTCCTGATCTGACGATGGAAGAAACTCCAACTTCGCCAGAAATTGCGACTCGTCCTGCAGAGCAGGAACCAAAAATAAATCTCCAAAACTCAAAGCCAGGGCAAGCATTAAGTTCCGCCCTGGCAGTTCGGCCTGGTTCTACTCTGTCATCTCCAAAAGCAGAGAAAACATCCTGGAAAGCAAGTGCAGTGTTGGCGTTAATACTTTTTATCGGGGCTTATTTTCGATTTACAGGATTAAATTGGGACGAGGGCCAGCATCAGCATCCAGATGAACGGTTCGTTTCCATGGTCGCCGACCAGATAAAAGATGTCAATGGGGTTGGTGAATATTTTGATACCAATACTAGCCCATTAAATCCCCTAAAATTTGGCTCTTACAGCTACGGAATGTTTCCGCTATTTTTCACTCACATGGTTGCAGAGTGGATTGGAATGTCCAATTATGACTCTGTTCCGCTATTTGGAAGAGCCATGTCCGGCCTGTTCGATTTACTTGCAGTTTGGATGCTTTATCTTTTGGGGAAACGTTTATACAACCAGCGCATTGGATTGCTCGCGGCAGCTTTAAGCGCGGCGGCGGTTCTTCCCATTCAACTCTCACACTACTTTGCAGTGGATTCATTTTCCACAGTATTTGTTATCGCTGGTTTTTATTTCGCGATACAGGCGATTCCCATTCATGTTCTCAATGAAAAAATTTCCCGATCAAATCTGATTTATTTTGGTTTGTTTGGTTTTATCATTGGTTTGGCTGGAGCTTGCAAGGTAAATGCACTGCCAGTTTTTGGAATTATTATCCTGGCCGGCATTGCCAGGATAATAACAGATTGGAAGAAACCGGGTTTTTCCACCGTTCTAACAGTAATCTTTTTGGGATGGGTTCTGGCTGCTTTTACGGCGCTTCTTGCTTTTCGCATCTTTCAACCCTACGCTTTTGCAGGTCCCAAGTTTTGGGATTTGGCGCTTAACGAAAACTGGCTGAAGGTAATGAAAGAGGTTATTGATCAGGTAGCGGGAAATTCCGATTGGCCCCCTAATACCCATTGGACAAACCGTTCGATCACTTATGCCTGGACAAATATGGTGGTTTGGGGTTTGGGCGTACCTCTTGGATTGGCAGGCTGGTTAGGGTGGGTTTGGGCGGCCAAGCGCATCTGGAATGGGGATGGGCGTCGTCATTTGTTGCCCTTTGCCTGGGTTACGCTTTACTTTATTTGGCAAAACATGCAATTTTGGCGCTATATGCGCTATTTCCTGCCGATATATCCATTTATCATTTTATTTGCCGCCTGGGCTTTAGTGGAAATTCACGACCAGACTCGTGAAAGCCGCACACGGCTGTTGTCAAATGGGACTAGGCTGGCCCTGCAATTTTCGGATTGGAGATTCACCTGGAAAGGCGCAACGGGTTTATTAATACTTGGAATTGTTTTGATTGGAACTTACGGGTACGCTTCGGCATTTACCCAAATTTACAACCGTCCCATGACGAGGATTGCCGCCTCTGAATGGATGCTGGAGAATATCTCCGCTCCGCTCAATGTGGTCGTTGAATCTCCACAGGGGAATCGATCTTATCCTGTTGCTGTAGGTAATCAGCAAATGGTTGAACCTGACAATCCGGCATCAGCCAATATCCACGTCCTTCAAAATGGGACTACGTCAAAAATAACAACCACGGATGTTCGCCGGGTGGGAGTGAGTCTCTATTTCAGTTTGACAAGGGATGAAAAAGGTGCGGATGTTATTACGGAAGGCCGCTTGGCAATCAGTGATAATGATCAGAATCAAAAACAGGAAATCTCCTTTGGCGATATCAATCTTAATCAGAATGAGACATATTATTTGCATTACAAGATACAAAGCAGTAGTCAATTTTCCTTCTCAAATATCACGCTGCGAAATGTGGATGAGAGTCTCCCTGCCCTGCCCGTTGATTTGAACCTGCAATCCCAATCAGGGGTGTTGCAGGGTTCACTGCCAGTAACGCCGCAAGAATCTTTAACTTTAAATCGCCTGGAAATCATGAATTTTCATCAGATTTTTGTGCCGACTGAAACTACTTTAAAGGTAAGCATCTATAAAGAGAGCGATGTTAACACACCTCTCGTGGAAACTTCACAAACCTTGGTGTTTTCAGAGCCGGGTCTTCGGTTATCGCCGATTTTTGTTTTCTCGCCCATCGAGTTATCTAGTAAGCAAACCTACCAAGTTCGTTATGAAATTACTGGAGGAGCTCCGCTTCGCATGTTTGGGGAAAGTTTTACGCTCGAAACCTCCTGGGATGATGCTTTGCCGTTAAACATCAATCAATATGATGTCCAGGGCGGGATTTTTGTGCCTTTGAATCTTGAGCTTTACGAGCCTGATACTCCCGCAAAACGGGATTCTATGATCAAGATTCTTGCAGAAAGCAATTACATTGTTATTCCATCGAATCGGGCATACGATGCCATGCCCAGATTACCGTTACGCTACCCACTGACTTTAAAATATTATCAGGCTTTATTTGACTGTAACTGTAATAGTAATGCTCTGGAAAACCGGGCCTATGGGCTCGAACCTCCTTATAAAAGTCCGCTTGGTTTTGAGTTGGTTGCAACGTTTGAAAGCCCTCCTGCTTTGGGGTTTCTGGTGTTTCCCGATCAGTCTGCGGACGAATCTTTTACCGTTTACGATCATCCCAAAGTCATGATATTCAAGAAATCGCAGAATTTTTCCATTGAACATGTCAGCGCGCTTCTGAATGAAGTGGATTTGAATCAAGTACTTTTCCAAACCCCATCGCAATATACTCAGGTTCCCACTGCCATGCAGCTTCCCGCTGATCGACTTCTGGCTCAAAGAAATAGCGGCGACTGGTCTTCCGTGTTCGATCGATATACATTACTCAATTTCAATCAGATGTTGGGTGGATCTACCTGGTATCTGCTGCTTTTCCTGCTAGGCTTGATCGTATTTCCATTCGTCTACGTCGTTTTTTCCTGGCTTCCAGACCGGGGTTATCCATTGATGCGAATAGCTGGATTAATTACCACGACCTGGCTGGCCTGGTTCCTTGGCAGTTTAAAAATCCTGCCTTTCTCACAATTGACCATTTGGTTGTGTATTGGCTTGCTCCTGCTTCTTGGCTCCGGGTTGGCATACCGTCAACGCGAATCTTTATCCAAATATTTTTCGTCGCACTGGAAGAATATCATTGCTACAGAAGTGATCTTCCTTGTGATTTTCCTCTTTAGTCTCTCCATCCGGCTTGGCAATCCAGATTTATGGAATCCCTGGCTGGGTGGTGAAAAGCCAATGGATTTCGCGTTCTTCAATGCGGTACTCAGGTCCGTTTACTTTCCGCCCGAAAATCCATGGTTTGCAGGGCACTATATCAATTATTATTATTACGGATATGTCATTGCGGCGATTCCTACAAAACTGCTTGGGCTTCTTCCTTCCATTGCCTATAACCTAATTCTGCCCAGTTGGTTTGCAATGACTGGGATCGGAGTATTCTCTATTGGGTTCAATATGGTGGCTGGTCTCCGTAAAAACCGGGACCAGATTGAACTAAAACCTGCCAATGAAAAACCCACCCTCTGGGCCAAGTTATTCAATAGACAACGCTTTATCAAAAATTTGCCTTACCTGGCGGGGGCCTTTGCTTTGGTTGCTGTGTTATTTTTAGGAAATCTGTTTGAAGTCCGCGTTTTATGGAAGTATCTGCCAGAAGCATCTACTATTTCCGCATCGAATACATCCTCCCCACTTGAACACATAGGGGCGTTTATTGGAGGCGCCATTCAGATTTTGACCGGACACTCAAGCCTCCCAGGAAATAACGGCCGTTGGTATTTTGAAGCATCCCGCCCAATTCTTCCAGACGGTCCAGATACACCAATTGCAGAATTCCCATACTTCACATTCTTATATGGAGACATGCACCCACACATGTTGGTAATGCCGGTTTATGCGCTTTCGCTTGCCTGGATGCTAAATTTACTGCTGTGGCCTATTTCTCGTAGAAAATGGATCAGTCGAATTCCAGATTTGATCGCGGCAGGACTTATTTTTGGCAGTTTCAGCGCATCTCATACATGGGATTTTCCGACATTCCTTGGTTTGGGTCTGCTGGTAATTATTTGGGATGTTTGGCGTGCCAGAACGGACTCTATCAAACAAACCATTCAAACCATCTTCGGTTATGAGTTGGCATTTGTAGGGATTGCGGTTGCCCTCTATTGGCCCTTTGCGCAATGGTTTAAGACAGAGTACGCTTCCCTTGAGCTTTGGAATGGTGCCAGGACGCCTTTGATTGATTATTCATTTGTATTCGGACTGCCGCTTTTTTTGATGATCAGCCTCCTAATCCGAGACTTGTTTCCTAACATAAAAGCCGGATACCAGCATTTGGTTTTTGCTTCAAAACAGCAGTTCTTAAGCATTTTCAGCTGGCGGTACCTCAAATGGTATTTGGTAATTCTAATGGTTATCATTATCCTTGGCATGCTTTGGCGCTCCGATTATCAGGTGTTGGCTTTTGGGATCCCGCTTCTTATTGGAATGGCATATCTCATTATTTTTAGGCGCGGGCTGCCAATACTTCAACAGGTCACCTGGATCCTGTTCGGATTTGGACTTTCCATTACTCTGTTCGTTGAAGTGTTTATATTGAAAGGTGACGTCGGTCGCTCGAACACGGTTTTTCGTTTTTATAATCAGGCTTGGTTTATTTTAGGACTGGCGACAAGTTTTGCTTTGGTGGACTTGCTGACTGGACTGCAACATTGGGCTCGCTTGACTAAATATGCATGGGGTTTCATGCTGGGCGTGTTGGTTTTGTTCGCCGCCAGTTATCCATTAATTGCTACGAACGAGAAAATGACCGATCGCTGGCCTGACATACAAAACCCGCCTCATACTTTGGATGGGGCCATATTTATGTTGGGAGATGTCAGTAGTCTGAATCCCGCTATATACAATGACGACAATCGCCTGTTGAACCTCAGCCAAGATTATGCCGCAATTCTATATATGCAGGATCGTATCAGCGGTTCACCTGTAATTGCGGAAGGACATACCGAAGAATATCGCTGGGGCTCACGATTCTCAATCTATACAGGTCTGCCTTCTGTTGTGGGTTGGAGCTGGCATGTTCGGCAACACAACTCACTCTTGGATGGTGCCATTATTGATAAACTCATTAATGATGTTAATAATTTTTACAACACCGGGGATATTCAAACAGCTAAACAGTTTTTGAACCAGCATCAGGTTGATATATTATTGTCGGTGATCTTGAACGCGCTTATTACGACGCCAATGGTCTTAATAAGTTTCAAGATATGGTTAACCAAGGAGAGTTAAGAATTGTGTTCGGAGATAATAGTGCCAATACAACTACGATATTTGAAGTTACTGAAGTAAAAAAATGACCTCAAAAAATCATGGTCAATTCTGGCTTATTACTGGTTTTGTTTTGTTGCTGACTTCATTTGTATCCTTATCTATTTTTTCCATGAAAGAGTCTGAAAACTCGGACCCTAAAGGTTTTTCCGGCATACCAGCGCATTATTTTTGCAGAAGATTTTGTTTTTGGCGCTTTCTTGATTGCGATGGAAACCTTTAGGGTCTTTCTCCATAGTTTTCAGCATCCATTAAGAATAGCGGACATCCGGAACAAAAAGGAAATCCCATCATAAAATAATGAAAACTAATCGCTGTGTAACAAAAGGATTCATCTGCGCCACGTGGGCACTGGCTGCAGGAATTGTTAGCCAATTGTTATTATCTACAAGTCATGTACTTTTGGCAGTCTTGTTATTTGCACTTGCAATAGGCATTTTTGTTTTTGCCTTACACAACCAAGCTGGTCCGAATATTGCGCTGACTTCATACCCATCATTGCAAAGTGACCAAGGAGTGCAAAAGGGAAATCTTCCCAAAACTATACCGCATGTAAATTATGAAATGATTTATCAGAATGTGCGGGGGGCGATTAAACTATTATTCCGGTCAATATTGGCCTGGTTAAAACAAAATCGTCTATTTACAGGCCTGATCGCTTTGGTTGTCGGAGTGGCAGGTCAATTTTTATTTTTGGCAAACGGACTTCTAATTGGCGCAATAATCACCGGACTTGCAATATTGCTTTTTGTTATTACATTTGGGAAGCAACCGGGCCCTGATGCCAAATTGGCTACAAATCCATTGGATCAACAATCGTTCAATTCGAAATGGTCCCTTTGGGGAGGAAACGCCCTTGGATTGGCCATTTTATTTGCAGGTCTGGCGTTCTGGCTGTTTGGAACATCCATTCCTGCTATCTATCCCTGGTTGCTGCATCTCAGCAGTATTGGCCTGCTGATTTTATCCAGCTTTTGGATGACTAAATTCAAAGTATCTGTAGGAACTTTGGAAAACCAACGAAATAATAAAGCAGAGTGGATCTGCTTGGAGATTGGGATTTTCCTCGCAATCTTAGCGATCGCTGCCTTTATGAGGTTATACCGTTCTAATCAGGTCCCATTTGGACTCTGGTACGATGAAGCTGATGACGGATTAAATGCTTTAAAAATACTGAATGATCCAGGATATTTACCCGTTTTTGTGGAATCAACCGCTCTTCCAGCACATTTTATATACATCCTTGCTTTCTTTTTTCGAATACTAGGGATTTCGACCTTTTCACTCCGAACTAGCAGTATTGTTTTTGGTTTGGCTACAGTTGTTGCAGCCTTTTTCACAGGTCAAGAGCTATTCAATCGGAGGTTGGGATTGATCCTGGCATTTTTTCTGGCTGTATCCAGGTGGGATATCATTTGGAGTCGGATTGGAATGCATGGTGTCAGCGTACCGTTCTTTGAATTCTTGTCGGTTGGCCTGATTTTGCGGGCATTGCGAAAACAGCGCCTGATGGATTACACCCTGGCGGGATTATCTCTCGGATTGGGGCTATGTTTTTATCCCCCCTTACGTCTCTTTCCTATTGTTGTTTGCGTTTTTCTGTTGTTTTTGTGGTCTTGTAGACATGAATATTTTTTTCCTCCTGGCGTGGGTATCTCTTTTTAATGCTGGGTATTTTCATCGCTTCGGTTCCCGTTTCACAATATGCAATTCGTCAACCAGATTCTTTCTTCAATCGGATGAGAGTCACATCTATTTTTACCGGAAAATCCCCTCTAGTGGGATGGGAAGCCGTAGCTCAGACGACCCGCGAACATCTCCTCATGTTCAACTATCATGGGGATAATAATGGTCGTCATAATCTTCCTGGGGAACCCATGTTGGACCCCATCAGTGGCGCTTTATTGGTCCTGGGGATGGGCCTCAGCTTGTGGCGAATTCGTCAGCCGGGATCATTTTTACTCATTGCCTGGTTGCTGATCATGCTTGCACCGGGAATATTTTCGCTGGATTTTGAATCCCCTCAATCTTATAGAGCTATAGGTAGCTTGCCGGCCGCCTATTTATTGGCCGTGGTTCCCTTTCACGCCTTATGGCAGGAATGGGATCAATTCTCTGGGAAACGTCCTGCCGTTGTTTTTTTTCTTCCACTTATTCTTATCCTGATCGGAGTGGGATATATTAACTACCATATCTATTTTGACCTTCAGGCAGAGAATTCTGATTCGTGGAGTGCTTTTTCGACTCCGGAAACGATTATTGGAAAAACGATGGCTGAATTAGGTCCACAAATAGACAACTACGTTAGTATATTTTATTACAATACACCCACTATACAATTCCTGGCGCCGGAAATTACTGAATACCACCCATTACAGACTTATGATACCCTTCCTATTCCAACCGATGGTAAGAAGACAATGGTGTTTTTTGTCGATGCAGACCGAAAGCCATTTTTCCTTCAGGCTCAGCATTACTATCCCAATGCAGACTTCAAGGAATACAAGTCTCCGGACGGAACCGTCGTTCTTTATCAGATCACCCTCAAGCCGTCAGATATTGCAGCATCCCAGGGTATCACTGCCAGTTATTATCGCAACGCAAACTGGCTGGAACAACCTTTCCTCGTCCGCAAAGAGGTAACCATCGATGTCAATTGGAAGGATGGCGAGCCGGCGCAATTTCCATTTGGGGTGAAATGGCAAGGGGTGCTGTATGCCGAGCGGTACGGGCTTTACCATCTGACGCTGCACTCTCCGGCTGCTTCAGAACTATACCTGGACAACGTTCAGCTTCATCTTGTGGGGGAAGGAGTTCAGACCGCTGAAATCGAGTTGGCAAAAGGCTGCCATGATTTAATCCTTAAGACGCTGGGAAAAGAAGGTCATTTTGAATTGGACTGGCAGCCACCCGATAAAGAACAAGCGCCGATACCCTCTTCAAATCTTTTCCTGCCACCCATCAGCAATAACGGTTTGCTTGGGAAATACTTTCCCAACGGAGATTGGCAGGCCTCCCCCGCATTTACAGAGGTTGATCCATGGATCCACTTCTATAATCAAAACCAACCTTTACCAAGACCCTACACAGTTGAATGGGTCGGTAAGATAAATATTATCGAGGGGGGACATTATCGCTTTGGGTTAGAGTCAAGTGACGAATCGGTATTTGTTCATCGATGATGTGCAAATTGTAAACGCTATTGAAACCAATAAATATCAAGAGGGCCAAGTAGACCTGACGCCGGGTTTTCACTCGATCCGTCTCCGCTATGCCGACCGGACCGGATATTCTCATATCAATTTCTATTGGACTCCTCCGAATTCTGGACAGGAAAGCATCCCTCAGGAGGTGCTTTTCCTTCCATAAAAGGCTTTGAACTTATTTGCTGAAGTGGTTTGGGTTTTCTCGCTCCTTCTATTTCCCCAGCACAAACACACACGCTGGACTTCCGCCGCGTTCGATTTTAGCGATTTGCCGGGCTGGTCCGTCCATATAAGTATTAAGCAGAGTTGCGTCCATCTGACATAGTTCAGGGTGCTTCTCGATGATTGCCGCATAGGGACAATGTCCCAACAGAATGCGCGGCCCCTGCGCGCCTGCTTCCCACTTGGATTGATAATTAAGTTGATTGAGATTCTCAATCGTTTGAGCCAGTCGCTTCGGCATACCTAAAGTCTCAGTAACCTTACTGGCCATTGCCTGTCGGCGGGCTAAAGTCTGCAAGAGATCTTCCTGCTTTGCTGGGGAAAGTCCTTTCAAAAATTCGTCGAGAAGTCCGTCTGCAAGAAAAGCCAGGTTATTTCCGAGCAAACTCTCTGACATGCCATACAACTTGATCGGCCTGCCCCTGCCATCTTTTTTTGTTTCTCCCACAACCGAAGCACGCCCATCCGAGCAAAGCACGGACAGGTGATGCCGCACATTCGCTGCTGACATATTCAAGGCACGGCCAATCTGTGTGGCAGAAACAGCACGGTTTTTCGTGAGGTAAGTTAAAACCTTCCGGCGGGCAGTTGTCACAGGCATGGAGTGATTATACTCATAATCTTATTTTTGCAAATATATTTTTGCATAATTCAGTTGACTTTGATGGTCAAAGTGCTATAATCCAGCCTGTTTGTGATGAAATCCACCATATTTCTAGTTAGGAAACCATGGAATTCCAAAACTTTATCGACGGTAAATGGATTGCAAGTAAAACCACCTTCGCTACCATAAACCCAGCCACAGAAGAGACTCTGGCACAGATCGCTCAAGCCAGCCTCGCCGATGTTGACGCTGCGGTTCAAGCCGCGACCAACGCCTTTAATTCCTGGCGACTGACTCCCGCCCCACTGCGCGGCGAATTGCTCTTCAAAGTCGGCGATATTCTCAAAAGTAAAAAAGAAGAACTGGCCCGCCTGCTCACGCAGGATATGGGCAAGGTCATTGCCGAAGCACGCGGCGATATCCAGGAAGCCATCGACATGGCCTATTACATGGGCGGCGAAGGACGTCGCATGTTGGGCTACACTGCGCCCGTTGAAATGCCGAATAAATTTGGCATGGCCGTGCGTGATCCATCCGGCGTGGTTGGAATCATTACACCTTGGAATTTTCCAATCGCCGTTCCTTCATGGAAAATTTTCCCAGCTCTGATCGCGGGCAACACCATCATCTGGAAACCATCGCCCGAAACACCTGCCATCTCCGCCGCGTTCGTCAAAGTTTTTGAAGATGCCGGCATTCCAGCGGGTATCTTCAATCTTTTGCTTGCTCCCGGTGCGGACGTAGCCAAGGCGCTCGTCAGCCATCCCGGTGTGCGCGTGCTTTCATTCACCGGCTCAACAACAACCGGCCGTGCCATCGCAGAGGCCGCCGGAAAACTCAACAAAAAAGTTTCGCTTGAGATGGGCGGCAAAAACGCCATCATCGTTTTAGATGACGCCAATCCCGAACTTGTAACCGATGCAACGTTATGGGCCGCGTTCGGAACAACCGGACAACGCTGCACCGCCGCCAGCCGACTCATCGTTCAAAAAGGAATCGCACCAAAGTTAAAAGAATCGCTTCTCGCCCGGACAAAAAAACTGACTCTCGGCAACGGGCTTGATCCAGAAGTGGAAGTTGGTCCCGTTATCAACAAGATTGCGTTGGACAGAATCCACAACTATGTTCAGATCGGACAAAAAGAAGGCGCGCGCGTTTTGACCGGCGCTCAGATCGCGGACGTTAACGGAAAAGGCTTTTTCTATGCCCCCACTTTATTTGACGGAGTCCAGCCCGGGTCCACACTTGAAGCGGAAGAAATTTTCGGGCCAGTGCTTTCCATCATCGAAGTCAATTCGTTGGATGAAGCGATCCAAGTCAACAATCGTTCGCAATACGGACTCTCGACATCCATCTTCACACAAGATGTTAATCGCGCCTTCACTGCCATGCGAGATATTTTTACCGGACTGGTATACATCAATCACGGCACGACCGGCGCGGAAATTCAATTCCCGTTTGGCGGTGTGCGCGGAACCGGCAACGGTCACCGCGAAGCCGGACAAGCTGCGTTGGAATTGTTCACTGAATGGAAATCCATTTACGTAGATTATTCAGGAAAATTACAACGCGCGCAAATTGATAATCGAGAAGAATGAACAATTATGGAGTACGGGAGCTTACTCCTGTTGCGACGGCAAGCCGTCGCACTCCAAAGGTAAACATGACCCTCAATTGGGAAACGACCTACGCCATCGCTTTAGAGTTACACAGACAGCATCCGGACGTGAATATCGAAGAAGTAACGCTCAAACAAATTTACGACTGGACTTTGCAGCTTCAGGAATTCGAGGATGAACCGGCGCTTGCAAACGACGACATCCTTTACGCAATCTATCAAGACTGGTTCGAGGAGACTTAAATGGATAACGAAAAACTTAGTTTGCCTGGCTACGACATTCCGGAAGATCTGGAACATGCCGTTGCCATCACCACGCTTGACCGCATTTACAACTGGGGTCGGCGTTCATCTGTATGGCCGCTTATGTTCGGCCTGGCCTGCTGCGCCATCGAAATGATCGCCGCACAAGCTGCCCGCTACGACATGGCTCGCTTCGGTATGGAAGTCATGCGCCCAACCCCGCGTCAGGCCGACTTGATGCTGGTGTCCGGCACGGTCACAAAGAAAATGATCCCGGCACTCGTGCGCCTTTACAACCAAATGCCGGAACCAAAATATGTTGTGGCCATGGGCGCTTGCGCTTCTGGCGGCGGCCCATTCAAGGAAGGCTATAACGTTGTGGCCGGTGTGGATAAATTCCTGCCCGTGGATGTTTACATTCCCGGCTGCCCTCCCACTCCGCAGGCCCTCATCGCAGGCATGATCAAGCTTCAGGAAAAAATCGACAAGCAATCTCTCAAACGTGTTGCCTGGTATGACGGCAAAAAGAAGGATGCAAACTTTATCCCTGAGCCGATTCTTGGACCCGATTTGATCGACCCACGCCGCAATGCGGAAATCAAATCTCTCGCCGCTGTGAAGGAAGGATAACGCCATGGCCACCACGTTTCTCACCTCGACCGTTGACCTTGTGGCGCGTTTCCCCGGCTCCGTCACCGCTGACGCCCGCCCCGGGTATCATGGTTTCATCGTTGAAAAAGATAAACTCGTTGAAATCGCCACTGCCATTCGCGACGAATTCGGCTACGACCTGTTGACCGCTGTCACCGGCGTTGACTATCTTCCCGAGAACAAAATGGAAGTGGTCTATCACGCTTACAAAACCACCGGCGGACCCGGCTTGATGTTCAAAGTTCAAGTCCCGCGTGTAGGCCCGGTCGAAGTCCCATCACTGATCGAAGTCTATCCCGGCGTTGATCTGCAGGAACGCGAAGCCTGGGATCTGCTCGGAATTAAGTTTACCGGCCATCCTGACCTGCGCCGCATTTTGATGTGGGAAGGCTTTGAAGGCCATCCGCTTCGAAAAGACTGGAAAGAACCTTTCTACGAAGAAGATTTCAAGCCGTTCAAAAGCCGCTGGCCGGAAGGCAAGCACGTTTCGGCAGAAGAGAAAAATCCATTCAAAGATAATCTCAAATACCCACAAAACTTCGACCCAGAGAAGTGGATCCCCGAAGGCGACGCCATGCTTTATGGCTCGCTCGCAAGATACACCACTGTCGATCCCGAAGGTCTCAAAGCTGATCGCATCGTGGTCAACATGGGGCCGCAGCATCCATCCACGCACGGTGTATTCCGCGCAGCCATCACACTCGAAGGCGAAACCATTGTCGGCTTGAAACCCGTTGTCGGTTATCTGCATCGCAATCACGATAAGATCGGCGAACGCAATACTTATCTGCAGAACATGCCGTACACCGACCGACTCGATTACTTCAACTCGATGAGCAACAACTTCGGTTATGCCATCGCAGTCGAAAAGCTGATGAACATCAAAGTGGCCGAGCGCGCCGAATACCTGCGTGTCATCATGGCCGAACTCAGCCGTATCCAGAACCATCTTGTGTTCGTCGGCATGTTGTTGAACGATCTTGGTGCGATGTACACGCCTGCGCTGTACGCTTTTGAAGAGCGCGAGTTGATCCTCGACATCTTCGAAGCCACAGCCGGTTCACGCATGATGTGCAACTACTTCCGCTTCGGTGGCGTTGTCCGTGATGTGCCGGAAGGTGTTTTGCAAAAGATCAAAGATTTGGTCTTTGATCGCCTGCCCGCCAAGACCGATGAAATGGAACGCTTCCTGAGCGAGAACGAAGTTTTGGTCTCGCGTTTGCAGGGAGTCAAAGTCATCGACGCAGAAGATGCCGTCAGGTTCTCGATGACTGGACCAGTCCTGCGCGCCACGGGCGTTCCTTATGATATTCGCCGCGCCGATCCTTATGGGGTTTATGACCGTTTCGACTTCGACGTGGCTGTGCGTTACAACGGTGATTTGATGGATAACTATCTTATCCGCCTCGATGAGATTCGCCAGTCGTTGAGAATCTTGGAGCAGGCTGTCAAGCAAATCCCTGAGGGGCCGATCAACTCTCAGAAACCGCAGTATCAGGTTCGGGTCCCGGCAGGTGAAGCGTATGGCCGCATCGAATCTCCGAAAGGTGAACTGGCTTTTTATGTCATCTCGAATGGCAAGCCGAATCCGTGGCGCTATCATGTCCGCCCGGCATCATTTGTCAACATTACTGCCCTCGAGAAGATGTGCCTCGGCACCAAGATCGCCGACTTCGTCGTGCTGCTCGGCGTGCTCGATATCGTGATGGGCGAGCTGGACCGCTAACAGGAGAATTTATTATGTATGGATTAGGCATTCTAAAAGGATTACGCGTTACCTGGGACCGCTTCTGGTCTACATACACAGAAGATATTGCCTGGTTGGCGCGCGGCAAGAAACGTTACTTCAACGAAGAAGGTGTAAAGGCACGCGCCCACAAGGACACGCGCGGCATTTTCACGGTTCAATATCCAGAAGAGAAACTGATCATCCCCGAAGAATTTCGCTACGTGCCGTTTCTCGTTTACGATGAAGCTGCCGATGGAAAGAAGGAAGTGCGTTGCACATCCTGCGGAATTTGCGCGAAGGTTTGTCCGCCGCAATGTATTTGGATCGTGCGCACCAATGATCCCGCGACCGGACGCCCCGTGCCCGTGCCCGCCGATTTTTATATTGACGCGGACATCTGTATGAACTGCGGCTTGTGTGCGGAATACTGTCCGTTCGATGCGATCATCATGGACCACGATTTTGAGATCGCATCCTACCACCGCAATGTGTTCAACATGGAACACCTGCTGAAACCAGCTTCATATTACAAGAACATCCGCCCATTGAACTATCAGCGCAACGAAGACGAGCGCAAAGCCAAGGAAGCCGCCAAGGCTGCCAAGGCCGAGGCCGCAAATTGATCGTCATTGCGAGCGAGCCGTATTTGGGCAAGCGTGGCAATCTTCTTATTACAATCAACTAAATGTTAC
>Ga0172369_10003205_pt1 | contig 21722 bp, 21 predicted proteins | sample LakKiv25m_FD_114539 | JGI IMG/M metagenome (GOLD analysis project Ga0172369, IMG submission 114539) | Freshwater microbial communities from Kabuno Bay, South-Kivu, Congo - kab_022012_11.25m | ecosystem: Environmental > Aquatic > Freshwater > Lake | place: Democratic Republic of the Congo...
AACTCTGTTTTATCCTCCATCCCCTCTCCATTTTCTTATCTAACATTTCCACAGATTCAATTTACTTTCATTACTTTTGAACTTTCAGTTTGAGGGGACGGCGGATAAAACACTAAGAAGTTGGCAGCAAGGTTGGATCAAAACCCGAAGATTATCGTTAAAAAAAGTAAATATTGTTGTAATTTTGTATAAAAAATATTTGTTATGGACTTACAAACCAGAAAATTGAACGCAATTCAATACTTGATAAATCTTCAAGACGAAAATCTATTTAATAAAATTGAAGAAACAATCCTTAAGAGTAGTAAAAGGGGAAAACGAGTTTTAAAACCGTTTACTCAGAAACAATTAATCGAAAGAGCAATAAAATCAAACAAAGATTATGTTGCCGGAAAAGTGAAGACTCAAGAACAATTGGAAATAGAATCAGAAAACTGGTAATATTATGAAAATTATTTGGTCTGATTTTGCATCTGAAACCCTTAAGGACATATACAACTATTACAAAGAGGTAGCAAATGAAAATATTGCAATAAAAACTAAAAAAGGTGTTTTTACTTCAACAAGACAATTAATTAAACACCCAAATTCTGGTCAACTGGAAGAAACTCTAAAAAAACTTAACGAGAGCCATCGTTATTTAGTGGCTGGAAATTATAAGATTATTTATAAATATGTTCGTGAAGGAATATTAATAACTGATGTATTTGATTCCAGACAAGATCCCAAAAAAATCAATAATCCAAAAAGAAAACCCAGCCAATAAATAAGGCTTCGTGTGGTCGAGGAACGAGACCCAACATGAGGCCGTGTTGCACGGAAGCCCGCCCTACGACTGAAGTTTAGAGTTAAAACCGATTATGGAGATTATGTTTTTGGATGATTAATCACAAGCAGAGAATCCGGCCAAAAATATCCTGCCCGATTGGGTAAAAAAGAGAAAATTCGCATCATTAGACCGGCAACGAAAGAACCCTTCAGCAGATTTTGTAATTTTCGGACAATATAATCCCAGGTTCATTTTTTTGAACTTTTTTTTAATGTTGATTCGATCGGGTATTTTCATGTGTAGTTGGATAAAGAGGTGGCGCTCTGGAGCAATACTGCGCGGCGAATAATTGCCGGCGATCACTGTCTTTTGCAAAAGCGCCAATGCCTCTGCCGATTCAGGAAGAATTTTTTTTTCCATCTTACTAAATTTTAAAAGTTAAACATTCCGAAAAGTAAATATTTTTGATGAAAAAACAGGCAGTAAAAGCTCCCTGAAGGTTGCGGAGAGGTCGCTTGAACAAACGGTAAATTCCATTGGAGCGTAGATGCAGAAACCTAAGTTTTTTACACCTTGGTTTACGCATTATCAGGGGATAATGAAACAGCTCTTTACTCCCAACCGCAATTTAACACGGGAACTTTATATCAGTTCCTGGAAATCCCAATTAATTCAGCTTACCTTAAGTTCGCAATAGAGCAGGCAGTGGTCGCTGACTTCTTCAGCGAACATTTCAAGGTTTTCCTGATCCCCGGCATACCTCCGCCATCCATCAAGCCGAATCTCTGATTTAATTGAAGTTGCGAAGTTTTTCTGGATTTTAAATTTCAGATGAGAGGAACATAGTATATGATCGAGATCGGAAATTCCAATGGATTTACTGAAGTGCGTACCTTCAGGTTTTGTCAGCAATCTAAGGTCGGGAATAGCGTCGTTATATTTACCATCACCTTTTCTTTTGCTTTCAAAATTAATATAGTCCAGTTCAGTGGTTGTTTTTGCAATCTGATATGTTTTCGACTGTTTTGGATATTTCAAACCCATGGTGTTGAAATCTCCAAGTGCGAAAAAATTGGTCGCTTTACCACCGATTTTATCCAGTTGACGCTTAAGGTTGAAGGTATGATCAAACATTTCAGTGCGGTTTCCAAAATCAACAGCAGTGGTTCCTGAATCGGTATGCAGGAATAAAAAAGCATACATTTCGTAGCCCGGATAACGAAAGGTAAGGAAAGCGCCTGGCCGTAAACTTAGGTTGCCGCTGTTGAATTCTTTCTTTTGATTGAACTTGATACCTTCGAAGCGGTTGGAGCATGCCACAAGGATTTCCTGCGTTTGCTGACCTTCGGTAATAAAAACGGCATGTTTTGGAAAATATTCGAGCATGAACCGGTAAACCCTTGCATGTTCAACTTCATACAATCCAAAGATGTCGGGATTGTATGAACGGATGATTTCAGCGACTTGTTTGGCTTTTTTCTCAGATTTGAAATGCTCTACATTCCATGACAGGATTTTAATGATTTCGCTCATGATTGCTAATCAGTTTGATTGACTTTTTTATAATGAATAACAATGACAGAACAAAAGTGAAGGTTAAATGTTGAATCAGCATTCAAAAGTCATATATCGTTTATCGTGAATGCAATAATGCAATCTTTTCATTAACAGGGGATAGCTTTATCCGCTACGTTATTTCAGGATGATATAATGACTTTATGAAATGGATTCAGGAAATATACCGCCGGCATCCTGGTTTACGAAAATTTAATTGAGTAATAAGGCGGCATAACTGAAACTAAACAATACCGAATCTTCGGTACTTTCGCAAACCTGTCAAGTTTCAGTATAAAATAAATTATCTCCTGGTTTAGATATAAATCCTGTAGAAGGTTATACGTCAATATTAGCGTATTTTGCATTCTTTTCAATGAACTCCCTTCGAGGCGGAACTTCATCTCCCATTAGCATTGAAAAGATACGGTCGGCTTCTGTACCGTTTTCTATGGTGGCCTGTCTCAGGGTTCGGAATTCAGGATTCATAGTCGTCATCCACAATTGCTCTGCATTCATTTCACCCAACCCTTTATATCTCTGCATGTGAACTCCTTTATCGGAGCCATTGTCCGAAAACTTATTGGTAATTTCAATCCTTTCTTCTTCGCTCCAGGCATATTGTTCCTTGTTCCCTTTTTTAATAAGATAAAGTGGAGGAGTTGCAATATAAACATACCCGTTTTCGATGAGTTCTTTCATATACCTGAAAAAGAATGTTAGAAGCAATGTGGTTATGTGACTTCCGTCAATGTCAGCATCTGTCATGATGATCACCTTATGATACCTTAATTTGTCAAGGTTCAGGGCTTTGCTGTCGTCTTCGGTTCCTATCGAAATTCCCAGGGCAGTAAACATATTCCTGATTTCCTCATTGTCGAATATTTTGTGCTGCATGGCTTTTTCAACATTCAAAATTTTACCTCTCAATGGAAGAATGGCCTGAAATTTTCTGTCGCGGCCCTGCTTGGCTGTTCCGCCGGCAGAATCACCCTCAACAAGGTAGATTTCACATAATCCCGGATCTCTTTCTGAACAATCGGCAAGCTTTCCAGGAAGTCCGGAACCGGTAAGTACATTTTTGCGTTGTACCAGTTCCCGCGCCTTGCGTGCTGCATGTCGTGCGGTGGCGGCCAGTATCACTTTATTTACGATGGTCCTTGCCTCTTTGGGATGTTCTTCAAGGTAATATGCCAGATACTCACTCACCAACTGATCAACTGTCCCCATAATATCCGAGTTCCCCAGCTTTGTTTTTGTTTGTCCTTCAAACTGAGGTTCTGCAACTTTCACGGAAATTATTGCCGTAAGGCCTTCCCGGAAATCGTCTCCGTTAATATCAAATTTAAGCTTGGATAACATGCCTGATTTTTCGGCGTAAGACTTCAATGTCCGCGTTAGTCCCCGCCTGAATCCGGAGAGGTGTGTTCCTCCCTCATGGGTATTGATATTATTAACATAAGAATGAATATTTTCGGAAAACGAAGTATTGTATTGCATTGCTATTTCCATGGGAACGCCGTTCTTTTCCCCTTCAATGCAAATCGGTTCGGGCATCAGTTTTTCCCTGGTCTCATCAAGGTAATTGATGAAATCTTTCAGGCCTTCATTCGAAAAGTATCTGTTCGAAAGAAAATTACCTTCATCGTCTTTTTCCCTTTCATCAGTGATTGTAAGGGCAATGCCTTTATTTAAAAAGGCCAGTTCCCTCAATCTCGAGGATAAAATATCATAGCTGAATTCAAGCGTGTTAAAAATGCTTCCATCTGGGATAAAGGTTACTTCAGTGCCTGTCCTGTCCGAATCTCCTGTAATTCTGACATCATACTGAGGTTTTCCTTTTTCATATTCCTGTTCAAATACTTTACCTTCGCGGTAAACAGTAACTTTAAGATGGTCGGAAAGTGCGTTAACGCAGGAAACGCCTACGCCATGAAGGCCTCCGGATACTTTGTACGACCCTTTGTCGAATTTTCCCCCGGCATGCAATACGGTCATTACTACTTCCAGCGCCGATTTATTTTCCTTTTCGTGCAGCCCGGTTGGTATTCCGCGCCCGTTATCAGTAACCGTTACCGAGTTGTTTTCATGAATAATTACATTGATCGTATCACAATACCCCCCAAGGGCCTCGTCAATGGAATTGTCAACAACTTCATTTACCAGATGGTGCAAACCTCTCGAGCTGACATCGCCAATAAACATAGCCGGCCTTTTTCTGACAGCTTCAAGCCCTTCCAGTACCTGAATATTATTGGCATTATAATTATCACTTGAAAATTTGTTTTTTTCTTCTACCGTCATAATCAACTATCTATAAAAATTATTTTTTTAATTGGTGCAAAAGTAATATAATTAAATGAATTTCAGAATGCTAAACCATTCCAATTATGATATTTTTATTAACATTTTGTTGTTAAAAATCAACATCACAGACAACGGTTATTGTCAAATAATATTTCCTGGTGTGGCAAAATATACATGTCATTTTTTAGTTAACCTGATTTAACAGTTAGGAATTATTCAGGTTAAATTGTTTTGCTTGGATTAATTCCTTTTTGATATTTTTGTGCGAAGCCTTTAATCCTGGGAAATGTCAAAATGATTGAAAATAAGAAGATAGTTGTCGTCCTTCCGGCTTTTAATGCTGAACTTACATTAAAACAAACCTATAATGAAATTCCGCTCGATATTGTGGATGAAATAGTGCTTGTGGATGATAAAAGCAGCGATAGCACCAGTGAGTTGGCTAAAGAAATCGGGATCAGGAATGTAATCCGGCACGAAATAAACAAAGGTTATGGGGGCAACCAAAAAACATGTTATGACGCTGCTCTGGCTCTCGGCGGAGATATCGTCATCATGCTTCACCCCGACTACCAGTACGATCCACGGCTTATACATTCAATGGCCTTTCTCATTGCACGTGATGTTTATAAAGTCGTGCTGGGTTCCAGAATATTAGGAAATGGTGCCATAAGGGGTGGAATGCCTATAGTCAAATATGTTTCAAACCGTTTACTTACCTTTTTCCAAAATGTAATTACAGGCCAGAAATTATCCGAATATCATACCGGTTACAGGGCCTTTGCGGCTGAAGTCCTCCGAAGTATTAATTATCACGTCGACTCGGATAACTACGTGTTCGATAATCAGATGCTTTGCCAGATTATCCACAAGGGTTACGAAATTGCGGAAATAACGTGTCCGACCAAGTACTTTAAAGAGGCGTCTTCAATTAATTTGAAAAACAGCACTGTTTATGCGATTGGTGTTATTGGTACTACAGTAAAGTATTTCTTAAGTAAATCGGGTATTTACAAGGCAAGGATTTTCAGGGAGTAGTTAGTGGAAGATTTGTTAGTACCGGGTTCGGAGTTCAGAGTTCAGGTTTTCTCACCCGATAATTCGTTTTTTTTAATTCAATTGATCTTCATTCGTTATTCAGGGAGCGTGGAGCAGGGAGCATGGAGCATGGAGCATGGAGCAGGGAGCATGGAGCATGGAGCATGGAGCGTGGAGCGTGGAGCATGGAGCATGGAGCAGGGAGCATGGAGCAGGGAGCATGGAGCATGGAGCATGGAAAGGAACTTTAAGCATGAGATCGCCACTGCTATTGCTACTGCCCCTGCCGCCATTCCTGTCGCTATTCCCCCTATACCTTTATACCTTTTTCCACCCCTCTTTCAATCTATTTCAGGTTATTTCAATTTATTTCCATTCATTCAATCCCCAAAATACTCGTATTCGTACTTTAAAGTATATTCCTGGTTTATTCCGGTTCCGTGAAGATCAATAAAAACCCTTGTTTCAATTACATCATTTTGTTCATTGAATTTTCTTGAAACCGTATTGTTAATCCCGCCTTCTCTGTTGGTTTCGGTTTGTTCAACGACATTCCCGTGTTCATCATATCTGAGGGTGGTAATGGTCCGTCCGTGTAAAGTCTCCTCTTCAATTTCTGTTGCTTTATTTCCGTCATTGTATGAATAAAGGATTTTAGCGATCAGCTTGTTTGCTTTATTGTATGTAAGTATTTTTTCGAGGCGCCCACTTTCGTCCCAGGTATATTTATTCCTGTGGCTTTCACCATCCATTTGCCACTTTGAATTTTCAATGCTCTTTCCCGAATCATCGTATCTTATTGATTCTTTGCCCACAAGTTCACCGAATTCATATTCTTTCTTTTCAGTCAGCTTGTTATTCTGGTAGGTGTAAATCTCTTTCGCTTCGACTTCATTTTCTGAATCGGTGGTAATTTTTTCCAGAATATTGCCTTGCAAATCATAGCTGTAATCTATTGTATCCTTTGTCCCATCAGCATAATGTTTTACTTCCCTGATGATATTCCCATTCTCGTCCGTTTGATATGTACTATGATCGGCAATTTCATCCTCCTGAATATAATAAAATTCTTCAATAAGTTGGCCGTTTTCATTAAAAAGCCGGATTGACTTTTCATCAGCTACACCAGCGGTATTATATTTCATATCAAGAATGACATCGCCGTTTGCATTCATTTCGGCAAAACTGTATTTGTAACCCTTATCTTCATTTGCAACAGCAGGTTTCCCCGCCTGATGATCGGATTTAAAAACCGTGATAGATTTTATCTTTTTCGTCATGATTTTCAAAAAATTATGATAGTCAGCAAGTATTCTTTTTATTTTCGCAGCAAATTTATAATATAATCTAAAAACAGCATTACATAAAGATTTAAAACTGACATTTATGAAGAAATCAGCTTATTTAATCATTTTAATTGTTTTTGCAATAATGACTAGTTGTGAACAAAAGAAAAAGATCGTTCCGGGAACTTATCCTGTTGCACAAAAATCAGATCAGACGGATGATTATTTTGGTACAGCGGTATCCGATCCCTATCGCTGGCTTGAAGATGATAACTCCGATCAGACGGCCGCTTGGGTGAAGGCTGAAAATGAAGTCACCTTCGGTTATCTGGAGCAGATTCCATTCAGGGCAAAAGTCAAGGAGCGGCTTGAAAAAATATGGGATTATGCCAAATTCAGCGCTCCGTTCAGAGAAGGAGATTACTATTATTTTTTCAAGAACAACGGAATGCAAAACCAGTATGCTCTCTATCAGCAAAAAGGACTTAACGGCGAACCTGTTCTCTTTCTGGATCCCAACACTTTTTCGGAGGATGGCACGATTGCCTTATCAGGGCTTGAATTCAGCAAGGACGCTAAATATGCAGCATACAGCATCTCCAAATCCGGTTCGGACTGGAATGAAATTTTTGTACTTGATGTTGCAACAAAAACCAAACTTGAAGATCATCTGGAATGGATCAAGTTTTCAGGGCTGGCCTGGAAAAATGATGGCTTTTATTACAGCAGCTATGGCAAACCGGGTGAAGGCGACGCTTTAAAAGGTAAAAATGAATTTCACAAAGTCTATTACCATAAAATCGGTACCTCCCAAAGCGAGGATGTTTTGTTTTATAAAAACGATGCATTCCCGTTACGGAATTATTCTGCCGGTACCACCGAAGATGAATCATTGTTAATCGTGAGCGAAAGTGAAAGTACAAGCGGTAATTCGCTCTATGTCAAAAAGCTTGATGACGATTCCGGCCAGTTAACACAAATTGCTGAAGGCTTCGATTTCGAGTATAGCCTCATAGACAATTCCGGAGAAAACCTTTTGATCATGACCAACCAGGATGCACCGAAATGGAAACTAGTCAGGGTTGACCTTTCACAACCTGCCAAAGAAAACTGGCAAGTGGTCATTCCTGAAAAGGAAGAAGTGCTTCAATCTGTTTCTGTGGTGGGAGGAAAACTAATTGCGACTTATATGAAGGATGCTGTTAGTGTAGCCTATATCTATGATTATGACGGCAATAATCCCGGCGACCTGAGCCTGCCAGGAATCGGAACACTTGCCGGTATCAGCGGCAAAAAAGAAGACAGCATTGCATTCTATACCTTCACATCATTCACTTTCCCTTCAACAATCTACAAATATGATGTCGCCAATAATTCTTCTGAAATATTTATTCAGCCCGATATTGATTTTGATATGAATGGCTATGAAACCAAACAGGTTTTTTATGCAAGCAAGGATGGAACTAAAGTGCCAATGTTCCTGGTTTACAAAAAAGGCATGACATTGAATGGTGAAAATCCGACCTACCTTTACGGCTATGGAGGTTTCAATATTTCAATGACTCCGGGATTCAGCATAACCCGGCTTGTCCTGCTTGAGAATGGATTCGTGTATGCCATGGCTTGCCTGCGCGGCGGAGGAGAATACGGTGAGGACTGGCATGAGGCCGGAACAAAAATAAAAAAGCAGAATGTATTCGACGATTTTATTGCTGCTGCTGAATATCTCATCTCAGAAAATTATACGTCTCCGGAAAAAATAGCTATAGCAGGCGGATCAAACGGTGGATTGCTTATCGGTGCCTGTATGATCCAGCGCCCCGATTTGTTTAGAGTTGCTTTACCTGCGGTAGGTGTTATGGACATGCTGCGCTATCACAAATTCACTATCGGATGGGCGTGGGCTTCCGATTATGGGACCAGTGAAGAAAGCCCGGAAATGTTCAGTTATCTTTTAGGATATTCACCATTGCATACTTTGAAAGAAGGTGTTGAATATCCGGCAACCCTTGTTACCACAGCCGACCATGATGACAGAGTCGTTCCGGCACATTCATTCAAATTTGCAGCCACCCTCCAGGAAAAGCATAAAGGCGAGAATCCTGTACTTATTAGGATTGATGTTAAAGCCGGGCATGGCGGAGGAAAACCGACCGCTAAAGTCATTGAAGAATACGCTGATGAATGGTCGTTTATGATGTATAACCTGGGTGTTGAGCCTGAATATTGATAATTTCGCAACTTTATTAATTTGAAATAAATAGTACAATTTTGCTATTCAATTGCAAAATTGTACTATTTTACCATTGTGAAGAAAAAAGTAATCATCGGTTTATCGGGTGGAGTTGATTCCAGTGTGGCGGCTTATCTATTGCAGCAGCAGGGATACGACGTGGAAGCGTTGTTCATGATCAACTGGAAAGACAGCAGTGTAACCCTTTCAGGAGATTGTTCATGGGAAGAAGATATCATCATTGCCGAACTCGTGGCTAAAAATCTTGGGATAAAACTGCATGTTGTAGATTCGAGCAAGGAATATATGGAAAGAGTGGTAAGTTATATGTTCGCCGAATACCAGAATGGCAGAACGCCTAACCCGGATATTCTTTGCAACAGGGAAATCAAATTTGATATTTTTATTTCTAAGGCAAGGGAAACCGGGGCTGATTTTTTTGCGACCGGCCACTATTGCCGGAAAGAAGAGTTAATAAGTAATGGAAAGAAGATTTACAGGCTGCTTGCCGGAACCGACCCAAATAAGGACCAGAGTTACTTTCTTTGCCAGTTGTCGCAGGACCAAATTCGTGACGCGTTGTTTCCGATTGGCCATTTGATAAAACCGGAAGTGAGAGAAATCGCCAAAAAACTCAAACTCGCATCCGCTCATAAAAAAGATTCTCAGGGCATTTGCTTTGTCGGCAAGGTTGACCTTCCGACTTTTCTTCAGCAAAAGCTGGCACCCAAAAAAGGCAAAATAATTGAAATATCAAAAGAGCAAATACCTGACATTATAAAAAGCGCAAAACTCGCCGATTATGAAAGCCAAAGGTTGAAAATACTGTGTTCCAACCGGACTTTTATACCCGAAAATGGCAAGGTTCAAGGCGAACATAATGGTGCATTCTTTTTTACTATCGGGCAGCGTAAAGGCCTGGATGTAGGAGGAACTCCGGAACCACTTTTCATTATTGCCACCGATGTAACGAATAACATCATTTATGTCGGACAAGGTAAAAACCATCCTGGACTTTTCAGGCCTGGTTTATTCATTAAAAAATCAGATATCCACTGGATAAGACCCGATAAAGCCTTGTCTTTTGGTCAAAATGATCACTATTTGGTCAGGATCAGATACCGCCAGGAATTGCAGGAAGCTGTGATCAGCAGTAAAGAAAACGGCTTATATATTGTTTTTACAAAACCTCAGCGCGGAATAACACCGGGACAGTTTGCTGCATGGTACAAAGAGGACGAGTTGCTGGGTTCAGGAGAAATAAGTTAGTTCAAAGTTCGGAGTTTGAAGTTCGATATTACTCGTTCCGAGTCCTGTTTCAGCAACCAGTTACCAGTAACCCCTCTGATCAATCACAAATATTTCCTGGACCCATCATCAAACCCCGGTCTTATAAAACTACGTGCATCCGGAAATTCCTTTTCGATCCCTTTTCTTAAAATTTCAAGTTGTACCAGCATATCAAGAATTTTATTTTCCTGTTCAGAAAACTGATTTAAAAGAATACTCCAGGCCGCAATTGACCTGTCAATACCTATCAGAGAAACCTTGGCAGAGCCGTCTGAATCTTTGGGTTCACCCTCATCATCCCAGCCTTCTGCTTCATCCATATACCGGCTGGAAAAAGCCCTGACCAGTTTCACATTGATTTGCATAAAGTACCACGAAATGATATCCACACTATCCTCAATAAGCGCCACATCTTTCCTGGGATCATCGTTTTTAAGGTCTATAAGCACTTTATGCTGAATTTCATCTGCCTTCATTTCAAACAATTCTTTACTCTCTTTAAGCCAGTTATGCACTGTCATCAGGTAATGATTTGCCTTTTTCGAAAGAGGATGGTTGTGAGCAAATTCATGTCTTTCTTCCATCATTTTATTAAGCTCCGGATCGTCCGGTAGGTTGTCAATATCAATATCAAACTTTTTGGCATCTTCTTTAAGCATTTCCCTGACAAGTTTATAATTATCCGATAGGCTTTTCCAGAATTTTTCATTCTGCATGTCATTGGCTTCTGTTTCATGGTTCTGAGGATCATCCTTCTCCATAGCATAAAGCAGGCATCTGGAGGTGAAAGGACAGCGTTCACACCATCGGTCGCAATACCTGCTGATCCCAACTATATGGTTCGGATTGGCAGCTAATTCCTTTAATCTGTGTTTATCCATACATTATATTTTAGGACAAATTAATCTAATATTCAAACAATTTGTTTTTGATTCTATTATCCGGTTTGAAATTATTTTTTCATTAAATTTCCGATAAAATTAAATTTTAATTTAAATTAGCCCGGCAAATATTTACAACAATATTGATAAAAAATTCATGCAATTTATGGAAAATATTAATTGGGGCGGGCTTCCGTTTGGTTATTTCAAAACCGATTATAATGTAAGGTGTTATTACAAGGATGGTAAATGGGGGGAAATTGAAATATCCTCATCCGAGTATATCAGCATCCACATGGCTGCAACAACTTTACATTACGGGCAGGAATGTTTTGAAGGGATGAAGGTTTTCAGGGGAAAGGATGGTAAGATCAGAGTATTCAGGTGGGAAGAAAATGCCAAACGGATGCAGAGGTCATGTGAGGGTGTAATGATGGCTCCGCCTCCGGTTGATCTTTTTAAAGAAATGATGACAAAGGTCATAAAACTGAATGAAAAATTCATACCACCTCCAGGCATGGGAGCATCGCTTTACCTGAGGCCTTTGACAATTGGCTCAGGTCCGCAGGTGGGGGTTAAGCCTGCCAGCGAATATTTATTCATGATATTTGCCGGACCCGTGGGCCCATATTTCAAGGAAGGATTTGCTCCTGTTGATGTTCAGATTGTCCGTGATTATGACCGCTGTGCACCTCAAGGAACAGGACATATAAAAGTCGGAGGAAATTATGCTGCCAGCCTTAAGCCTGCGGCGCGAGCCAAACAGGAAGGCTTTTCAACCGTTCTTTTTGTAGATTCAAGGGAAAACAAATATATTGATGAGGCCGGACCCGCTAACTTCTTCGGCATCAAAGGCAAAACTTATGTGACACCCAACTCTAAAACTATACTTCCTTCCATTACCAACATGAGCTTGCGTACACTTGCAGAAGATATGGGATTAAAAATAGAATTGAGGGCAGTTCTTGTCGAGGAACTCGCTGATTTTGACGAGGTCGGTGCGTGTGGTACTGCGGCCGTAATTTCGCCTATTAAGAAAATCGTTGACAGGGAATTGGGAAAGGAATATACCTATTGCTGCAACGGCAATGCGGGTCCTATTTCAACCAAACTTTACAACACTTTAAAAGGGATACAGGAAGGCGAAATTGAGGATAAATACGGATGGAATCTGATCATTGAGTGATGTAGGTATTTAAAGAATCAACTGTCATAATTCCCCTAAACCGGTAATTATTTAAAACTTACCGGTTTTTTCTTTTCCCAATTTAGTTAATGCGTTTATTCATTACAAAAACCAAAGTGGCCGTTTTTTGTTTTAAGATGGTGAAATAAAGCTATTTGACTTTCAATAAACGAAAAGAAATGGAAACTAAAATTCTAACGGATCATAGCGGACTGATTAACGATATCCGCTCAAGCCTTGTCAACGCTGAAAAAAACGCAATCCGAATACACAGATCAGGCACATGGCTGCTGATCGTCTCAATTGTTACATCTGCGGCTACTACCCTTGTCACGGCAATCACCGCCGCCCGTGGGCCGATTATCGGCGATGGTCCTTCCGGGTGGAAAGTTTCCTGTGTTATCGCCGCTGCATTCGGTTTTGCAACCACGGTTTGTGTAGGTGCGAACCAGGGATTCCGGTTTAGCGACCGGGGAAGCCGTGCCAATGAGTGTGCCGGCAGACTCAGATCGCTCGACATCTCGATTAAAACCCGTAGCAAAAACTGGGATTTGATCACGAAGGAATATGAAGAAATTGTAAGCAAATTTCCCGAGGAAATCAGGAAAGCCTGATTCCGGCGCTGATTTATGTCTCCTGTGAGCTTCTCTCGAATTTAAGGCTCTGCAGAACAAATTTCAGATCGGCATAAGAAATTGTATCTCCCAGGATAGCTTTGGCCCGGTTCAAACCGGTGGGATCATTTTGGCTGAAATAGTCTCTGATGATTTTTAACTTTTCATCCGAAACAAGTTTTTCAACAGGTATTTCCCCGCTTCCCACAAACATCGCCAGATGTCCTTCAATAGTGCTCACAGCCATCCCGCGCTCAGTGGCAATTTCCTGAAGAGATTTCACTGCCTCAAAAAGCTCGAAACTGATCCTTTTTGAATCTATAATTACCTGATCTGTTTTTTTTGAAAACTTCAACACGGGCGCAGCAATCGGCAACTGCTTTTCGGTACAATATGCGATAATTATATCCAGGATTTCTTCTCCGAATTGCTCAAGTTTCTTTTGCCCGACACCTTTTACTGAAAACAATTGAACAAGCGTAGTTGGAAGGCTATTTGCCAGTTTGGCCATGCTTTTCTGAGACAGGACACGGTGATGGCCTATTCCCAATTCCATTGCCTTCACCATGCGCCACCTTTTTAACAAATTATAAAGTTCGGGATGCAAGATCATCCCTTTGAAAATTGTATCATGATCTTTCCTTTCAAAGGATTTTTCCGGTTCCTCAATGGATGCCTTTGCTCTTGCTTCAAGGTATTTTTTAACCTTAAAGCCATCCAAACAAGTCTTCAAACCGGCTATCTTGATATTTAAATCTTTTTCAAGCCTTGAAATTGCTTCCTCCAGTTGCTTCCTTACAACCTTGTTGTCCGTTTCAACCGAAAGAACCGAGAGTTCATTCATTAAATGATTGCGGGCCTTTTCAGCAAAGTAATTGCAGGCTTTTTTTATCCTTTCCTGAAGCTGCAGATTTTCTTCAATATTGCTGTTTTGGACAAGATATTGATTCACCTGTTTGTCAAACTTTTCTGCAACGATCAGGATATCGTTTTTAACCGAATTTGCGATGGAAGAAAACTTTTCAGGAAAATGATCCGGCAGGCTTCCCTTGTTTTCCCGGCAGATTTTGAGGCAGTAATATAAACGGCTCTGAATGATATTATAATCAAACAATTCTTTAATTAAAAGTTGCTGATATGCATGTTTGGAATCACTCAGCAACCTGTCATCGGGTGGGTTTTTTTCGATTTTATTGACAAACTGAGAAACCGTCACATCACTTTTTATACTCCTTGCGGCAATGGGGGACCTTAAAACGAGTCCTTCGAGCGTCCGGCAGCGGCTCAATGCCACGTAAACCTGACCGAAAGCAAATGCCGCATTGGCATCCACAATGGCTTTATCAAATGTCAGACCCTGGCTCTTGTGAATGGTAATTGCCCAGGCAAGCTTAAGCGGGTATTGGGTAAAGCTTCCTGTTGTGTTTTCAACTATTTCTTTAGTGTTTTCATTGATCGAGTATTTCACATTATGCCATTCCAGTTTTTCAACGGTGATTTTTTCACTTTTTTCAGAACATTGAACTACAATCGAATCATCATTAATATTGACAATAGTACCTATCTTACCATTAAAATACCGCTTTTCCGGTAACGGGTCATTTTTAATAAACATGACCTGAGCACCTTCTTTTAATACCAATTTATAATCGGTAGGGTAGGCGTATTCCGGGAATTCTCCTTCTGTTGTAGCTGTATAAGTATAAGCTCTGCCTGGTAGTTTCCTCAATTCATGTTCGTTTATTTCCTGTGCCTGATAATTATGAGTTGTAAGGGTGATATACCCTTCTTTGCTTCCCTTCTCGAACCCGGGAATATAGCGCTGGTTCAGGATTTCCAAATCACGGTAGTCGGCTTTGTTATCGCGGATTTTACCGAGCATTTCAATAAATGACTGGTCGCTTTGACGAAAAATATGCCTGAGTTCGATGCTGATATAATCCGTTTTCTGTAGCGCCCTGCTTCCAAAAAAGAACATCGTATCATAGTATGGCCGTAGAATTTGCCATTCATCATCCTTAACCACAGGCGCCAGTTGAAGCAAGTCGCCGATCATCAGCAACTGAACACCGCCGAAAGGTTTGTTGTAGTTTTTATACCGGCGTAAAACATCATCTATACCATCTAATAAATCAGCCCGCACCATGCTTACCTCATCAATCACAAGCAGGTCGAGGCTTTTAATAATATTTATTTTGGTACGGTTGAACCTGTGGATATTCCTGCCGGAAGCCGCCGTATCCTGCGCAGTTTTATTTTCCTTAAAAACCTCATTGGGAATTTGAGGGCCAAACGGTAGCTGGAAAAATGAATGAATGGTCACACCGCCGGCATTGATAGCCGCTACACCCGTCGGAGCCACAACAATCATTCTTTTTGAAATATTGTCTTTAAGTGACTTCAGAAAAGTAGTTTTGCCCGTGCCTGCCTTACCGGTCAGAAAAATATTTCGTCCGGTTTGTTCAACGAATTCATAAGCAAGGTTTAGTTGCTGATCGGGATTTGGGTTCATCCTTGTAAACTTTAAATTAAAAACCGAATTTTCGGATTAAGTTTGTCATTGCAAATTTGGGAAAAAATAGAATATAAATGCAATAAACCTTTTCCGTTAAATCATTTTCTAAATTTTTTTACTTTTGATTTGTAAGAAAATTGAAAATGCTGAGGTAATATCGTTATGGGTCAATTAAAAGAAGTTATTATTTATACCGACGGTGGTTGCGATCCGAATCCAGGATCAGGCGGATACGGAGCCGTGCTGATCTTCGGAAAACACCGGAAAGAAATCTACGGCGGATTCCGGTTAACGACCAACAACCGGATGGAACTAACCGCCGTGATCGAAGCGCTGAAAGCCCTCAAAGAACCTTGTAAAGTCAGTTTGTACAGCGACTCCAAATATATCGTGAATGCCATGACCCAGGGCTGGATTCAGAACTGGATAAAGAAACGCTGGAAAAAAGTGAAGAATCCCGACCTCTGGAAACTACTGGTAGAACTCACCGAAATACACCAGGTCCAATTTAATTGGGTGAAAGGTCATTCCGGAATTCCTGAGAATGAACGGTGTGATCAGCTTGCACTTGAAGCCTCAAAATTGCCCGGATTGCCTGCGGATGTCGTTTACGAAAGTGATGTTGCAACCGGCAATGTTTTAGGTTTTGAAGAAGACGATTGATTAATTCAATTTCAATACACCTGCAGAATTTAAAATACCTGAAATCTTTTATTTGTTTTAAATTCCGGAAACCAATTCCTAATTATCAAACATTATGATAAAATCCTTTTCGGGCAGGAAATTTCTTTTTTCCCACAAAAAAATATTTTTTTCATCAGTCAAAAAGCTGGTATCCGGTTCATAGGAAAAGCTTCTTATTAAAATACAGGTATCTGTAATAAGATTGTAATTTGCCCTTTCAAATGCCTTTCCCCAGCCTTTTGTAGTGGTCAATATGTATTCTGCCCTTCCTTCTTTAAGTTTTTGTTCATACCCGATATTTAAAACAATAGTATCAAGCGGATCAATACTTAATTCTACTGCTGCAGCTTTGGATGTCACTTTAATTAATTTCTTTTTTCCATAAAAATCACTTACAAAAACTGAATCTGCGTTGCCATAAATGCTATCGTTTGGAAAAGGATAAATGAGTTTAGTTTTGACCGGATCAAAATTCAGATTCCGGAAATAGTAATTCCCATTCACTTTAAAATGATCCTTTGACAATTCAAAGGTAATATCCTCGCGATAAAATTGAATATCCTGACTAATATTTACCTGAAAAGGATAAAGCACAAGCAACGGCAAGAAAAACCTTAACACTTTCACTTTACAATTACTTTTTCGACACCTATCATTTTTCCGTTTAATTCTAAAATGAAGAAATAAGCACCCGGTTCAAAACCTAAATCGCTAAGACTTAAATTTGCGTTTGATTTTTGCAAAGGTTTTTTTCTATAAATTTCTTTCCCTCTTAAATCCACAATTTTCAGGGTGACGGGTTCAACCATCAATTCTTCTGAAAAAGCATATTCGATGATGACATTTGAATTTGCCGGATTTGGAAAAACCTTAAAATATTTCAGGCCGGTTTCTATTTTACTGATATATGGTAACACCTGGTGATAATAATAGCGTCCTATATCTGCAATTGTTGAGTCAGGATCCAAAGGTGAGTCCGGGTTTCCGGCATCAATGCAGGGAGAAAATCCGGTTGGATGAAAATCAAAATTAACGGTATCAGCAAACAAGGGGTCTAAAAATATATTGTAGTACTGGTCGCAGGAATCAGCATTATTGTTGACAGTGACCAATTCACCAAGCCCTTCTGGTATTGTTCCTGAATATACGTAAAAATCAGCATTGTTATTCCAAAATGAATTATAGCCGATATCAATGCTATTCGGGACCCAATTTGTATAAAAAACAAGTGCGTAATTATTGTTATAAAAAATGTTGTTTAGAACGAGAGGTTCAGATTCATTCATGAGTGCTAATGAAAAATTACAATCAAAAGAAACATTGTTATAAATAAATGGAGTACTGAAGTCTCCAACATGTATATGACTTTCTATAAATGTATTGTGATGAATAATCGGAGATGAATTTTCATTGCAAATAATTCCAAGTAGTGATTCAAACAATGAATTATTAATGACAGGGGAGGATTCGTCATAAACAGAAACTGATCTGCATGAAATATTACTGGCATCAAATATTATTGAATCAAAAATGGGTGCCGAATTTCCATTCAATACGACCGATCTGTCGTTATCATAAAATCGTGAATGTTTTGTTGTAACAGATGCATTATAAAACTGAATTCCTACCCCAGAGCCTTGGAAAACAGCATATTGAATTTTACTATTGTTACAAGTCGGACCATTTAAATGCATGCTAAACTCCTTTATCTGCCATGACTGAGCCTCTTTATTGAAATATACTGAATCTCCTTCTGATCCATCAACCATTAAGCTTCCAAAAATGTCAAAAATAAAATCATCCTTAAATTCAATTTCACAGCCACCTTGAATTGTAAGCGTATCATTTGTTTCGACAATTACATTACCTAAAATCCAGTATGGATGAAAGCTATTCCAAACACCTTGCTGATAATTACCTATGATCGTATTTACAAAACCCGGCTCAAGTGTTATATCAGATAAAGTCATGACATCAAACATTTCATTGTCTTCAAAATTGTAGAACGGATAATGATATTCATGATCGTAAATCAGCGAATAAAAACCTATATCCAGATCAATGTTGAAATAACCGTTAACATCAGTTATTGCAGAATCAATTACCCATTCCGGACAATTTTTCCTGAAATATACGACCGTGCCTTCCAACTCACCGGCATATTGTAAAAAGCAGTGACCATCAATTTGTGCTTGGCCGGAACCATTATATTGATAATCCCGATACACAGGACTTCCGATATTGATTGTCAAAGGATCTTCCAGAATACAATTCGAACCTGTTTTGATGCAATAGTTCTTACAATACATGTTGTCGTTTTCGAAATATCCGTTTTCATCAGTCCAGATTCTTGGCAAATTCCCCATTGCTCCATAATCAATTTCAAGAAAGGAAATGGCAGCTCCTGAATTATCCACAAGGTAACCTGAAAATGATTCTTTCACCGGTTCGTTGATATAACCCAAAGATGGCGAAGCATCTTTTACCAACCAATATTCGTTCTCGGAAAAGTAACCATTATCTTCAATTACTACATTGACCAAAGATTCACCAATAATAGGAGCTAAAACTTCTGAACCTGAATAATTGCCAAAAACAATAGTTTCACAAAGGGGGAGCATATTACAAATTGGGTTAAAAAAACAAAATCTCCGTCCCTGTTAATGGTAAGTGGCGTACTTAAATCTGCAGCCGTAATTAAGGCAATTTCTCCACCATAAATGTAAATATCGGCGCTACCATCGGATGTATAAAACCTGAAATTTGGATATTCGGGATTAAGATAATAGAAATAAATTTCGATTGTCCAGTCATCATTCTCGTCAAAATACAACTCGGAGATATAGGCTTGTGATTCGATAACCGGATTAGCAAAAGAACCCGAAAGGAATAGCTGGAATAAAAAGAGTAGAAAATTTTTTTTTATAACGAATCATTTTATGTTTTAAGCGCTTTCGAAATTACAAAATAAAAGAAATGGATGATCATTTTTTTACAACAATTAGAGACTGGGCAGATGGTAAAATAGTGAATCGGCTGAAGATTTAATTGCAAATATTCCTGAATGCAGAAAATTTTGCCGCAAAACATTAGTATTTTAAATAAGTATTTATTCGACACCAATATTTTCAACTATTACCATAAAGGATTATTTGACCTTAAAAAAAGTTTGCTGAAGTGATAGCGAATTGGAGCCGGGGACACTATTAATTCTGATGACAGTTAGTTGATCCAGATATTCATGTGATTAATCATTTATTAAATTTCTTATCCACGAAATATAGTTATAAATTGAATGGCGTCATGAATTTTTCCTTCTTTTAATTGTCCACCTCAAAAAGAATTGTTAGAAAAGTTCTTTCAAATGTTTACTTTTGATCTTTTGGTCTGCATTACAAAATTCCTGTGGAAATTTTGAATGATTTAGAACCAAATGAAGGCCATCTAAGCAAGAGTTCAATAGTTTGTCAGCTAATAAAAATCGGCATTGAATTCAAGAGTATTATATTCATTAAGTATCACTTATAAAATTAACATTATGAAATCACCTTGATATAAAAAGATCACACCAATCGAGAATGATTAAAATTCAAAATATCAACAATTCATAAAATTATAAACACATGAAAAAAACAACAATTATCATTTTAAGTGTTTGGGCATTAACTGTCTCTCAGTTTTTTGGGCAAAATTCAGATGGAGAGATCATAAAGAACTTATTAAAAGACATTGCTGCTTTCGACAATGCAAGTTCAGGCTCGTTGTCCACCATTCAGGCTGTTGACGTAATAGCTGCTCAGAAGGCAGAAAAGAAGGTCAGTTTAACTGTAGACAACATCAAGGATGCTATGAAAGATGCCAAACAGTATAAATACTGTCTTATTATCGTTGGTGTATATACTATTGTTAAAGTAACGGATTTTGAAAAGTGCAGCCAGTCTGGTTCCTGGGGTATGTGTATGCCTTACGGGGAAGGTTTTATCCGCAAGGGTAGCTTTGTCAGCCAAAGAGATTATATCAATAATATAATAGGCAAGCCCGATTCGCAGGAGAGAAAAATGTATCTTTTTAATTAAAACACTTTTTCTTATTAGATCTTTGTTTGTTATTAACACAGGATAGGATTATAATTTTTAAATGCCAAACAATCAAAGTTATAAGTACGAAGTAATTATAACCTGATCGTTTTCAATTTATCATTTGATTGATTGTCATTCCTCCTTGCCTTCTCACTCATGCAGCCCGCATTCCTTCTTGCCTTCCATTTCCTACCACAAGTGACCGGTGTAGGATAGTCTTCGCATAGTTCGACAGGCCTTCAGATTATTACTTATTTAAACTAACAATTTCAATGCAACCAAACTCAGGATTTTCAGCAAAAGGTTCTAGTTCTTCGAGATGGTCATTGAGAATTTCAAAAATAGCTTTGGTGGTAAGGTTGCCTGTTCTAATCCAAATTATTTTAGGTGGAAATCCATACAACGAATTCAGATCGTTGAAATCAGAGTCCTGAGTAACAATAGTGAAATTATTTTCTTTAGCAAAATCCCAGATCGCCTTATCAGGCATATTAATCAATCCTTCGGTTTTCACATGGCTCGAACCCTGGAATTTTTCAGACAGTAAATGAAGTATTCTATGTGAGATGTTCTGATCGAACAGGAGTTTCATACAGCGATCTGGTAAGTTTTGTTTTCCCTGTCGGCAGCATAACTCAGGGCTGCAAAGATATCATTCTCTTCCAGTTCTTCAAAATCATGCAGGATATCCTGAACGGTCATTCCCGCAGCCATCCAGCCGAGGATATCGCTGACTGTAATCCTCATGCCCCGAATGCACGGTTTTCCTCCTCTTTTACCGGGCTCAATGGTTATTTTTAACTTGTAATCTGTCATTGAAATTTATTTTTAGCAAAAGTACGAAATCCGAATAACTCACTTAATAACAGAGAAAATTTGTCAACTTAATATTCGACATAAAACTCTAAATCTTGAAAAACCTATTCGATTTTATCTGAAAAAACATTACTTTTATTCCAAAATTAAGTTGAATGGCTAAACTATTATTTGATGTGCCAGACAGAAAGTAATCCTGAAAACTCATTTCCCCAAAATTCATGAAATACATTCTTATTTTCGTACGAGAATGGAAATTGTATATTGTTTAGCCCGTAGGGCTTCAAAATCAATAGAAATAGGTAGTCTATGGCGCTATATTGTCCGTAGGACATTAACAAAATAATAACATGGCAAATACTTACACCCGGTTATTCGTGCATTATATTTTTGCTGTTCAGAACCGATTGTGTCTGATCAAGGAAGACTTCAAAAATGATCTTTACAAGTACATGAATGGAATAGTTGAT
>Ga0172369_10003209_pt1 | contig 21714 bp, 18 predicted proteins | sample LakKiv25m_FD_114539 | JGI IMG/M metagenome (GOLD analysis project Ga0172369, IMG submission 114539) | Freshwater microbial communities from Kabuno Bay, South-Kivu, Congo - kab_022012_11.25m | ecosystem: Environmental > Aquatic > Freshwater > Lake | place: Democratic Republic of the Congo...
TTCGTAAATAACATCGCGATAATAATAACCATCGCTAACATTCACGCTGGCGGCTTTTTTAATCACTGCTTCATTTTGTTTATTAAGAACATAAACTCTCAAAGGCTCAAAAAAAGCCATGGTGTTAACTATTTTGTTGCCCTTTAAGAACCGGGTTAACTGCGAGTAGTTAATTGGTTGAGGAATAAGCGAGTTGAGCAGATTTTGATCCACAATTAAATAACCAATATCGTATTTTGTTAAAACCTGATTAAATAAAGCTTTGTTTTCGGTTTTAATGGCATAGTTAATTTCGTTATATAACTGCTCATTTTGTTTACTCCAGGGATCAAAAGCCCGATCAATTAGAGGTTGTTTAAGACCAAACCACAAAAACCCTGAACCGGCATAACCCCACTGATAATGTTTCCAAGACCAAAAGCTGGTGGCTGGCAAATAAAGCACTCGCCTATTGTCATTTTGATCTCGAAAATAGTTCAAAACATTAAAATACTGCTCTGGTATCTCTCTTTTAAAAATATTGGCATAAAAATCTCCTTGAAAGCTCGGCCAAGCAAGCACTAATACTAATGCCATAACTAGAATTGCCATTAATTTTCTGGCTCTTTTTACCCTAGTCAACACATACTCCAACCCTAAAGCCAAAAACACCGACCAAGCAAAAACAAAAATAATGATGAACTTGGTAAAGGGAAAACGGTAAGCTTCGGCAAGCGTAGGTACTAACAGGCGTAAAAAATCATTAGCCTCACGAATAATGGGCGTATTGTTGGCCAAAAAGAAAAATGAGATTAATAGTGCTGGCAGAAACAGTACTTTTATTTTGGTTCTTTTACTAAAAATAAAGCCAATAATGGCAATGGCCATCAGCAACCAAAAACTGGCTTGATAGGCTTTGGTAGAGGTATAGTCGCCCCAAACTTTTAGTAACTTCTCGTTTTTATTAACCACTGTGTCAATTTCAGTGGCGTCCAACATAAAGCCTTTAAAACTCAATACGTTCACCAAATCGCCACGGTTTTTGTTTCGTAAATAATTTTCCTCAGACGAGTATTGATTGATGCGCGATCCAGCAATTACTTTGGCATTTTTTAGCAAGCCATAGCCGTATGGCAAAAGCCAAAAACTATTGATCAAAAAAAATAAGGCAACAACGACTAGGCTGCGTTTGCCTGACCGATGAAACCAAAAATCATAAACCGCCAGTCCTGACATTGCCAAAACCGTGCTTACAAATAAGGTGGGAATATAATTTTGGGGAGTGCTTAAAATGAGCACTAGGACTAAAAAAATTAGATTTTTGCGGCTTTTTTTGGAAACAAAATTAACAGACGTTAAAAATAGCCAAGGCAAAGTGGCAAAGTGAAAAGCAAAAGGTTCAAAAGGAGCGTAAAATTGCTGAATAGTCCCTAGATTAAACAGATAAAATAAAGCCGCCACAAAAGCAATCCCCGGCTTTTTGAGCAGTTTAATAATCAGATAGTAAAAACCTAAACCTCCTAAAAAATGCAGGAACGTGAGTACCACATATCTTAAAGCGTTGTGGGCAATAACAGTTGACAACAAAGACACAAACAAAGTGTGGATTAAGTTGGCCATATGAGCCTGACCGTCGTAAACACCCAAACCCCGATAGCTTAACCACACGCCCTCTAAACTGCGTGCCAAATTAAGCTTGATATCAAGTTCTGGCAATAAATTATCCCAACCAATCAAATAAGTTCCCGGAACAAAGTTGTTAACTAAAACTGTAGCTGAGATGAAAAAAAGGAGAAATGGAAAAAATAATCTTTTGAGCATTAAAACCATTGTATCGGTTTTTAAGAGGAAAAGGCAAACCGGGGTTTTAACGCCTGTTTCTTAACTGCTTTCTCAACTGACTCTGCCTCTGATTTGATTTTTCTCATCACAAAATATAGCCGGTAAATAAATTTCGCCGGCAAAAAACTGACTATAAAAAACTGCGCCAAAGTTACAATTAACCCTGAAAATGAAGGCTGGTAATTGTATTTCCTAACTGCTTTAACACGAGCCAGCAAGGCTTGGCGAAAGTTATCTTTAACGTCGATTAACGAAGAGTTGAGCTGATGAATACGGTATTTTAGTAAATATTGATTCATATTCTCTACCCGACCATAACGGAACAGCTTAAAAAGTAAATCCAAATCCTCAGCGCCATCAAAACTATCGTGATAATATTCAAAGTCCTCTGGCAAACGACTGCGTACAAACATCAAGGTTGGGTGCTGCACCGGATTGAACTTAAAAGCAAAGTCATAAATTTCAGGATATGTAAGGGGAAATTTCTTTTTGCCAATGTGCTTTCCCTTGGCATTAATAACATAACATTGAGCGCCAATAGCAACAACATCACTGCGCCTTTTCAGATAACTAACCTGTTTGGCCAGGCGCTCGGGCAAACAAATATCATCGGCATCCATTCGGGCTATAAAATCACCTTTGGCTTTTTTTAACCCAAGCTCCAAAGCCCGAGAAATCCCCACTCGGCGCTTGGTGCTGTAAACAAAGATCCGATTATATTTTTTGGCGTATTTTTTCAAAATAGAAAGAGTGTTGTCTTTGGAGTTGTCGTTCACCACAACCAATTCCCACTGACGATAGGTTTGTTGCACTAAACTATCAATGGCCTGAGGCAAATATTTCTCGCCGTTTCTCACCGGCATCACAATTGAAACTAGTGGCTTGCCCCTCCATAGTTGACGATTATCGTCAACGACGGGGGGTTGTTTGTTTTTCATATTTGTTTTTTTAACTAAACCTAAAGCTATTACGTTTATGTAAACTAAACGTGACAGGCTTAGGTTTCCCCCCGACGCTGCCTCCTGACAGGTCGGGGGAAGGTTAATCAGGGTTGAATCTTACTTGGTTGGATCGGCCGGCAAAGTCGACAGATCGTACCCGAAAGCATCCTTCGTTATTAATGAAAGACTACCATCGGGATTGACCAGCCAAACCTCACCGGTGTGATTCGAGCTTGTCGTGTCCTTAGCGTATTGGATTCCCCGCTCAACAAGATTTTCAGAATCACAGTCATCGGGGAATTTCCAGTAATTACCATAACCAATGAAAAATGCCCGAATAACGATTCCGCGACCAGTCACGTAAGTGACTTCCTTCCCGTTCAGCCAGAAATTACCGATCATTCGCTCTCGTGGCGAGCGAAAATCGATAACATTTCCGGGGTTTCCCTCATGAAACGGAAAGTCGACCTTATAAGCCGAGCAAATCCCGCCGGTGGCGGGCGCGGTTGGCTGGGCGAGCTCTTCTGTCTGGCGCGGCTGGGCAGTTACCAAGACCTCAACGGTCTTGATGACTTCCTTTTCGACCACTTGGGGTGGTCGAGTCCAAAGAAACCACAGAACAGAGGCTGCTAACACAACCATTAACAGGCCGAAAATCCACGGCCAAATGGTTGCGAATTCACGCCGAACCGGCACTGGAGCCGGTGTACGGGGTTGAGGTCGAGGGGTTGTGGGCGGCTGCCAAGCAGCGCGGTTATTCGCCAGCTGTTGCGCCAGATGCGTCAACACAGCCTGCCCAATCGGCTCTTTACCCTGGGGAGCGCCTTGCTGCCCAAGCGGGGGCTGCAAGTTCAGGCCGGTGTAGCAATTGCTTAACTGCCGCTCTGTCCGAGCGGCGTCAGTGGCCCAGTGGGCCAATTGGCGATTGTTCGTAGCCATTGCAAAATCCTCCATTATCAAAACATGTTGGCGCCTCGCCAGCTTTCGCCGGCGGTATGCCGCGCGCGCTTGCGCGGGCGTTGAGCGCCTGTTGGGATCCCGGGACATAATAGCACCTCCTTTATGGGAGTCGCCTCCGGGAAATCATTTCTTATTTGACCGGCTTGCCGAGCACCTCACTCGAGCCGAACCAATCATCCCGATTGCTCGGAATGCGCAGTAGCCTAAAAAATCTCAGGACTGCGTTTACCACTGTCCCCTCTGGGGGGACAAAAATCCTCCTTTCAAAATAAGATAGGAGAGTCGACAGCTTTTAGCCGTCAACCTCTCCGTTCTGCAAACTAACTTTGTTTGCAAAATGGAAAGATCAACAGCTTCTGTCCTTACTCTCTTTTTCCCTGATTACCCTTTTAAAGAACTATTGTTTCCGTGGCGACTACCGCAGCAAATGCGATTTGGCCACCGAAACATATTCGGCATAACACACTATAGGATAGCTGTCAAGTGGGTGAAATTATTGAGAATATGCTGGTAAAAAACACTTTAATAATTGCTAGTAATAAGTAAATAGGCTTTGTTTACAAATCATTATGTTCTCTATAAATAGTCTTTATAACCTTATGTTATGGGATAATATTTTTATAATAAGCTCATTTTAGTGCATTAATGTATAATTTATGCTATTATTTATACATAATGTATATTTACAATATGCAAAAATATAAAGACTTTAAAAAAGAACTACTGAAAGATCCTGAAGTAAAAAAGGAATATGATTTATTGGGGCCGGAATTTGCAGCTATTTCCCAACTGATTGAGCTGCGGATAAAACACAAACTCACTCAAAGCCAACTGGCAGAAAAAATTCAAACCAAACAACCGGCCATTTCCCGGCTTGAGGAGGGTTTTAGTAATCCAACTGTACGCTTTTTATCCAGAATCGCCCAGGCTTTTAACAAAAAACTGATAATAAGCTTTAAGTAAACGGTCATGAAAACCATTAATATCTCACTGCCGGACAAACTCAAAGACCAAGCGGATAGGATAATTGCCGCTGGGTACTACGCTTCGTTTTCGGATCTGGTGAGAACAGCTATCAGAGAGATCTTCTCTAAACAACTAGAAGCAAAAAATTTTTCTGAAATAAAACTCAATACACCGCTTGGTAATGATTAAGGGATTGTAGTTTTCTCTCTCGGGTTAAGACAATGGCAATCACATCTATCCGCTTGGGCTGATTAATTCCCGCAGGAAAAACACTGGCCAGACGCTGAATCTGGAAAAGTTTGCGGGGATTAACCATAGTTGTTGGTGCGCCAAAGGCCGCGCCAGTTTTGGTTTTGACTTCCACAAAGACTATCACCCCCGAGAGATTATGCATATCACCCCCGGGGTGATATTGGCATATGATATCGATCTCTCCCCATTTATTCCCCCAGTTGCGCTCGAGAATGGTATAGCCCTGCTCTTCTAAATACTTTGCCGCCAGTGATTCCCCGAGATTGCCTATTTGCTTGTTTTGCTTTTTCATTTTTTTAGACTGTTATAACGCTCTAACACATATCCCGCCTCCTCGGCGGGCAGGCCGATATGCGGAGGGGGGTTAGAAAGCGCGGGAACGGTACTCGAGCGCTTCGGCCAAATGGTTAATTTTAATGTTAAGCGCCCCCTCGAGATCGGCAATGGTGCGGGCCACTTTGAGAATTCGAAAGTAACTGCGGGGGGAGAGCGCGTGGCGATCAACTGCCAATCTCAAAAGGCGATTACTCTCTGGATCAAGCGCACAGAACTGCCGTACCTGTTTGTTCTGCATCTGGGCATTGGTATACATTCGGTAGGGTTTGAGACGCGAGAGCTGGATTTTGCGGGCGTTTACCACTCTCTGGCGAATTACCGCCGAGGATTCGGCAGCGGGGGAGGTAGCAGTTAGCTTTTCCGCTTCCAAATAGGGAACAAAGAGATGTAGATCAATCCGATCGAGAATTGGCCCGGAGAGCCGGCGGCGGTAACGATCAATCTCCCGGATACTACAGTGGCAGCTTTTTTTGGGATGGTTTAGGTAGCCACAGGGACAGGGATTAACCGAGGCGACGAGCATAAACCGCGCCGGGTACTCCACCCGCCCCGCCGCCCGAGAGATGGCTACCACCCCGTCCTCAAGCGGCTGGCGCAGCGCCTCAAGTAGTGAACGCGCAAACTCGGCCATTTCGTCTAAAAAAAGCACTCCTTGGTGTGCCAGGCTAATCTCCCCAGCTTTGACCCGGCTACCCCCGCCAATTAGGCCAGCCAAAGAGGTGGAGTGATGGGGAGCACGAAAGGGCCGAATCCTTACCAGCCCCTCGCCTGGGCGCAAAAACCCACTGGCAGAATAGATTTGGGTAACCTCCAAAGCTTCCTCAATAGTGAGAGGAGGCAAAATTGAAGGTAAGGCACGCGCCAGTAGAGTTTTGCCTGAACCGGGTGGGCCAGTCATAATGAGATTGTGGCCTCCGGAAGCAGCAATTGTTAGGGCGCGCTTGGCGGCAAGCTGCCCGACGATTTCCCCAAAATCGGGGAGCACTCCCCCGGTGTTCTCCACCCGGGGAAGAGCGGTTTTTTGGGATAATAATCGGGCTTTTCCTTCAAAATAATTTACCAGTGATAGGAGAGTGCTGACTGGGCGGGATTTAACCTGACTGACGACCTGGGCCTCCCGCTGCGACTCTGCTGGGATATAGACTTCCCTAAAGCCCTCTTTGAGGGCAAAGATCGCCACCAGGAGCACTCCCCGACTGTGTCGCACTTCCCCATTGAGAGATAACTCACCATAGAAGAGCGCGTTGGAAAGGTCTGTCTTCGCGACAAACGCCCCCGAAGCCAAAAGAATCCCCACGGCAATGGGGAGATCGTAGCAGGAGCCGTCCTTGACAAAGTCCGCCGGGGCGAGGTTCACGGTGAGCCGTTTGTCCGGGAAGGTAAAGCCAGAGTTGACGATCGCTGTTTTTACCCGTTCGCGCGCCTCCTCAACCGCTTTACTGGGCAACCCCACAATATTGAAGGCCGGAAACCCCTGCGCCGCCACGTCGACTTCGACCGTCACTTTGGTACTCAACAACCCCAAATGCGCAACGGAATTAATTTTGGTTAACATTCTTTAGAAAGTATTTACCATTTTCTTCGCTAACCTCTCCCCGCAACTCTGCAACCATTAATTTGGCCCGGATTTCCTCTGCCTTGAGCCGGGTTTTTTGCACCAGCTCCTCAACCGTTAAGCTCTCCCGGCTTAGATACTCCAGCAACAACGGCAGTTTTTGGGGAGAGGCGCAGGGAGCGGTTTGCCCTCCAGAGTAGCCCAAAACCGTTAGGATTTCATTTGCTTGAGTAATTAGAACCGCCCGACCTCGCTGGAGCAACTCATTGGTACCTGCCGAAACCACTGAGGTGATTGGCCCCGGCACGGCAAAAAGCGGCCGTTTGAGTTTTCCCGCATAATCTGCGGTAATCAAACTACCCGAGCGCCTTGCGGCTTCAATCACCAACGTTCCCTGCCCTAAGGCGGCCATGAGACGATCCCGGGCTGGAAACATCCAAAGCTGGGGGGCGGTTTTTTGGGGATATTGGGAAACTAAGAGCCCCCGCTCAACAAGTTTGCGCTGGAGCTCCTGATTCTCTGCACCCTCACTCCAGTCAATCCCCCAACCGAGGACGGCGACCGTTTGCCCACCACACTCCAGGCAAACCCGGTGCACCTCTTGATCCACCCCATACATGAAACCGGAGATTAGGGTAAGCCCCGCCTCTACCAACGGCGGGACAATGCGGTTGATTACCTCCCGACCATAGTTAGTCATTTTGCGCGAACCAACAATCGTGAGGGAACGCGCAGAATTGAAAAGCCGAGCGTTACCAGAGTAATAGAGCGTTTGCACTTTGGGTTTGAGCTCCAGAAAATTTTGGGGAAAGTTCGCCTCAAAACAGCTAATCTCTGGCATAGTGCCATCATAAAGGATCACTTTGGGAAATGCTGCTGTTTGTAGACCACAGATTGTTATTTCTGGTATTGAGAAAAGAGATTAGAATGTTATTTTGGAGTTGACTAAACTTACATTCATTTGTTATAATAGCAAAATATGTTCGTTCGTCATTTAGACCAAATTTTACTTAAACACTTTCAGGAATATCGAGAAATTATGGTGCTTTTGGGCGCTCGACAAACCGGAAAAACCACCATTTTAAAGCGCCTCTTCCCCATGGCACAGTACCTTTTGGTAGATAATGAGCCAGTCAGGCAAGCTTTGGAAACTTACGATATTAATGTTTATAAACAAATTCTTAACCGACAAAAGGAGAGCTATGTAGTTATTGATGAGATCCAGCTTCTGAGTAACCCCGGCCGTTGTGCCAAAATAATCTTTGATGAATTACCAAAATTGAAATTAATCATTACCGGTTCAAGCTCACTTCATATTAAAAATAAAACCGGGGAAAGTTTGGCTGGGCGCAAACGGGATTACTACCTCTACCCCTTAACCTTTTCCGAATATCTGGTTCAAAACGAGATTGAGCCTAAATTAAACTTCTGCACAAGTCAGCTCGAAAAAGATCTCACCTCTGAAACGCCAACCCACCTTTTTAACCTCAAAAAAATTCTTGAGGATGTACTGCTTTATGGCCTATTTCCCCAGATGGTGAACTATCCTCAAGACCGATCATACTTAGAGAACTTTGGGGAAACACTCGTTTTCAAAGACCTTATGGAGCTAAACCTAATTGATAATCGACGAGGCGCCTATAACTTACTGAAGCTATTAGCCTACCAAACCGGCAATTTGATTAACTACTACGAACTTGCCGGCAAATTGGGGTTGGACCAACGCACTGTGCGCCGATATTTGGATATTTTTGAGCAGTCATTTATTATTTTCGGTTTGTACCCCTTCTCTCAACGCAAACGTGATGAAATTGTAAAATCTCCGAAAATATATTTTTGGGATACCGGACTGCGAAACGCAATTATTGGAAACTTTGATTCGCTCTCCTTGCGTGCCGATAATGGCGCTTTGTTTGAGAACTTTATTATTGCTGAATATAAAAAAGCCCTAAACTACCAAAATTCTGACTATCAAGTTAATTACTGGCGCACTAAACAGGGAGCAGAAATTGATTTAGTGCTCAGCCGAAGGCAGGAACTGATTGGTAGGGAGATTAAACTCAATAAGCGAAGGGCTTCTTTAAGCTTTAAAAAACGTTACCCTCAAGCACAAAGCGCGTTGATTAATTCTCGAAACTTCTATTAATTGCCCATAAAAAAAGACTTAGGCTGAGCTCGTCACTCTACCTAAGTCTTCTTTTCGCCTCCCCCGCGAACAATAGTGTTTATAGTATACGCAGACAATCTTCAAAAGTCAAGGGACAATGCTATATAGTCTTGTTTATGACAAGCTATTCTCATTTTATACACCCATTATCCACATTCCCCATATGAGATTACTTCCAGAGATTACTATAAGTTTTAGCGACTCTTTCGGAGTTTTAACCCGCCAGCAAAGGTAAGCAAACTTCCTAAACCCATTGCTAGGGCCATTGGGTCACCGGCTTTTGGCGCCTCGTGACTAACCATTGGTTTCTTTTGAATACAAAGAGTCGCGGTATCTTCGTCGGAACCGTCTTCCGGTGAAGAAGCTACCACCTTATTGATTGGGCACAAAACCGTCTTTTCGGCCGGCAGCTGACTCAAAGAGTAAACTTTGGCCTGAAGAATAGTTGTGCGACGTTCACCTGGGGCAACGTTGGTAAAAGTGAAGCGCACTTCCCGAGTGGCAGCGTCGTAAGTTCCTCCGGAAACATATTGCAAATAGAGCGGTAAGTAATCGACCACATTAATTGTGTTTAGAATAGTACCGCCAGTGTTTTCGACAACAATCCGGAAAAACACGGAAGCCTCCGCAGAATACTTAGGATCATTCAAACCAAGGTTATCAACGTACTCCCCAGTTTTGGGATTGCGCACTAATTTGTCCACCATTACCCGACCGCCCTCGGTTTGCCCACCATATTGACCATACCCGTTCGCGTTCACGATAGTTGTACTTACAAAAAACAAGAGAGCAATAACTATCAGGTTCATATTTAGTTTTGACATTAGATTTTGCATTTAACTTTTTGGTTAAATTGACAACACTGGCATTGTAGCAAATAGATACCAACTTGTCAACTATAGGATATATATTGTTCTTAAAAAGGCCTAATTGTGTGTATGCCAAAATACCTTTTTTTCGAACAAATTCCCTAAAAATTGGGGTATAATGCGGGCATGAAAGTAGCAATTTTGGGTGCGGGATTCTCCGGTTTGGCAGCCGCCTATAAACTACGGCAAAAGGGAGTGGAAGTATATTTATTCGAAAAAAGCGCCCAGGCAGGCGGAGCAGCTGGCGGGTTTCGCCGCCCGGGTTGGAAGTGGTACCTCGACTATGCCTACCATCACTGCTTTACTAATGAGAAAGAGATTTTGGAGCTTGCCCGTGAAACTGGCTATCCCGAGTTTTTGGTAAAGCACCCAGAAACTGCCAGCCTTTATAGCGGAAAAACGAACCAAGAACAGCCTAAAGGGGCGTTTTACGAATACTTATTTGGCAAAAACACGAGCATTCATAAACTTGACTCTCCCCTCGATCTGCTTCGGTTTGGTCGCTTGCCTCTAGTTGACCGGATTCGAACCGGAGTGGTTTTGGCAGCGCTTAAATTTGGCCCGAAGTTGGCTTTTTACGACCGGCTACTGGCAAAGCCATTTTTAACTCAAACGATGGGTAAACGCGCCAACCAGACTCTTTGGGAACCTTTATTTCTAAAAAAATTTGCCGGTGCTTACCCGAAAATTAACCTGGCATTTTTTTGGGCACGTTTGCGGCGCACGCCGCAACTGGCCTACCCCACAGGCGGCTACCAAATGTTTGCCAATCATTTGCTAAAGGTATTGCGCAAACAGGGAGTTAAAATCCGCCTGAAAAGTGAGGTTTCGCAAATAACGCTGCGGAAAGGGCAGTTTGTACTTAAAGTCAAGGGAAAGGAATTGGTTTTTGCAAGGCTGGTAAATACGCTACAAACCCCGCTTTTTTTACAATTAGAAAAGGGGGTTTTGCCTCGAGACTATCGCCAACGACTGGCAAAAATCAAGTATTTGGGGGCACAAAACCTGATTATTGCTAGTCGGGAGAAGACACTTCCCCGTACCTATTGGTTAAGTATTGCTGCAAAAAATACCGCGAAAAAACACTTTCCTGGATTAGATTATATGGTGCTAGTGCAGCAGACAAATTTTATTCCCGTCAGATATTATGGGAATAAACACCTGCTCTATTTGGCAACTTATACCAACCGGCCAGGAGAGTTTAGAATTAAAGACCGAAAAATCGCCCAAAAGTACGAAGTGGTACAAAAAAGCTACATTAAGTATGGCCAACCACTGTACACTCCGGAGTTTGCGCGGGTAAAGCCGGATTATCTGACTCCTGTTCCCGGCCTCTACTTTGCCAATATGGAACTAACTTACCCCAAAGATCGGGGGACAAACCAGGCCGTAAGTTGCGGGTTTCGAGTTGCTGAAAAAATTAGGGTGTTTTAGCCGTCCTGATGCTCCATATCACCCCCGGGGTGATATGTGCCAGGGAGAGGACTTGAACCTCCACGTCCTTGCGGACACACGCCCCTGAAGCGTGCGTGTCTACCATTCCACCACCCTGGCAAATACAAACCGCTTTATACTTTTCCTATTATACGCTATACTTTCGCTTATGCAGGTACTTTCAATCTTTAAACACCAGCAAACTTTGAAGGAACGCCTCTATTACCTGTTTAAGGCTCTGCGCCCAAGTCAATGGATCAAAAACGGAGTTGTTTATATCGCAATTTTGTTTAACGGGCAGCTATTTAACCCTCAATTGTTCTGGTATAGTACCTTTGCCTTCTTTATTTTCTCGGCAATTAGCAGCGCCTCCTACCTTTTTAACGATATTATCGACGCTCCACTGGACCGCAAGCACCCAGCCAAGAAAAATCGCCCAATTGCTTCGGGTAAACTTAGCCTGCAGGACGCTACGTTTTGTTTATTTTTATTGGTCATTTCTACAATCACCGCTTCCCTCTTTTTGCGGGTGAGTTTGGCAATTTTAGTGTTCATTTTTTTTGCCCTACACGTTACTTACACTCTCTATTTAAAAAAACAGGTGCTGTTTGATATCTTCACCATCTCCGCCTCATTTATGATTCGCCTCTTTGCCGGAGAGATTATTACCGGTTACCATGTGCCGGTTTGGCTTTGGTTAACGGTGTTCTTTTTCTCACTCTTTATTGCCTCGGTTAAGCGCCATAGCGAGTTTATTAACCAGGGCCTTTCAACTAGAGATGTGCTCAAAAGTTATACTACGCAGATGCTGCAGTTTTTGGTGACCACCTTTGCGGCAATGACAATTATTGCTTACTCGCTCTACTCTTTTGTGGAAGAGCCGCCTCACATCCGCACGCGGCTCTCGACCTTGATTGAACCGTTCCTGAAATCGGCAGAAACCCGCAAGTGGTTTATGCTCACAATCCCCTTTGCGGTTTTTGCGGTAATCCGCTATGCCCAGCTCCTCTACGAGTACCGTGAAGGCGAGGCACCAGAGAAAATCATTACCCGGGACCGAATTCTAATTGTGACTCTCGGGCTCTGGGGCTTGATTTTAATCATCCTGATCTACGTTTTTTAACGCGAAATAGTTTAGAATGAAACTATGAACGCTACTGCCTTTGCTCAGGATTACCGTACCCGAGAGGACGAAGAAAACCAGGAAAAGGAACCGCAGGTGCGGTTTCAGGATATCTCAATGGCAGCGGCACTTCTAGCTGCCACTCACCAGGCTTTCTCTCCAGAACAGATTCACAAGGATATTCAATCCCGTTGGGTAAAAACGGTAACCAAAGAACTGCAACACAGCGCTAAATTTAAAGAGGTTTACGCTGGGAAACAGAAAACCGAGAGCCGCCAAGAGTATACCCAGCGGCGAGCCCAACAGGCAGCTTTGGAGGCGGCTGTAGCCGACCTGATGGTTAGCCACGGGGAGCAACTGTTTGAGAAAGGAATTGGGACGAGCGCAATCGCCCGCGAAACCTTGGGTAATTTAGTAACACAGGATTACGGGGAAATTGATCCACTCAAGGCAGAGCTTCTCACAGAGGTGGCACGCGCTCAAAACAAGCTTGCACCCGGATTTAAGGAAATGAACGAGAAGAATAACCGGCGCTTTAAGGGAGACGAGTTGGAAAAGTTGCGCTTTGAAGAGAAAATTGCCGGCCAAACCGGCATTGCTTTTCGCCGCGAACTGAAAGCAGAACTGGCCCCACTTGAAGCGCAGGCAGGCCTAGTGGCCCAGTCGGCGCAAAGCAAAAGTCAAAAAAAAGCCGAGTTCAGAAAAATTTCTGACCAAGCCGAGGCAATACGTAATGAAAAAGAGCTTGGGCAAACAGCCATACAGCGAATTTTGGCTAGTCATGAATTTGACTCCCTCAGTGAAGAGCAGTTTTTGAACCTTTTTCGGGCCGAGGTTAACCAAACTTTGTATGGTAGGGGCGGGCGCAAAAAGTATAAGCTCGAAAAACTTAGTGAAGAGCAACTGGCGCGCACTGCCAGACACTACAGTCAGTATTTTAGGTCATTACCAAGCCAAGCTCGCCCTCACCTTCCCCTAGTTCGAGAAGTTGCCACTAAAGAGCAAACTTTCCCGAATTTTAATTTTCCCAACTTCAATTTCGCGAATTTTAACTTCCCTAAATTCGATTTCGCGAATTTTAACTTCCCTAAATTTGATTGGAGCGGATTCCGAGGACTTTTGGGACCAAATTCTTCGTTTTCCTCACTAATGAGTAAGGGACTAAGCGGCGTGGGAAATTTACTGGGAAAGCTCCCGGGTTTGGGCGGGTTTTTTGGTGGTGGGGCGGCAGCAGGAGGGGCCGCAGCCGCCGGAGGAGCAGCCGCTGCGGGCGGGGCCGCAGCCGCGGCGGGCGGGGCGGCAGCCGCCCCAGTTTTGGGAGTGGCTGCGATTGTGGTGATTGTAGTACTCTTGCTTTTAATTTTGGTAATGGTTGCTTTTAGTATGTTTGACAATCCAACCGTCAAACCCTATGCGCTAAGCCGCGCGCCCTCCCCCCTACCGGAAGCCGTTGGCTCCCCTGCAGTGACGGTTACTCCCAAACCCCCTTTTAAAAACGCCGGAGGCAATTTGGAGGCACTAATGTTACTAACAGCGGAAACTACCTGCACTCCACTGGCAATGATTAAGGCCATCTCCCGCCGTGAGGCCGGCTCTACTTGGAACTACTCCGAAACGGAATTTGGTTTCTACAACTCTTTTCCTTGGTGGCAAAATGAGAGCGACTATCAATCACAGCCAATTGAAAAATCGGTGATCTGCCGCGGTTTTGGCTATAACACTTGCTCCAATGAGATTGCCTCAGACAGCCAGTTTGCCGGAGAGTTTTGCGGCAGTGGCGAAATTAGCGGAATCTGTGTGGCAAACGCCGAGGTGATGGGGCCAATGCAATTTGAAAAGGGCACCTGGAATGGTTATAAAACCCTCGTTGAGGCTCGCCTTCAGGAAAACGGAGTTGTTCGCCAAGCTGACCGCCGAATTATTCTTGATGCTTTTATTGCTGCCGGACTGAAACTAAACCGAGACAGCGGCGCAACCACTTGCACTGCCTGGACTGTTAAGGAAATTGAAAAAGCCGCCAGGGGCTACTACGGAAAATGCAACTATACTATTGGTAAGGGAGGAAACTACTGCGCCGAGGTTTGTGGTTATTACAATCAGTACAGCGAGGAAATAGTTGACTGTACCCAAATAAAATGAAAAAAAGTTATTTCTTGCTATTTTTAGGGATTGGCGGCTTTATTATTATAATGCTCTTTTTACTTAATCGTAAAAGCCCGCTTCAGAATAACCCCACTTACGCTTTGCCTACCCTAACTCCATATCCCGAAGTTCCTCAAGCGCTCATTACCCCGATTCTCCCGTTGTTGCCCTTTGAAAATGAGCAGTTTCTAGTTGAGTACTTGCCAAAGATCGGAGAGTTTTATGTTTCGATCAAACCAGGAGCAACAAACTATGCCGCGGCGGTCGCGTGGCTAAGCAAACAGGGAATCCCTAGCCCAGAGAACAATGCGCAGGTCCGTTTCCTTTTTCTGGAAAACTACTAGGCAACTAAATTACTCTAAAGGCTTTAAGCAGCACAAAAGAAAAGAAATAGAACAACAAAACCTGAAAAAGGGGAAAGTAAAGCAAGAGAAACAAACTCACCAAGCTTAAAACAAAGTAATTTTCATTGTGAATTGCCGGCAGTAAGCCCTTGGTGATTAGCATAATAATTGCGAGAACCAAAAGACTTTCCTTATCGAAGAGCCAGAGGGGCCACTCAAAATAGGTAGCAACGGCAATAAGGATTGCGCCAACAAGCAAAAATACCTCTTTACTGTCAAAATAGAACGGCCCAATTCGCATGGAATTAGTATACTAAATTCATTAAGAGATGGGTATTTTTAAGCTCAGTTCTAGTCGTCGGAAATTGATTTTGGCTGTTTGCCTAAGTTTTTTGGTAACAAAACTGACAACACCAATTTTGGGCCAAGAGACTCCCCTTACCCCAAGTTGGGAAGCGATTACTCAGGGAGCAAAAACTTTAGTTGGAAACACCCAATTTAAACTCCCTGAACTGGTGGGAATTTCGAGGACGGAACAAGTTATTCCCACGCTTATTCCCACAGCGGTGTATATTGCGCAACCGACGGCGACAGTGGTTTTGCCCACGCCGTCAATTACCCCAGTTCACCTGCCCCAAACCCTAACAGCCCCCCCTTCACTGCCAACAGAGGCAGAAATAGAGAGCGCTGTAACGCCCCAACACATATCCGATATGCGAGAGGCGACAAAGAAGCCCCGCCCCACAAAAAAGCCCACCGCCATTCCCTTCAAACTCAGCAATCCCCGCCCGGGAAAAAATTTCCTAGACGCAGCGGAAATTGTGGGCAGCGTGATGTGCGTTCCCCCGGCAATGATTATGGCAACACTGGAAATTGAATATGGAGCCTGGATGGGCGACGTTGAGGCAAACTGGGTTGAGCGCAACACCTACTCCGGAAGTGATCCTCATGATAAGTCCGGCTCAACTGCGATTCCCTTTGGCGTGGTAGTGCAAATGATGGAGGACACCTGGCACCGAATTAAACCTTATGTTGGCCAAAAACTGGGCTCAAGTGAACTCTCACTGGCAGTAACCTTCGACGCCATGGCCGCCGGAGCCTACCACCTTCGCAATATTAGCCTTGCCGGACAGGACAAAATTAGTTGCACCGACTGGCCAGTGAAGTATATCCTCTACGGCAGCTGCCGTTATAACGGCGCCTGTGCCGCCGGCTCACACACCTACAACGATTATGCTTACAAGGTTTGCGCCGCTTATAACCGCTACACTACCGGAGCGAAGAAGAATTGCCAGTAAGCTAAAAAAGGGGGAATAGTGGACCTGACGGGATTCGAACCCGTAACCTCCTCCCTGCCAGGGAGGCGCGATAGCCGTTACGCTACAGGCCCAGTAAGACGAAAAATTATAACATGGCGCGACTCTTTTGGGATTGGCAATTAAAGCCGTGCCCGTTGGGCAATCTCCTGCTCCACTAACTCCTGCGGTTTCCCATATTTGAGACGTGAGAGCTGAATGATTGCTTGAGCAACCTTTTTGTTGCGTTTGAGTTGGTCCTTTTTGAGATCTTTGGTCATATCGACAAAGAAGGGCGGCACGGGATCGTTGTTGATATTAGTACGTACATAGGCACTAAAGCGCTCAACATTCAAAAAGTCGGTTTCGGCAAAGGTGGGTTGAAATTCGTGCTGTAGATAGCTCGCATCGGTTACTCCGACTCTGAAGGCGACAATTGTGCCCACATTACCAAAGATCGCGTTTTTGACATCCTCCTCCATTTGACCAATAAACTGGTTGGCCACTACCAGGTTGAGTTTGTATTTACGCGCTTCGGAGAGAATGGTGGCAAAATCCTGGGTAGCAAAGTTCTGGAACTCGTCGACATAGAGAAAAAAGTCGCGCCGCTCGGCTTCGGGGACATCGGCTCGGCTCATCGCCGCCGCTAATAGTTTGGGAATCAAAACCAACCCTAAGAAACTGGAGTTTTCCTCACCTAACTTTCCTTTGGAAAGATTGATAATTAGAATTTTCCCCTCGTCCATTACTTTGCGAAAATCGAAGGCCGACTTACTCTGACCAATAATATTCCGAATCGATTTATTGGTGACAAAGCGGCCAAATTTGGAGGCAATGTAGTCTAGAGTTTCGGACTTATGGAAATCGTTGGTTTGGGCAATCTGATCGGTCCAGTAGTGTCGAATGATTGGGTCCTTAACCTTCGGAAGCAGTTGGTTGACAAACTTGGGATCGGTGAGAATTCGGTTGACCTCAATAAAGGTATTGCCCTCCTCCGCCATCACAGTAAGCATCGCGTTGCGCACGGCGTGCTCAAAACGCGGACCAACAATTCCCGTGCGTTGGGGATCGTAGAGTTTGTACATTAAGTTGATAATCGCCGAGGCCATAAAGTGCTGCTGCTCTTCGGTGTGGGCCTCCATAATATTTAAGCCCATGGGCCGCTCGGAATCGGAGGGATCGAAATAAATAACGTCCTCGGCCCGCTCCGGCGGGATATACTCCAAAATCTCCTCGGCAGCGTCACCATGGGGATCGATAAAACACAACCCTTTGCCACTGCGGATATCCTGCGCCAACATTGATTTTAGAAGTTCGGTTTTACCAACACCGGTTTTACCAATAATGTAAATGTGGCGTTGCCGATCCTTGGGACCAACAAAGGTAGGTAGGCGCTGGCCGCGATATTTGGAAAAACCAATGAACATGCCGTCGGAGGGCATATTGGCCGGGGCGGGTGCCCGCTTCGCTTTTAGCCAATCGATATTGGGAGTTTCGACAGTTTTATTGGGAAAGTGAAAGAGAGTAGCCAACTCGTCTGGGGAGAGAATGGAAATACTTGCCCACCGCCAGAAGTCAATTAGGGGGAACATCCGATAGACAAAGGCGAACATAAAGGCGGGTTTAATGAGAATGCGCACCTTATTGAATTTATTTAGGTCGGAGTTAAACTGCGAAAAAGAGCCGTAGATATTTTTGAGGTGCATTTGCGCCAACTCCTTGCTGGTGGAGTTCACCACAAAACGAATACACACCTCAAACCCCGGGCGCCCGGACTTGTCGTCGATTTTATCGAGGGTTTTTTGGTCGACTTGGTAAGAGGCCTTTTCGGGATTGGTTTCTTTTTTGCGAGTTTCGGAAACAAAACCCTTGCCCGCCTTTTTCCACTTCGGCACTGCTGGGCGAACGAGAAATTGAATGATTGCCCCTTCATCCTCCCCCATTTTGGAGAGGGCCGAGGTGATTCCACTGACGGAGTCGTTGGGCAAATCTTTGTAGGTACGAATGGGGTAATAGGCAGATTCGTTTTGAACTAGAGCCCCAAAAGCCACCTTGCCCTCTTCGGTAAAAACATTGGGTTCCTCAACCACGGAAATATCGGCATTGGGATAGTTGGCATAGATTTGCTTCTCAATTAAATCCCTAATCTTAAGTGGCGCGTGGACATAGAAACTAATTTCCCCATGCTTGGCAACAATCTCAAAGGCCAGTGTTTCTTCAAGGTGAATAAAGTTCATAAAATCGGAAAAATAATCGTAGGAGTTTTTTAGAGAGTAAATCGAGGTGAAAAGCTGCTCACCGGCATCGATTTTGATTTCGTTATCCTTAGGCATTCTCACCTTCAAGACCACCATATCGAGGGCTTTTTCCTCCCGCTTCCCAATTTTGTGTAAGAGCACTGCCAAATGAAAAAGCAGAAACAAAAAAAAGGCCATTAGGACTGAGGAAAAAAGCAGCAGCAGATAGTACTGTGCCTGAGTAAAGGCGGTCAGCAAAAGCGGATTTTCCATTACTTTTAAGTATACAGGAATTTGCAATAAAAGGTTAATAAGTAACCCCGCCCACCGCATAGAGGGGCACTAAAAGAAAGTTTGGAGGATAGTTGATTGCTGCTCCTCCACTAACACTGGAGACAAAGTATTTGACTTGACGATTAACTTGGTTTTCGCCTTCAATGACACTCGCGGTTGAAGTAATTGTTGTTCCCTGCGCCGGCAGAAGCGAGCTTCCGTCGTCGGAGGCAAAAGCAACTTGCATCGATTCGGCGTAAGCAACCCAAACCGCCAAAAAATCGGGAGTGCCTGCGGGTAAGGTAAGGTCAGAATAGTAGTTGCTACCGGAAAGTCCGCAGACTCCGGAAGTGGGCGTTTCGGAAGCCACCCCCCCCACTAAATTGGCCGAACCTTGGGAATTGAAGGCGTAGGTATTAGAAAGATAGCTAGCCCTACTGGTGTAAAAGTACATTACAATTAAGCTTGCCTCGGGCTGATCCCAACAAAGGCGCACTCCGGAATCGGCGTAATCATTTAAATTTAAATAGAACTGCTCACCGGGAAACATCTGCGTGGGAACGGTAAAAGAGGTTGAGGAACCCAAAGAGGACGCTCCTAAATCAACTTCGGCAGTGCCGATTGTGAGCGGATTATTAGTTACCGCCTTTCCGGCAATAATTGACTCTAAGGCGTTTTCAATTCCCGACTCAGCCGCGTAGTAGGCCTCCTTACTTTTTTGTTCAATTACTGCTTTACGCTGTTCAAATATTACCTGAGTAATTACCGAGCCACCAATAATTACAAATACCGAAAGAGCAAAGAGAGTGATAATCGCAATTTGGCCCCTATTTCGTTTTGTTTTATGCATTTTAATTTTGACTAACTAAAGTTTTTTGAATATCAATAATCCCCAAGTTGAGTGCCTGCATTTTGCCTAACATATCCGGGCGGAAAACTATCTTCAGCGCAGGCTCAGTGTTGTTGTTGTGCACTAAACTGCGGTTAACAGCTATAGTTCCTCCGGCAATGAGCGCCCCCTCAATGGTAAGATTATCTTCTTCATTTGTTCCTAAAGCATCGTCTTCAATAATAATGTTGCCAGTGCCACTCCCATTGTCTAGAGCAATAAGTATTGCCTGAATTGCTGCCACGCCAGAGGGATCTATAACATTCTGGGTAATGGTAATATCGCCATTCACTACAAGAAGTAAATAGTTACCAACGATTGCTCTTAGAGCAGTGGCGCTATCGATTGTCAAATTACCATCGATAAAGTAACTGTTATTTGCCAAAAGGAGAGCGCCATTAATTCCGGTATCGGTAATAGTGCGATCTCCTAAATATTCGGTATAACTTTCTGGTTCATAGAGAGCCTTAATCTCTGAGTAGGTACTGATTTCAAACCGCGTAAAGGGCCGGTTGCCGGAGACGGTTTGGGCAGACCAGTTTTGGGGATTTCCAATTTGATCCTCGGCTTCGGATTCTAAATTAAGATCACCATTAACTACTAATACTCCGTTATTGGCTGTACCGGTGCGGGTGGAAAAAAAGCAACCACTACAGGTGAGGGGCTCAATATTCAGTGTTAACGAGTTATTAACAAAAGCACTTCCGTTAACCACCTCGCTCCAACTATCGGCTACCGGAAGCAGTGCAAAAGCGGTTTGCAGATTGGAGTCCCCCATTGAACTGTCGCCTACTCTCACCCCGCCATTGAGAAAGATGTTGTCAATTGAACCATCGGGATTAATTGTGCTACGACAAGTGGGATAACCCACCAAGCTTCCATAGCGTTCGGTGCTCAGGGCATAAAGATAGTAATCGGAGGCAGCCGGCGCAAAAGTAGAGGTGTTGCTGTCGTTTTGATAGTAATAGTAGGGCTGATAATAGGTATTAGTGGTCCAATCATCAAGCTGGGCTAGCCAATTAACGTGAGAGTTGGGAGCATAGGAGGCGTCAAGGACCGGAACTGAGGGAGCCGCCTCTCCTAAGTCGCTTTGGGCACAGAAAGAGGCAATTTCATTGGTAACGTAAAAACCAACATCGTTGACGGCAACATCCCGCCCGTTCCAGATGTCGAGCGAGTTGAGCGGATGACCGCTGTAGGGAGAATCGCTACTTGAGAAAGCTCCGGTGCCCACTTTTAGAACCCGCCCAGAAGAGATGCCACTAAAATCCTCTGCATATAAATAAAGATTACTCAATAAACTAGAGCTCGCCGGAAAGCCAGTAAAATCAAGACTAAAATTCAAAGTTAGGGTTTGGTAGGCAGGGTCACGAGAACGGGAGTGACCCGAGGCAACGGTAATTTCGGAACTGGGAGCAGCCACTCCTCCAGCCGCTGTTTCCACTTCCAAAGAGTAGGTGTTATCGGCATTATCGGTATAGACAATCCGGTAGGGAGTGTCGTCTGTCACGGTATCGTTATCAAAAATAAGAGTCACCCTTTTGAGATTTGTGTACTGCCCTGGAAGTGCAACTCCGGCATTTAGATCGTAAATGGTTACTCGAACGGGAATGATTTGATTGTGATTGGCTGAGTCTAGGCCAACCATCAAATCGCGGGTATTACAATCGGTATTGGTACACTCTGAGGCCTCCCCAACCGCTAGAGTGACCGAGGCAGCTGTAGCATTGGGAAAACCGATAGCTGGCCCACTAACTGTACTGCCGGGATAGCAATTGTTAAAGGCACGTACTGTCCAATTGTAATTTTGCCCAACTGCCCCAGTAAAACTAGCTAAATTAGTAGGAACGATTTCTTGATAAATAATTGTCCCGGTAGAGTTGCGAACAATCACTTCATAAGCATTGGCATTCGTCGCCTCAGCCCAGTTGAGAAGTACCATTAACCCAGAACCGGAGTAAGTGAGGGGGGCAACCGAACCAAGCGCGCAAGCGCCATTACAGGTTCCGCCACAGCTAGGCTGAGAACAGGAACGGGAACAGGTGGCAGTGCAGGCGCAAGCGTGCTGAGCGAGTGCGGGCTTTGAGGCTAAAAGAAACACCCCCACCAA
>Ga0172369_10003211_pt1 | contig 21710 bp, 20 predicted proteins | sample LakKiv25m_FD_114539 | JGI IMG/M metagenome (GOLD analysis project Ga0172369, IMG submission 114539) | Freshwater microbial communities from Kabuno Bay, South-Kivu, Congo - kab_022012_11.25m | ecosystem: Environmental > Aquatic > Freshwater > Lake | place: Democratic Republic of the Congo...
CCAAACACCCAAACCGGTCTCCTCCCAGGCCATTTTGGCAAGGGTGACCCTTGCGTTGAACCCGGCTTCATAAACGGCCCTGACAATGGCATCTGTTTTTTCCTGCGAGTAGTGGCTGAACTCCGCAGCGGCCCTCTTGGCCTTTGACATGACATCCTCGATGTCAAGCCCCTTTTTTGCAATTTCTTCTCCCATAACAATACAATGATAATGAGAAAAGTAATTGATGCTCTACTGGTACCTGGCGATCTCGGCGAGCAGGAATTTCTTCTGTTTTACCCCCACATACCGGTTAATCTCCTTACCGTCCTTGAAAAGGATCAGGGTGGGGATACTCCTTACCTTGTACCTCTGGGCCAGATCCTGGTTATGATCAACATTCAGCTTGGCAATGGTTGCCTGATCGCCGGCTTCCTCGGCAACATCATTGATCACCGGACCCATCATTTTACAGGGACCACACCAGGCCGCCCAAAAATCAACCAAAACCAATCCCTTGGCTGTGATCGCCTTAAAGTTTTTGTTGCTCAATACTTTAACATTCTCGCTGTTCTTTACGTCAGGAAGATTTTTCATTTTGCGCTGACCGATCACGATGAAAGCGACTAAGGCTGCAAGTACCCCAAGAATGACAATTAGGCCGGTTGACATGACAAATAGTTTAAATTAATACATCTAGATATCTAGATAAATTACAGACAACAATGATACCAAAAAAAAGTCGGGTGGGGATCTCACCGGCAAATCTTTCCTGGAATCGGGTACAATGCTTTCTTTTATCTGGATGGTACTACCACCCGGCCCGGTTTGGCACCGGTATGCTCACCGTCTTTAAGTACCTGAGATCCATTTACAAACACATGCTTCATCCCTGTCGAAAACTGCTGCGGATTGGTGAATGTGGCATGATCGGTTATCGTCTCCGGATCGAAAACCACCACATCAGCAAAAAATCCTCTTTTCAAGCTGCCACGCCTGTCGAGTCGCAGGTTTTCAGCAGGTAAGGCCGATAATTGGCGGATAGCCATTTCGAGCGGTATTACCTTTTCATCCCTGACATATTTACCCAGAAGACGGGCAAAGTTGCCATAAGCCCGGGGATGGAGGTTGGATTTCAGGAAAACGCCCTCGGGCGATTGTGATTCCGAATCGGAGCAATAGCTTATGTAGGGGAGCCGGATCTGTTTTTTAACATTTTCCTCAGACATCAGGAAATAAACAGCATTTACGTCCTGGCGGTTGAGCATTACCAGGTCCAGTATGGCTTCAATGGGGGAGCATTTGCGTTCTGCAGCCACTTGAGTGACGGTCATTCCGGTGTATTTTTTTAAGGAATCATTGGAGAATCCCACCAGCAGGATATTATCGGGTGAGCCGGCAAGATCATAAAAATTCTCCCAGTTGTCGCCGGGTTCACTGATCTCTTCAATCAGACGTGCCCGAAAATCTTTGTCTTTCAGCCGTTTAATCCAGTCTTCTTCGCCACCCTCCTTAACCCATGGAGGCATGCAGGCGTTCAATCCGGTGGCTGCCGCGGTGTAGGTGTACATATCGGCTGTGATTTTCAGTCCGGATGCCCTGGCCGAATCGATCCGGGCAATTGCCTGGTCCATCTTGTGCCAGTTCTTTTGACCCGCGGCTTTGAGATGATAGATCTCGGAGCGGATATTGGCTTCCTTCGCAATGGTGATCAGTTCATCGAGAGCTTCCAGGAACTTGTCTCCCTCGCTCCGGATATGGGAAATGTAAAGGCCGTTATATTCTGCAGCTACTTTTGCCAGCTCGATGAGCTCATGCGTATCGGCAAAACAGGCAGGGGTATAGATCAGCGAGGATGCCAGTCCGACCGCCCCCTCTTCCATTGCCTGTCTTACCAGCGCCTTCATCCTTTCCATTTCCTCGGGGGTTGCCTTCCTGTTCTCGTATCCGATCTCGTGAACCCTCACGGTTGTAGCCCCGATAAAGGAGGCAATATTGCATGATACACCCTGGTTCACTAGATAATCAAGGAACTCCCTGAGCGTAGTCCACCGGATATCGTATTTGATGTCTCCCTGCAGTTTCTCCCTGGTTTTCTTCATTTCTGGGGTCAGCGGTCCGTCGGAGGTACCTTCCCCGAAGATTTCAAGGGTAACCCCTTGCCTGATGTCACCCTGCGATTTGCCATCCACGATCAGGGTTTCGTTTGCCCAGCTCAGCATGTTGATGAAGCCCGGGGCCACGGCAAGTCCCGTTGCGTCGATGATCTGCTTTGCCTCCTTGCCTTTCAGGTCACCCATTGCGGCAATGGTATCGCCCTTGATGGCGATATCCTGAATGATACCGGGATTTCCGGATCCGTCATAGACCGTTCCGTTACGGATGATCACATCATAGGTGGTATCAGGCCTGCAGGAGGCCAGTATAAGTATCGCAAGAGCCAGGAAGCGGAAGCCTTTCATAACGATTCGGGTTTTTAGGACATAAGAAGGATGATCGATGCGATGGATCCGGCGAGTCCAAGGAATATCAGGATTGATAAGGGCAGCCTTTTAATACCGCCGAAGGTCCGGGCCAGATTGTTCAACGAGGAATATGCCAGGGCTCCCAGGGCGACGAACGAGAGCCGGTACCCCCATCCATGCTGGCCCAGCAGACCAATTGCACCCGCTATGAGGACCCCTGCCGTCAGAAGTTCAGCCATCAGATTGAGCCAGTTAAGGTTGTCTCCTTCGGGTTTCCCTTCCAGCATCCGGATCAGAACAATCCCGGCACCCATGATCAGCATAAAGATCGGTACAGCTCGGTTTTCAACCGGGTCAGGATCAGTCAGGCCTTTGATATTGAAATCCAGACTGATCTTTTTTCCCTTGCCGCCCTTGAATTCAATCGATCCGTCCTGGGCGTGGAGGAGGGGAGCGGTGGCGAGGAGGAGGAGGATTAATACTTTTTTCATCTTTTTTCTTATTTCTTAAACCTGTCAGCTTTCAAAAAGCTGACAGGTTTAGTTTTGCCTTAACTCTTATGTCTTGGCTCGAAGAGCCGATCATGATCCTGAAATCCCCCGGCTCAATGACTTCCTTCAGGTTTTTGTCGAGCATCATCAGCATATCCGGGGTTATCTCAAAGGTAATCCGTTTTGATTCGCCTGCCCTGATATAAACACGCTGAAATCCTTTAAGTTCTGAAACGGGCCGGGCAACCGAGGCATATTCATCCCGGAGGTACAGCTGAACCACCTCATCACCGTCTCGCTTTCCAATGTTGGTTAAGGTAAAGCTCACTTGGGCGGTTTCACCCGATTTTATTCCGGGTTTGTCGATGCTGATATCGGAATATCGGAATTGTGTGTAACTCAGACCGAACCCGAACGGGAACAGCGGCTGGCCGGTGAGGTTGACGTAATCATCCCCGCGGCCGGTAGGTTTATGATTGTATACCAGCGGCAGCTGACTCTCATGAACCGGGAAAGTTACCGGCAGACGACCGGCCGGATTATAGTCTCCATAAAGCACCTTTGCCACCGCTTCACCCCCTGCTTCACCCGGATACCAAACATACAGAACTCCATCCACCTGGTCGATCCAGTTATTCATCGTGATGGCGCTACCTCCAACAAGCACAACCACAACCGGTTTGCCCGTGGCGGCTGCCTTGAGGATCAGCTCCTCCTGCCTGCCGGGAAGACCGAGCAGAGCACGGTCGCGGAACTCACCCTCCTCAATTCCAGCCACTACCACGATCAGATCCGACTGGGCGGCAAGGGTGATCGCATCGCTCAGGTCTTTGTCCGTATTTTTAACCCCATAATTCCAGATCAATGAAAACCATGCATTTCCGATGGGTTCTGCATATTCGATCAAAATATCGTATAGCCGATCCTTCTCAAAGTTGAAATCGACCGTTGTGGTCCGCCTGGTTCTTCGTATGGAATTATCAATCAGTGTTTTTCCGTCAATCACCAGCCGATAGCCATCATTCCCGTCGACACCCAGTTTAAAAGTGCCGCTAACCGGTGCCTTCAGTTTACCGGTCCATCGGACCGAATAAAAATGGTTCCCGGTTTTCTCCTGGTCAGGGCCAAAAAGCGTCCACTGGAACTGAACTTGCTTATCGATCCTGGAAATTACCGGTGCACCTTCGAAGGTTATATTATTAAAATATTCGCCCTTCAACCCCGGCACCAGTTTGCCATTCTCCATGTGCAACAGATAATCCCCCGGCACAGTCAGATAATTAACTTCCTCCCGTCCGCACCCCTTCGCATAAACCACCTCCGGCCGGGTTGCCCTTTCCCCCTCACCCCCTGATCCCCTTATCCCCTCCAATATGGATGTCTTCCGCACCCCCGGCCCGCTGTACCCCCCAAGCCGGGCCTCATCCGCATCCGGTCCGATCACGGCGATCCGCCTGACATTGCCGCCAATGGGCAGGAGGTTGTTTTCGTTTTTCAGCAGGACGATCGACTTAAGGGCGGCCATCAGGGCAACCTTGCGGTGGTCCTCCGATCCATTGACTGCTTCGGCTACGGCCGGGTCGACATATGGATTATCGAACAGGCCGAGATTGAATTTGGCCCGCAATACTCTTGCAACTGCCTCATCAATCGTTTTTTGAGGAATCGACCCGTTCAGGAACGCTGGAATGAACAGCGGATAATGGTCATAGGAGGTTTGGAAGATCACATCCAGACCGTTATTGATCGCATCGGCGCCTGACTCCCAATATTCTTTGGTGGTCATGTGGAGAACATTTGCACCCCCGACGGCATTGGCGTCGGAGATCACAAAACCCCTGAATTTCTGCTCCTCCTTGAGCCATGTATTGAGCAGCCAGTTATTGGCTGAGCAGGGTTGGCCGTCGAGGGAATTATAGGAGGTCATCACCGAGAGGGTTCCGCCGCGGTTGAATGCTGCATCAAATGGGGGCAGATGAATTTCACGCAGATATCTCTCATTCAGATGGATAGGATAGCTGTCGCGACCTCCGTCACCCACATTTGCCAGGAGGTGTTTAGGTGTGGTGATCACTCCCGATTTTTCAAATTCTGATACGTAGGCCACCACCATTTCTGAGGCAAGAAATGGGTCCTCGCCATAGGTTTCCTCCACGCGGCCCCATCTTACATCGGTTGCCATGTTGATCACCGGTGAAAGGATTTGCCGGATGCCGCGCGACTTCATTTCCAGTGCGATGGCTCTGGAAACATCGCGCATGATCACCGTATCGAAAGTTGCTGCCAGTCCGATCGATTGAGGGAAAGCGGTTGCCCCCGATCTGACCAGACCATGAAGGCCTTCGTCAAACGGGATGATAGGAATGCCGAGCCTCGACTCCTCGACGAAGAATTTCTGAATTTCGTTGATAATCCTGGCTGATTCCCCGGCGCGGGCACCCGGACTATAGTTCAGGAGCTGCTGGGTGGCCTCTTTTGTTTTCCCTTCCGCAGCCACCTGAAATCCAAAAACACCCTGAGTGAGCTTTTCCTTGCCGATGCTCAGATCTCCGGGGATCATAAAGAGCTGCCAGAATTTCTCCTCCGGGGTCATTTTCGATAACAGATCCTGGACCCTTGCCTCAACGGGCGCCTTCGGATCCTTGTAAATCTGGGACTTGAGTGGGAGAGGCAGCAAAATGATTGCCGCAAAAATCAGCCTTTGTAACATTTGTGACTTGTTTGATTGTTAAAAATATCAATCTTTGGCGCATGATTTTGCGGATTCTCATGATTTCTGCAGGCACCCTCTGTCTGCTGATAGGCCTGGTCGGGGTGGTTGTCCCTGGGTTGCCAACCACGCCTTTCCTTTTGCTGACGGCAGGATGCTATATCCGCAGTTCAGACAGGCTCTATCGTAAACTTATTCAAAACAGGCTGGTTGGGGGCTATATCACAAGATGGCAGAAAGAAAAGGGCCTGACCCTCAGGGCTAAATGGTTTTCACAAATCCTGATGTGGTTGATGATCATGGTGTCAGTGGTTTGGATGATCGATGCTCTGATCGTGAAAGTGATTGTCATTTTGGTTGGCATTTCGGGGACCCTTCTCATGATCTTCAGGATTCCGACCATCGGGAAAAGACAATAGTTTTGTAGTTTTACCCTAAATCCATGTATCATGCTGTCTGATAAGGAAAAGGACAGGTACAGCCGGCAGATCCGATTGCCTGGTTTTGGCCTGGAAGGTCAGGAAAAATTAAAACAGGCTAAAGTTTTGGTCATTGGGGCCGGGGGCTTGGGCAGTCCGGTCCTACAATATCTGGCAGCCGCCGGAATAGGCCATATCGGAATTGTGGATTACGATTTGATCGACCTGACCAACCTGAACAGGCAGGTTCTCTACGATGAGGGGCAGGTGGGGCAGCCTAAGGCGATACTCGCGGCCCAGCGAATTTCCCAGTTGAATCCGTCAATTTCCGTAAAACCCTATTTCAGGAAATTGACCCCGGAAGATGCCCTGGAAATCATGGAGCCCTATGAGATCCTGGTCGACTGTACTGATAACTTTTCGGTAAGGTACCTGATCAATGACGCTGCGGTCATTTTGAACAAGCCGGTCGTGTATGGTGCTGTATATCAGTTTGAAGGGCAGGTAACAGTTTTCAATTACCAAGGCGGTCCCACACTGCGCTGTCTTCAGCCCGAACAACCTCATCCTCTTGAAGTTCCTTCCTGCTCAGAGGGTGGAATTATTGGTTCCGTTGCAGGTACCATTGGCTCCGTACAGGCAAATGAGGTGATCAAGATAATCCTTGGCAATGGAGAACTTCTTAGTGGGAAAGTGTTGGTTTACAATGCTCTGACTTGCGAAAGTTACTTTTTCCACCTCGAACGTAACCCAAACGCAGCAACAATTACCCAATTGGGAGAATACGAGGAATCCTGCTCCGGATCGTCAGGTATACCGGCCTTTATAACCCATGACGAACTTAAATTCTGGTTGGTTCAGGGAAAAGATCTCATGATCGTTGACGTAAGTGATCCGGCTGATCTGATCCTGCATGATTTTGAATGTATCCGGATACCTTCCTATGAGATTGCCTCGCGTGTTGATGAGATTCCCCATGACAGGCCTGTTATCTTCGTCTGCCCGATGGGCCTCAAGAGCCAGGTTGTTGTGGAGTACCTCTTGGCCAATCATTCCTATACTAACCTGTTGGTTCTGCGCCGCCCCTAATCCCACATCCCCTTAGTCCATCCCCTTAAATCTCAAACCCTTAGACCTCCCCTTAGACCTGTCAGGTCTATAAACCTGTCAGTTTTTTTCCTTTTTGAGGTAAATCATGCATCTATATTGATGTTAACCTTAAAATCAAATGTATATGAGTAAAATAAAAAAGCTCGAGTTTGGGAAGGTCTACCATATTTATAACCGTGGAGTAAACAAGATGCCCATTTATCGCACCCAGGCAAATCATCAGTTCTTTTTAAAACTCTACTTTGAACGTATTGGCCCACTGGTAGATACCTATGCCTGGTGTATGATGAAAAACCACTTTCATTTCATGGTTAGGGTCAAATCCAGGATGGAAATCGTGAAAGAGCTGTCAGCTGTTATAGAACCTGACAGATTAATTGGTCTGGACCCCTCAAAACAATTTTCAAACTTTTTTGTGGCTTATGCTAAGGCATTTAACAAGCAGGAAAAGAGAAAAGGCAACTTATTCGAACGGCCATTCGGCAGAATTGAGGTTGATTCACTATCCTATTTTAAAGATTTGGTGGTTTATATCCATAGAAATCCTGTTCATCATGGTATTGCAAGTCGTCCCAGGGACTATGAATGGACTTCATTTCATAATTATTTTTCAGTGAATCCCTGTGGATTAAACCGAGACATGGTTCTCAGCTGGTTCAGTTCAACGATTGCTTTTAAAGCCTTTCATCGAAAGCCCCAAGATGTCGAAGAGATTCAGGAGTATATTTTGGATGACCGAAATGAGGAAATATAAACACCAAGGTTTTTATTAACTTTGTGATTGCTAACTTTTTTCAGAAAGAGCGGGTCAACAGAACATGCAGGTTCGTTGATCCGCTCTCCTATTATGGTTTAAACCTGTCAGGTTTATAAACCTGACAGGTTTATGGTAGTGACAGGTCTAGGGTAGGGGGGGAAGCTACCTTCTCCGGCACCCCGTCGTGATCCCCCAGGATTCCAGGAGCTTCTTTACTTCTGCCTGGTGAGCCGTCCTCAGATCTGCCATCTCCTTGCGGATCGCAATTTTCTCTGTCAGATCCGTGGTGGCAATCATCTTGTCCCTCAGAACCTTCATGTCGGCCTGATGCTCAGCGGATAATTCTGCCAAAATGGCCTTCTGCTCGGCCGTGAGTTGGGTGGAGTTGACACAGGTACCAGTGCCTTTTGCACCAATTCCGGTTCCCCTGAACCCAAATCCGGTGCCATTACAAACCTGGGCCTGAACACCCAGAGTCCCGACTGCGATCATCAGCGCAGCCAACGCGATTTTAATGCTAACTTTTTTCATTTTTCTTTGATTTTTAAAGTGTTATTACTTGGAAACTGAATCTTTTTGTTTACTCCACCAGGGACCCCTTCCCTGGCCTCCTCCGGCCGGCGGACCACCCTGGCCCCGGGGCCCCCGGATCTCACCCTCGGAATTCAGCAGCTTGCTGAAAACCTGGTAGAGCTTGTCCTTCTGATCTTCGGTGCACAGGGACTTTAAAGCCAGATAATGCTGAACCGTTAGTTTCTTCATGCGGATATGCTCATTACCAATCTCCTCCGAGAGACTGTCAAGATGCTCCTGATCTGGCTCCTTTTTATCCATCTCCTGAAGAAGTTCCTCTCTTAATTTACTCATCTTCAATGTTATACTCCGGGCCTGACGACCATACTCCTGTGAGGCAGTCCGGAAATCCTTTTTCTGGTCTTCTGTCAGATTAAGCTCATCTGCCAGATAGTTCACCCTCTGTATCCCAGTCACCGGAAGTGAATCAACCGCGGAATTTGAGGTAACCTCCTTTGCTCCTTCCGAGCTTCTGAGGTGAATTACCACCGTCAGGATGGTCCCAAGATTCAGGAGGACCAGGAAAAGGATAACGCCTATTAATATTTTTTTTCTGTCCATGGCGAATTCTCCTGTTTACAATTCGAGTAAGAAAGCCTCCATCGGCTCCTGCCGCAGATCATCCATCATCTGCACGATCTCCTCCTGCCCGGGGGACCCATGGCCTCCTGCGGGTAAAATCAGCCGGCCCAGTCCAAATCCGCCGAAAATCCCGGCAAGAATGAACAGACTGAAGGCAAGGGCAGGAATAAGCCGTGCTTGCGTGCTCCGGCTCAATGCCGGCGTCGTTGTATCCTGCAGCACCCCCTGAATTCTGGTGTACATGAAGGGGTCGGGTTCAACATTCTTCTCCGCCTGAATCACATCCAGTGTCGTCGAAAGAAAACTGGCAAATGACCGGCACTCCGAACATCCGATCAGATGCTCCCTGATCCTGGCTGCTTCCCCGGCAGGCAGTTCTCCCTTCAGGAAAGGGATCAGGTTGTCACGGTAAACATTGCAGTTCATAATAATTGGTTTTAAAGGTTAGATACATATGGTTGGTTAAAACTTGCGCTCAACATCGTTTTTTGTAACAGTCCCAAAGTGCTTTCTGTAAATTCTTCCTTGCCCTGAATATCAGCGACTCAACCGACGATATACTCACCTGCATCACTTCAGAAATCTCCTTGTAGGAAAGATCATCATACTCGGCAAGCGTAAAAGCGGTTTGCTGATTTGGCGGCAGGGAGTTCAAAGCAGTATGCAAAATCCTGGCCCTGTCCTTTTGCTCCATCATCTCCGACGGATTTTTGTCGGTGGGGTCAGTCAGCCATTCGGCCGGATTCGACCCTTCGTCACCGGTACCACTTCCCCCAAGCCTGAACCATCGCCTTGATTTCCTCAGATGATTCAGCGCCCGGTTCACGGTAATACGGTAAATCCAGGTGGTCAGACTTGATTTCTGATTGAACTTGTGCAGATGCGTGATTACATCAATCAGCACCTCCTGGGTAATGTCACGGGCATCTTCCTGATCCCTTACAAATCCCCTGGCAGTTTTTAGAATGATGCTCTGATAACGGTCAACAAATAACCGGGCAGCCTGGGCATCTCCGGCAATGACTTTCGCTATCAGGGTCTCCTCGTTCATCCAAATCCTGTTTAATGGAATTTGACGGGTTTGACACCTGAAAGTAAAAAAACTTGCGGCTGTGTATGCTTATTTCCTGATGGCGGCTATGTCACGGACGGCTTCAATGGCCGTATCAATTTCATCCTCAGTGTTAAACGGGCCTACACTGAACCTTACCGTTCCATGAATTTTATCCGTTCCAAGCCCCTCATGAACTTTCGGGGCACACTGCAACCCGGTGCGGCAGGCAATATTGTAATCCACATCGAGCATCGTGCCAACATCCCCGGAATCAAACCCTTTAATGTTGAAACTCAATACCGGATTCTGATTTTCCGTGCTTTCGGCACAATAGGTGATCACATTGCCAATCCCCTGCAACCCCCGCCTTAGCCGGTCCCATAAAGCAATTTCCTTGCGGTGGAGATTATCAATGCCCTGTTCCAGTACCCATTTGACCCCCGCATTCAATCCGGCAACCCCCACGAGATTCAGGGTTCCGCATTCCAACCGGTAAGGAAATTCCTCTAGATGGGTTTGCTGGGCCGATCTTACCCCCGTGCCTCCATAACGGGTATACCTGACAGGTACCCCTTCCATCACGTAACTGCCGCCTATCCCTGTTGGCCCCATCAGGCACTTGTGACCCGTAAACACAACAACGTCAATTCCCATGGCCTGCATGTCGATCGGGATGGCTCCGGCGCTCTGACTGCTGTCAACAACGAACAAAACCCCGGCCTCCTTGCAGATCCTGCCGATCTCGGCTACCGGCTGAACCGTTCCAATCACATTCGAACTGTGATTGACAACCACCATGCGGGTATTTTTCCTGATGGATTTTCTGATATCATCCGGATCCACGTACCCCTGACTGTCAAATCTAACATGGTCCAGGGTGATGATCCCGTCCATCTCAAGATGATGCAATGGCCTTAATACCGAGTTGTGCTCGAGCATCGTGGTCACAACATGATCCCCCTGCCGGGCAAGCCCTTGTATGATCATATTCAGGGAGTCGCTTGCGTTATAGCTGAATGTCAGTCTGTTGGGATCTTGTCCGTTAAACAGACCTGCCAGAAGCTTGCGGGTGTTAAAAACCACCTCTTCCGTCTCGAGGGCGGCATCAAAACCCGAACGGCCCGGATTAACCCCATGCTCGCGGTAAAAATTGCACATGAAGTTGTAAACCACATCAGGTTTTGGAAATGTTGTTGCTGAATTATCCAGGTAAATCATAGGGAATCTGCCACAATCTCGGCAATGGTTTTAATTTGAACGTTGAGTTTATTTGCAATGCAGATCTGCGAAAGCTGGTCGACACAGTTATGACAGGGCGTAACCACCACCTCAGCCCCGGTGGCCCTGATCTGGTCTGCCTTCAGCTTACCTACCTTCATTCTTCTTTCATTGAATTCACTCATGGCAAGCTGCCCACCTCCCCCTCCGCAACATAAATTGTCAGTCCCATGCGGATTCATCTCCACAAAATCAGCGCAGGCGGCCTTCAGTATATCTCTCTGCTGCTGTATGATACCGCCATTCCTGACGAGATTGCAGGGATCATGCAGCGTTACCTTTTTCTGATTTTTTGAGGCATCAGGGTTGATCCTGCCTTCCTTGATATAAGAATCAATGAGCTCCACGGATGTCAGAACCTCAAACCCAAAGGAGTGCCCCAGATAATTGGGCGCTTCCCATCGGAATGCCCTCGAACCATGACCACACTCGGCCAATATACATTTCCCTGATTCGAGATGAGCCATCTCCTCCTCCAGTCTTCGGGCAATGGTTCTGGATTCTTCCAGATTGCCCGAGAAATAGGCATAGTTGGTTACATCATACATCCGGGTGGAAAGAGTCCAGCTTTCACCTGCCAGATGAAAGATCTTAGCCATGGCCGATATGGACAGAGGGAAAAACTTGGGCTCCCTCGGATTAAGCGTATACAGTACCGATTTACCGGGTGCATCGAGCGGGATCTCCGCCGTGGGATCACCCAGCTCATCCCGCAGATCATCCTCCAGCCACTTCAGCGTATCAACCAGCTCATCTGTCGGAATCCCCATATTGTTGCCAGTCTGGATGGCAGCATTAACCGTCGACTGAAGCGATTCAGGCACCATGCCCATGTTAGCCAGCATGGCCCTTCCGGTCCTCACCAGGTAGGCTATGTCAACGCCGATGGAACAGTGCATCGTGCACCTTCCACACATGCTGCAGGCTCCGAAAAGCAGGTCGGTCATTTCCGCAACCGTCTCATCATCAAGCTCCCGGGCATGAACCAGTACGGGTGCCACCCGCCCGGTCAAGGTTTTGTACCTCCGGTAAATTGAGGATACCAGCTCAACCTTCTGCGCCGGTATCAGCCGGTCGTCCCCTGTAGCCAGATAAAACATGCAGCTCTCAGCACATAACCCGCAATGAACACAACTGTTCAAGTGGGCGATCAGCTTGCTGTCCTCAGGATTCTCAAAAACTGCCAGAGCCTTATTGATCAGTGCTTTGTCCATACACCCCTCCTTCCATAGAAAATCCCCAGCTGATACCGGGCAGCAAAGAAATAGACCAGATGCTTTAGCTTGCCCAAAGGCATATATAACAATAGCAGCGCAGAGATTATATGGTAAACCGGGGCAAAGCTCTCACCACCGGCCAGTCTGATAACCGTGAAAATCTGAAACAGCGTGACCAGCAGGTTCGACAAATAATCATCAGGGTTTGATAAGATCCGGAGCTTACGAACAGCCACCCTTTTGATCAGTATAAATAGTCCTGCCGCACTGGTCAACGACACGAAAACGGCCGAAATCAGCGCCAGAGTTCCGTCGGGAAAGGCATGAAGAAGTGACAGGATAAGAAGGGCTAAACTGATGAAAGTGCCTGTGTGATAGATCAGACCAGCGGAGTATGTGGGCAAATGAAGGTAGGCCGACTCCTTTTTTGCAGGGCTCATCCCACTGGTGAATGAATAACGGATTCCTTCGGTTTCAGATCCGGCCGGACTTGCATAATCATGGGGTTTCCCGAGCCGGACCAGCCGGAACAGATGATACAACAGACTTCCCAGGCAGACCGCCAGGGCTCCGGTTGTCAGCCATTCATGCCAATTCATCGGTTGAAGGAACAGTTAAACACATCCATCGGGTTTGGGCAAACCGGCAATCCTGCAGGCCCCCCGGGCCGGACCCAGCGGGAACAGCTCGTAGATCTCCCGGAGCTTCACACCCGTCTCCTGGCACAATACCCTCACCATCGGAGCCATCCCTTTCTCCAGCCAGTTCTTCCGGATCAACCGGACAATGGCCCAATGTTTCTCATTCATTTCGGTAATCCCGTCATGACGGGCAAAAAGCTGTGCAACTTCATCGTTCCAGATCCCGGGATCGGAGAGAAATCCATCACCGTCGACCTCGAAAGTTCTTCCTTCGATTTCAATCGTGGGCATATGAATAATGGTTTAGCCGGTTTGTTATCGGTTTCGAAATATAGAAAAAAGAAGATGAATAAGCTATGCTTTATCTCAGGCTGAACCAGGCGGGAACCGAGGCGGTGTTGAGGTTCTTTTCCGACTTGTGGCTGAACTCGTTGAAGCGGTTGTTGTACTGATAATCCTTCTCCCACTCTTTATAATTCGCCTGGATTTCCCTCAAAGCCTTCATGGTGGTGAGAAGTTCGGCATTGGTCATGGTGGGATGGAGGGATAGCCTGATCCAGCCAGGCTTCATCGACAAATCGCCATGGCTGATCAGCTCCGTGATCTTGTGGGAATCATCATAACTTACGTTCAGAAGATAATGCCCGTAAGTACCGGCACATGCGCATCCGCCCCTGACCTGTATCCCGTAACGGTCGGATAAAAGCCTGACAACCAGATTAAAATGGATGCCCTCGATATAGAATGATATGATGCCAAGACGGTGGCGCGTCTTTTCGGCCAGAATCCGCAGGCCGGGGATTTCCGACATGTATCTGAAGGCAATATCCAGAAGTTCTTCTTCACGGGCCCTGATCTTATCGGTTCCCATCATTTCCTTGACCTCAATTGCCAGGGCCGCTCTCATGGCCTGCAGAAAACCGGGAGTGCCCCCGTCTTCCCTCAGTTCAATGTCATCAATGTACTTGTACTCACCCCAGGGGTTGGTCCAGTCGACCGTGCCGCCGCCTGGATTATCGGGCGTCTGGCTGTTATAAAGGGATGCGTCGAAGATCAATACCCCCGAGGAACCGGGCCCGCCCAGGAATTTATGGGGCGAGAAATAGATCCCGTCAAGCTTCTCCATCGGATCGGCCGGATGCATGTCGATATCCACATAAGGCGCCGAAGCGGCAAAATCGATAAAGCAGATGCCGCCATGCTCATGCATGATCCTGGCCATCTCATAATAGGGAGTTTCAATGCCGGTTACATTCGAACAGGCCGTAAAGGCTCCGATCTTGAGCGACCGGTTCTTATATTCCTCCAGCTTGGCTCTCAGGTTGTCAAGGGAAATAAGCAGGTCGGGATCCGGATCCAGGATAACCACATCGACATTGGATTCATACCACGACATGTGATTGGAATGATGCTCCATGTGCGTAAGGAAAACCACAGGCTTCTCGGCCTTTTCCAAGCATTGGGTCCCTGAAATCCGTCCGCAGGTCCTCAACCCCAAAATGCGCTGCAGCTTGTTAACCACTGTCGTCATGCCCGAACCGGCGGTGATGATCACATCCTCCGGACCGGCATTCACATGCTGCTTGATCACCTGCTGCGCATAATGATAGGCCCGTGTCATCAGGGAGCCCGATTCGCTTGATTCGGTGTGAGTGTTTGCTACCCAGGGACCAATTTCCCTGATGAGGCGCTCCTCGGCAGGCTTGTACAATCTCCCGCTGGCAATCCAATCGGCATAAATCATCCTTTTCTGTCCATAAGGAGATGGATAGGAGTGATTATAACCTATTGTATTTCTGCGGTATGTATCGAAATACCTCTCGAGTTCGCTCTTTTTCATAAGTAATATTCCGGCCGCCAAATTATAAAAATTCCAATAACTGAATCCTGAACTTACGGCAGGGTTCAGCGGTCCACATAAATCAGCCAGCCTTTCCTGGGTTCAACCGTTATCGTTTCTGATTCCCTGAAATCCCGTGCTTGCTGGAAATTTTCCACATCCGGGGCATGAATATGTGCTGATGAGGCATCCCAGCCAATCGTATTCCAATTGATTTTTAATTTGATATCCTGAGGTTGGTCACTGAAGTTTCCGAGTGAGATCAGCATCCGGTCAGGTTTCAGGTACACTGTGGCCCTGACCTCCGCAGATCCGGTTTCCACGGGAACTCCATTCTCCCAGAATCCGATCATTTTTGAATCCTGGATGCCGAACTCATCCCAGATTTTCCAAACCGGTTTTGGATCACAAAGGACTCCCTCCGTACTCCAGGGTAAACGGACGGTCATCCCGAATACCATGCCCAGCCAGCGGTTGCCGCCGCCCTGGAGCATGTCGCCCATCAGGCCGAATGGAATTCCGGAAGTCTCGACCAGCCAGTTCTCCGGCGACATCCGGTCATATTGGAAGCTCTCACCAAACCAGAGTTTATCGACGAAAGGAAAGAATTCGGCATACTGCATGGCCGGACCGATCGAAAAGCCGGTATTGGAATGCAGGTCAATCATGCAATCCGGCTTGAGTGCCGACATCACCGTGCGCATCCGCTTCAATATCGAGCGGTCATAAGTGACATCATCAAGATATAATCCATCGATATCCACATTCTTCACCAGCCAGGCAAGCCCTTCGATGTAATAATTGAGCCACCTGGAGTCGCCGGGAGCACTCAGGATCGAGGCATCTACCTGTCCGTCGGGGAAATGCTGATACCATTGGGGTGTGTACCCGTCGATCAGGTGCTCCCTGAGCCACGGGTAACCACCCCCGGATCCGTCGCCCAGGATCTCATGCCCCAGACTTCTGAGCGCCCATAATTCTCCAACATGGTTGGTCAGCTCCCTTACCGTGTAATAAATCTTCACTTTCTTCCCCAGCTGGTGGACCGAATCGACAAAGGTTTTCATTTCGGTCACGGCTATGAATGGCCAGTTGATGAATGGATTGAACTTGTTGGCATGGTGTACGTTGATGACTTTCACTCCTGCGGCAAAATCGGCCGGCCCGGGCGTGGGCTGGGCACCGCTATGATAGTACCGGTTAAGGAACTGGCCGCGGTAATCCACCGGCTTAACCGGTGTGATCAGCATCGCCCACTCGAAGTTAAGTCGGTCGCCCGAACGTAGGGTCCTCGGACCTGAAAACACCCTGGCAACCTTGCCACCTTCTCCCGGCAGGATCGAAAATCCCCCGTTGCCTTCATTGTCCCAGGAAAGCGGGGGTTTGGGCTTATACAGATTCAGGAGCGGACCATGATAGGCAGATCCCCGGAGTTCACACCAGATCCCTCCCTCCGGATCACCAATCCAGAAACTATCCTGGGGACCCTTCCATTTCGCGGTATGCATCAGGGGAACCGCACTCCCCGGAAGCCCCATGCCCATCATGAATCTGGCACGATTTTTTGCGATGGGAATATCCAGACGGATGTCATCCACATTCAGATGAGGCGGATCATCCTGGTTTCCAATGTAATCGACCGATGCCACATATCTGAGGTAACCGTCATATTCGAGCTGGGTGCGGATGGTGATCCGCAACGACCCAAGAGTTCCCACCGCCGTCTGTATATATTGTCCGTCGGTCAGCTCCCTTTTGCTGACGCTGAAAGGAACCGCCAGGGGAACCTTATTGACCACCACCTCAAACATCACCGGGTTAAACAGTATATCCTCCTGCTGATGTTCGATTTTTACCGGCAATCCGGAGGAAGCCAGCTCGACCCGGTGAAATGCCACATCGAAGGCATTGATCTTATAAGGTTTGATGGGATCGTAAGGGGCAATGGGATGCCCTTCGGATCCGTCTGTGGAGTTAAACCAGCGCAGCCTTGAATGGCGCCAGGGCTCGCTGTCGCCGCGATCAGCAATAACTTCCGGTTTTACATCAATCTGAAATTTTACCAACTTTTCAACCATATTGGCTGCCTTGATCCTGACAACACCGGTGAGCGGCCCGGGCTTGAAATCCTGCGGGATATCCACCCCGATCCAAAGCGCCTGCACCTTTCCTTTTGCGATGTCAAGCTTTTTTATGAATGTTTTTCCATGCGGATCCGTCCCTTCGGTATTGAAACAGGTCACGGGTACGGGGCACCCGCTGAAACTGACCTCAAGTCCCTCAACAGCCTGCACGGCTGCATATACCCCGATCTGAAACGGATAATATTCATTCCGCGCTGCCTCGCCTTTAAATACCCCGGCCGGACCACTTTTAGCCCATTTCAGCGGGATCTGATCGGTCATGCGGATGGGATTTTCACGACTTTCGGGGAATAGGAGCACCGTCTCATTGATCTTTTGGAGCATACTCCTGAGCTCGGCCTCGGTAGGGATGATCTCCATCGGATAAAATGAATCGAAACCGGTGCGGCTCTCAATGGCCACCAGTTTGGCCTTCAATGCGGTACCCGGCTTCCGGGCCTGATTTTCCCACAGAGGATCCGGCTGATCTTCGGGCTTAGGATAATCCCTGCCATAAAATCCCCACCCCTCCTGCACCTGGATCGGAAGGTAATAAAACAGGTAGGTCCCTGTCTCTTTCACCGGTCCGAACCTGAGGGTGCATGATTCCGGTGTTACAGATATACGGCTGATATTCTGAATCGTATCGCCGGTGGCGCTGTTTACGATCAGAAACCGGCGGTTCGCGATATCCCGGTCGTGTCGCCTCCATTCCACCGTTAGCTCCGCCACTTCACAGGTTTTGTTCACCTCAACGACAGCCCGCTGGCTGCCAAACGACTCCGGCCAGGGGTTGGGAGCCGTTCTCCACTGGGCATATAGGGTACAGGAGAGGAAAAGTAGGAACAAAAGGGTAAAGCTGCGTCTCATGGGTTTGAGGTTGAATCGTGAATAACATCGAATTAAAGTTAATTTTAATACTTGTTTTCCATCCGCATGGCACTATCAGTTAAACAAATCGGTGAAGAATTAAATCAGGAGATGCTGAGGATACTGCTGGATTCCCCCATGGAAAATGACGGGCTGTCGGTGTGCCTCGACCGGTCGCCCGATATGTTTGCCGTTCCGAGGCTCTTTTTCAATTCATGGAAAGCGTTTGGATTTTATATGGATGAGCGGTTGGTGGGATTTGTCATGATCTGCCGGAAAAAGGTCTATGTCAACGGCATTCCGCGTGAGATCGGATACCTGGCCAACATGTACATCCGGCCGGAGGGACGAAAGAAAGGGTGGCTGTACAAGGTCTCGGAACCGCTCTTCAGTGAAGTCCTGGAGGAGGTTGGAATAGGATATGCCACCACGATGGTCGGCAACCGGAACACCGAGCCGATGATCGGCCGGAAAGTGCACAAGTTTCCGTTCATCCCTTATTCGAAATCGATCGGAATCAATTACATATTCAATATCCTGATCACCTTCAGAAAGAGGAACCGGACCGGTTTCCAGGTCAGGCGTGCGACCGGAACGGATTTGCCGCGGATTGCTGAACTTCTCGATGCGGAATACCGTCCGCGGCTATTTGGTCCGCTGATGGATCCTGAAAATCTCAGGAAAACCATTGCCAGCCGGCCAGGATTCAGTATAACTGATTATTTCGTTGCCCTGGAGGGAGACCGCATTGTGGGGGTCTGCAATGCCTGGGATATTTCTCCGATCCGGAAGCTGAGGGTGATGGCCTACCGCAAGCAATACCGCTGGGTCAGGCTGGGATATAGTCTGGTGGCGCCGTTTTTTGGTTTTCCACGCTTGCCTGCACCGGGTGCACCTTTCAGGGAGATCGTCATAAATGACCATGCAGTGGAAAACCGCAATCCGGAGATATTGAAGGCCCTGATCACGGAGATCTATCATGAGTACCGCGCCAGGGGATATAATATGGTGCAGATCGGAAGCTACCAGGGGGATCCTGTGATGGAGGCAGCCCGGGGATTCTTTTCCCAACCGCTCTGCTCCCATATCATTTTCGGTGCAAAAGATCAGGACGCCATCGAAAAGGAGGGGATTGACTGCTCGAGACCGTATCTCGACATAGCCCTGACCTGACCGTCATAAATGCAAGGAGGCGTAGTGATGGGCTCACTACGCCTCCCGCAAAACTATCAACAAACAAACCTACTATCAGATTAACGATTCAAAAGTAGGTCCGGAATCTGAAGAAAAACTGAAGAAATACCGGAATTGCTATTTTTTTTCTTTCCAGCTGATCCTGAAGGTGTGAAACCCTTCAAAATAATTGTATTCCAGGGAGAAGCCGGTGACCTGACTGATTTTTTTGATGAGTGACAGGCCGAGGCCCAATCCTCTGGAATCAGGCCCTTTAACAAATTCAGTGAAGTAATGCTCGGTCGGGTACTCGGGTTTTCTGCCGCTGTTGGTCACCTCCAATTGTCCGGGACGAAGGGTGATTCTGATGGTTCCCCCCGGGATGTTGTGGACTACCGCATTTTTAATGAGGTTCTGGATCATGATCGCCCCCATCGCATGGTCCATGGGAATGATGAGCGGAGAATCCACCGTCCTCGAAATTCCAACCTCCATGTTCTCGATGAGCTCCTCAAGGTTTTCGAGCTGTTCTTCAATCATCCCGGATGCCTCAAAACTACCCGATTCCGGCATCCTGTGATTCCCGATCTTGAACAGCAGGGCCAGGGAACGGTTCAGCTGCGAAAGATGGCGGCTGTTATCTTCTATGGATCCGATCAGTTCAAGCTGGTCCTGGGTAAGACCGGGGGTCTGCAGAAGCAGCTCGGTTTTTGAACGGATCACTGCCAGTGGGGTCTGGATCTCATGAGTGGTATGGGCCGTAAAATCCTGAAGATTCCGGTACATTTCACTGATCCGGTCAGTCATCTTGCTGATGGTTTGATTCAGCGAGTGAAATTCGATGATCCCCGAATCCGGGAGTTTAAGAGGCTTCTGTTCAGGTCCATAGGAACGGATTGCCTTAAGAGTATCGAAAAAACTGCTCCACAATCGTATGAAAATGAATCGGTTGAGAAAAAACAGAAGGAAGATGAAAGTCAGGGAGAGCAGGGTAGTGGCTATCGAGATTCTTTTTAGCAGCTCGGTGGAGGATAATTTTTTCTGATGCAGGGTGAACTCAACCGGATCACCCTGGACTGTCAGGTAAAACCTGAGGTAGCGGGCCTGAATTTTAAGACTGGAAAGGGAGTCTATGTATGTGCTGTCGAAGAAAAAGTAGGAGGGATTCGGAATGGTTTCAACATTGAGGGTGTGCAGTCTTTCGTAAAAGGGAATATTCCCCATGGATGCCACCATGAAAAGTTCCGGATTGGCAACCACCTGTGTCTGCTCCTGCTTCAGGAGCGTGTCGATCTCCTTGTTACTGACGGTTCTGAGGGTCAGGTAGAGAGCCCCTCCCATCAGAATGAAGATGACGAGCGATAAACCGGCCAGATAGATGGAGGTCAGTGAGAGCAGCTTCATGTTTCCTCCTCCAGTTTATACCCCATGCCGTACACCGTCTGAACCCAAACCTCTCCGGTCCTCTGCTCCAGTTTCCTCCTGAGATTTTTCATGTGGGTGTAAACCGCATCGGAATAGTCGATGCCATAATTTGAGTCTCCCCAGATATGCTCGGCAATGGAGTCCTTTGTAACCACTTTGGTGCGGTTGGTAAGCAGATAGACCAGGATGTCAAACTCCTTCCGGGTGAGTTCGACCGGCTCCCCGGCCAGCAAAGCAGTTTTCCCTTCCGGGTCCACCACGAGCGACTTATAAGTCAGGTTCATCTGACCGCCCCGCCGGGTACGTCGGATCACACTCTGGATCCGGGCATTGAGTTCTGAAAGGTGGAAGGGTTTCACCAGATAATCGTCGGCGCCTGTCTCCAGCCCCTTCACCCGGTCCTCAAGGGTGTCTCTGGCCGATACCACGATAATGCCACAACCCGACTGGTTCTCTTTCAGCAGCCGGATGATGTTGAGCCCGTCGCCGTCGGGGAGGCCAAGATCCACCAGAACCGCATAATAATCCTGCAGGTCGATCACCTTAAGCGCCTCATGATAGGATCCGGCGGTGGTACAGCGGTACCCGGCGGTTTCCAGATAGGAAACCATGGATTTTCTCAGCGATGCTTCGTCCTCAATGATCAGAACAGGTATCATGACAGGACCAAAATATAAAATTATTGGCGGCCGGTCACGACTTTTTATAGAAGTACACCCTGAAATCCTCCTCGGCCAGCTGATTGATCCAGTGACTGAATCCCAGTCCCTCAGCCTTTTCAATGAGCGGAGCAGGATTAAAAGGAGCTACCAGTTCATAGATCTCCCCATCGGGCAAGTGTTTCAGATCCGCAAGCACCTGTGCCACCGGATGTTCACCCCGGTTCAGCATCTCCCTCGCATCCAGCCTTCCCGTTACCTTGCCCTCCTCATACCACTCCGGCTTCCCCATGCCCCCGTGCCCTTGTGCCCCCATGCCCTCATGCCCTTGTGCCCCCATGCCC
>Ga0172369_10003213_pt1 | contig 21703 bp, 18 predicted proteins | sample LakKiv25m_FD_114539 | JGI IMG/M metagenome (GOLD analysis project Ga0172369, IMG submission 114539) | Freshwater microbial communities from Kabuno Bay, South-Kivu, Congo - kab_022012_11.25m | ecosystem: Environmental > Aquatic > Freshwater > Lake | place: Democratic Republic of the Congo...
GCAGGGCTTGCAAAATAAGTCAAGACGTGGTAGTCTACGGACTATCTATGCTTACTACGAAGAAGAAGACGGCGGTCATCAAGAATGTCGCCCGCCACGACTCTGACACCGGCTCGGCCGATGTGCAGGTCGCGCTTCTCTCCAAGCAGATTGACGAGCTCGCGAAGCACCTCAAGAAGAACCCGAAGGATTTCCATTCCCGCCGGGGTCTCCTCCAGATGGTCGCCGACCGCCGCTCGCACCTCCGCTACCTTGAGACGAACAATAAGCGTCATTACAACGCTTTGATTAAGAAGCTCGGGTTGAAGAAGTAGCACCTCCAAAGCGGTTTTTGACCGGCGCTTAGTGGTAAGATAGATATGGTTTAATAATTTCGTTTTTCATAAGCTATTTTTATGGCAGTTATCAAACATCCAGCTCAGCGTGTGGGCGTATTCATCGACACGCAGAATCTCTATCACAGTGCGAAGCACCTCTATAAAGCGAGGGTAAACTTCGCCAAGGTCCTCGAAGAGGCCGTGGGCGGGCGCGTCCTGGTACGTGCTATCGCTTATGTGATCTCGACCGAGAGCGGCGAGGAGAAGAACTTCTTCGAGGCGCTCACCAAGATTGGCATCGAGACCAAGGTCAAGGACCTCCAGGTCTTCGCCGATGGGGCCAAGAAGGCCGACTGGGACGTCGGGCTCGCGATCGACGCAGTGAAGCTCGCGCCGAAGCTCGACACCATTATCCTCGCGACCGGCGACGGCGACTTCGTCCCCTTGATTGAATATCTCGATTGGCACGAAGGGTGTCAGGTCGAGGTTATCTCATTCGGTAAGTCGTCGTCGGGTAAGTTGAAGGAGGCGGCACACGCCTTCACCGATATGGACGCCGATCCGCGCAAGTTCACCATCGCGTCGCGGGCATAACGCACATTCGTGCTCCATTCGTGCGCTACACTGTGAGTGATGGACGAGAAGGATAAGGCGAATACCTATATCCGCACCTTCGCGAGCGATATGGAGATCGTGCAGAAGGGCGGCACGCCCGACCTCGCGCCGCTCACTGACGCAGGAGCGAGTTCACCCGCTCCTGTCGCACCCGCGATTCCCGCAACGCCCGCACAACCGGCGCCGCCACAGGCGGCGCCGGTTGCTGCGTCTCCTGCTCCGCCCGCGCTCGCGACGCCGCCGGCACTGAAACGCTTCGAGGTCCCGCCGCTGAAGACCTATTCGGGCGATTTCTCCGACCGGATGCAGGCGACCAAGGCGACCGAGGCGACGATTCTCGCCGCCGAGCAGGACGCCGCCCGCCCCGCGCCAGTGTCGGCAGAAGGGGAGAGTGCGCGTCCGAACATCCCCGTCATTATCGCGAGCGTGGTGCTCCTCCTCGCCGGGGCGGGCGGCCTCTATGCCGCCTACGCGCATTACAGGGCACAGCCCGCGCTGGTCGCCCCACCCACCCCACCGCCTGCACCCATTTTCGTCGACGAGCGCGTCGAGGTCGTCGGCACCGGCCCCGACCTCGTTCGCGCTATCGCGGCCGAAGTCGCTCGCCCTCCGGCGCTCGGCACGGTCCGGCTCCTCACCATCGCGAGCACCACGAGCGCGGGTAATGTCTTCGCCGCGCTCGCCGCGGTCTCGGCGCCGCCCGTCCTGCTGCGCAATGTGAATGCTGACGGCAGTATGGCCGGCATCGTGAATGTGAATGGTACCGCGAGCCCCTTCTTCATCCTCTCGGTGCTCTCCTACAGCGACACCTTCGCTGGGATACTCGCGTGGGAGCCGATGATGCCGCTCTATCTTACCGATCTCTATCCGCCCGTCGCGGTCGCCTCGCCCGTCTTCACTCCGGTCGCGACCACGACTGCCTCGACGACCCCGGCGAAGAAGAAACTGCCGGTGGCGACCACGACACCACTCGCTACTACGACGCTTGGCCGCTTACCCGCCGCCGCGCCGCGCTTCGTCGATGTGGTGGTCGCGAATCACGACGCACGCGCGTATCACGACGGCGCTGGCCACACGCTCCTCATCTACGGCTACTGGAACAGTTCGACTCTCGTGATTGCACGCGACGAGGCGGCCTTCGCCGAGCTTATGGGCCGGCTCGCGACCGCGCGCACACAATAAATAATTTGGTATCATAGCGGGAAATGAAGACGGAACACTTTAAGAAGAAGCTGGAGGAGGAGGAGGCGCGGGTCGAAGCCGAGATGGTCTCGGTCGGGCGTAAGAATCCGGCGGTGCCAGATGACTGGGAGCCGATTCCCTCCGAAGTTGGCGCCGAGGCCGACCTAGCCGACCAGGCAGATGTCGTGATGAGTCTCGGGAGCAACGCAGCGATTCTCGCCGACCTCGAGGCGCGCTATGACACGATTCTCCAGGCGCTCGGGCGGATAGAGAAGGGTACGTACGGTAAGTGCGAAGTCTGTGCGAAGCCGATTATCACCGCACGACTCGAAGCCGACCCGGCTGCTACCACCTGTACCGACCATATGTAGGCATGCCTAAGGCACAACCTCACCTCCCGCCTCCGCCAAAGGCTTCGGCAGGCGCAGCGCATCGAGTAAACGCGAGCAAAAAAGTGACACGCGCGGGGTATGCGAAGACGCTTGCCGCACAACCGGTGGGCGCGCTCGCGCAGCTCGTCGATGTCGAGGCTGACCTCACGCGCGGCCTGCACAATTTCGCCGTCGTCGGTCTCGCCGACAAGGCGGTCGAAGAGGCACGCGACCGTCTCTCGGCCGCTATCCGCCACTCCGGCCATAAGCCGCCCAAACAACAGAACAAGCGCATCGTCCTCTCACTCTCGCCAGCAGATTTAAAGAAGGAGGGCTCGCACTACGACCTCGCGCTCGCCGTCGCCTACTTGATTGCCGCCGGCGAGCTCGCGCCGCTTACCGAGAAGGCGCTCCTGGTGGGTGAGCTCGCGCTCGACGGCGCGCTGCGCGCCGTGCGCGGTGTCCTTCCGCAGGTGCTCGAGGCGAAGCGGAAGGGCGTACGTACGGTCTATGTCCCGCCTGGGAATGCGCGCGAGGCGCTCCTCGCCGAGGGCATCACGGTCTATGCACCCGAGACGCTCGCTGACGTGATTGTGCACCTCAAGGGCGAGAAGCCACTCCCGCGCCTAGTGCGCTCGCGCGAGACACCCGAGCCGCCGCTCGCTCTCGATCTCGCTGATGTAAAAGGGCAGGAGAGCGCGAAGCGTGCGCTCGAGATCGCGGCCGCGGGCCGACACAATATCGTCTTCTACGGCCCACCCGGTACTGGTAAGACGATGCTCGCTCGCGCGCTCGCCGGGATTCTCCCGCCGCTCACTGACGACGACATGCTCGAGGTGACGGCGATACACTCGACCGCCGGGCTTCTCGCCGAGGGTGAGGCCGTCCACTGGCCGCCCTTCCGTGCGCCGCACCACTCGATCTCGCACGTGGCAATTGTGGGAGGCGGCGCCTTCCCCAAGGCGGGCGAAGTGACGCTCGCACATAAGGGCGTGCTCTTTCTCGACGAATTCCCCGAGTTCGACTCACGGACGCTCGAGGCGCTCCGCCAACCGCTCGAAGACCGCGTCGTGACTGTCTCGCGCGCCCGCGCAACGATTACCTTTCCGGCCGACTGCATGATTGTCGCGGCGATGAACCCGGCGAACACGCTCGCCGAGGACGCGCGGGCCGCGCTGCGCGCCGCCGAGAAGCAGGCGCGGCGCATCAGTCGGCCGATTGTCGACCGGCTCGACCTCTGGATAGAGGTGCCGCTCGTCCCGCACGACACGCTCGCCGGGCTCGCCCTCGGCGAGCCATCGGCAGTAGTGCGCGAGCGCGTGGTCGCCTCTCGCGAGCGCGCCGCGAAGCGCACCGGGAAGCGGGGGATGACGAACGGCGCCTTGACCGGCCGGATGCTCGACGAGAAGTGTGGCTTCACCGTCGCGGCGAAGGAGGCGCTCACGAGCGCAGCCGCTCGCCTCAATCTCTCACCTCGCTCCTACCACCGCACGATGCGTGTCGCACGCACTATCGCCGACCTCGCCCACGCCGAGTCGGTCACCCCCGCGCACATTCACGAAGCGCTCCAGTACCGCCCCCGCGGCCTCTTCGGGTTTGAATAAGGTATAATCTGATGCGTATGGGGAAAATCCTTGGCCTTCTCGTCCTCCTCGTAAGTATCGGCGGGGGGGCGTACTATCTCGGCCTTCGACAGGCAACAACAGAAGCACCGGCGGCTGTTGACCTCTCGAACGTGCCTGCGCCTGCTCCCTTTGCCACGACGACACGTCCGATTGCCGTCGCGCAGATTGCTATTTATAAAGGATACTTCGACCCGGCGACGACGACGGTAAAAAAGGGAACCGAGGTTGTCTGGACTAACAAAGACTCAATTTTGCACACGGTGACTTCAGACGAAGGAGGACTTATTCTTAATTCACAGGCGATTGCCGCCGGACACTCGTTTGCGCACGTGTTCGACACCGTCGGGACCGTGCGTTATCACTGTGCTGTCGACCCGACAATGCACAGCACTATTATAGTTACCGAGTAGTTACTGCGGTGTGCAGACCGAGTTGGTCGCGCAATTGCGGAAAGGGTTCGCCGCGCCGCGGACCTCGAAGTGGAGGTGCGGGCCGGTCGTGTGGCCGGTCATTCCGACATAGCCAATCAACTGGCCGCCCGAGACTTGTTGACCAGGCGAGACGACCGCTGAGCGCAAGTGCGAGTATAGAGTCTGCGAACTGTTGCTGTGTGTGACCACGACGTAGTTACCGTAACCACCGTTCCAGTCGCCGCCATTCCTCACGATGATGACTGTGCCGTCAGCTGCCGCGTCGATGGGGGTGCCGCGCGCAGCGCCAATATCGACCGCATTCCAGCCGTGGATGCTCTGGGTGAGCAGACCGCCCGGAATCGGATTCACGAAGAAACCGTCAAAGACCGCACCACCTCCGCCGCGATGGGGGTTACTCGGTGCGCGCTTCCCGCTTGCGGCCGGTACCGGTGCGAGAGCGATTTCGCCGCCCGGGATGATGATACTCGTGCCCACTATAAGCGGCTCCGTCGAATCGAGACCGTTGTATTGGGCGATTTCGCCCGCGTCAGCGCCGTACTTCTTAGCGAGCGATTTAAGCGTGTCACCCCTCGCGACTGTGTACTCGATGCCAGAAATGGGGAGGATGATAAGGGTGTCGCCCGGCTTGACGTCGCGCGCACTCTTCAGATTGTTCGCCCAGAGAATCGTGTTAACCGAGACGCCGAACATATCGGCAATCTCCGAGAGTGTGTCGCCCCGGCGGACGACATAGACCGAGATCTGGTCCGGCGGCGTGCTCCTCGCGACGTCGGCGATAGTGCCCGAGGGCCCTGCATAGGCGAGGAGCGCCCGCCCGCCCGAGGTCTGGAGCGCGGCACCGAGACCCTTATTCGGATTCGGGTCGAGATTGGTCGCCGCTTTTACAAAAGTTGCTGAATCGCTTTGCACAGGAGGGGTTGGGATACCCGCGGCAGCAGCATTGCTCGAAAAAGGCCAAAAAGCGCTCGCCTCGTGGGGGAGAGCGAAGAGCCCGAAGGTAGCGAGGAGGGCGAGCGAGACTATGTGGGTTGAGGGGGTCAGTTTGATAGGCAAACGAGGGATATCGGTCGGGCTTCCTAATACAAAAATGGCCTAACTAAGCCATTTCTTGATTGCTTCCATAACTGCGTACCCTGTCAGTATAGACCAGTGAGAGAGGGAGTCAATGAAGGGTCGGGAGGCCTGTGGAGAGCGCTTTTTAGGGTATATTCGGAAGGTGACGTACCTCGATGGGTTGAATGACGAGCAGAAGCAGGCGGTCCTCATCAAGGACGGCCCGATTTCTGTACTCGCGGGTGCCGGGAGCGGTAAAACACGGGTTCTGACGACCCGCATCTACCACCTGATTCGCGAGGGCGTCCCGCCCGAGGCGATTCTCGCCGTCACCTTCACCAACAAGGCCGCCCGTGAGATGCGCGAGCGGGTTCGAGCGATGCTCGAACCCGCAGGGAGTAGGGAACAGGGAGTAGGGAACAGGAAATTCTCTGACTACAACCTACAACCTACAACCTCACACCTTCCTTTTATTGCGACCTTCCACGGGCTCGGGCGCGAGCTCCTCGAGCGCTACGGGCGCGCTATCGGCGTGCCGCGCTACTTCAGCGTCTACGACCGCGACGACTCCGAGCGAGTCATCGCTGCGGCCCTCAAGGAGCTCGACGTCGAGACGAAGGAGCTCTCGCCGCGCGCAGTCTTGGGTCGCATCTCGCGCGCGAAGGGCGAGGGGATGCGCGCGAGCGAGTTCTACGAGAAGCACGCGCGGAGCAGCTTCGGTAATCGTATCGCCGCCCTGGTCTGGCGTCGCTATGATGCCGAACTCGCCAAGGAGAAGGCGCTCGACTTCGACGACCTCATTGCACTCCCGCTTCGGCTCTTCGAGGAGCATCCGGAGATTCTCGCCGAGGCAGCAGCGCGCTGGCGCTATATCCATATCGACGAATATCAGGACACCAACGCGCTCCAGGGTCGGCTCGCGAACCTGCTCGCCGCGAAGCATCACAACCTCTTTGTTGTGGGCGATATCGATCAATGTCTCATCGCTGGTACGCGCGTCACGATGGCAGATGGTAGAGAGAAGCCGATCGAGAAAGTCATAAAGGGGGAGCGAGTGCTCTCGAATTATGGGAGCGGCGAGTTGCGTCCGGCACGCGTTGTACGTTCTTCTGTACGCAGTGTGCGTGGGGAATTGGTCCGAATGACCACACGTACGGGGCGGGTGCTCACCAGCACGCCAGAGCATATGCACTTTGCCGGATATCGGCTCGGCGAGACTCCACAGCTCTATTTCACGTATCTTATGCACAAAGGAGGCAGGGGGTGGCGACTTGGCGTCTCGCAGACGTATACGAAGGAGCAACGCAGACCGATGATTGGATTCCAGCAGCGTTGTAATCAGGAACATGGCGACGAGGTGTGGATTATCGGAGCATCCGATACTGCGCAAGAGGCGCGCGTGTTGGAATATCAATTATCGCTTCTTTATCGCATCCCTACTTTGCCATTCGTCGCGCGTAAGGGGGGTAGCGTGAGTGGGTATGTACACGACCAGGACATGATTGATCGCATATTTGCGTCGTTTGATACCGATAGCGGAGCGCGCAAACTCTTGAGAGAGAAAGGTCTTTTGCTTCAGTATCCGCATCATCGCGCGCAATCGTCGTCTGGGCTGAGACGTAACGCCACTCTGACACTCTGTGGCGATCGTCGAGGTGTGACTCCTATGCATCGTCTCTCTCTAGTTGGCAATGACAAAGCAACTGCCCAGGTGCTCCGTGGGGAGGGATTCTCGGTCCGTCAGGCCAAGAACGGTTCTGGAAATTGGAGGTTTGAGACGGCACACAAGGACTATGGTGATGCACTGGCGCTCGCGGATAAAATCGCTGCGATACTCCCTGAGACGCATATCATACGCGTCGCCCGGCTCGGTGGACATAAGAGGAATCAAAAAGATGGGAATTCGTTACCATTTCTCCCGGCCGGTTCGCTTCGACGCGGTATGGCGGTCTTTGATGCAGATGGTCGATGGGACATCGTGGAGAGCGTCGAGCGAGTCGCTATATCGAAGACTCGCGTATATGATCTTAATATCGAAGGAGTGCACAATTTCATCGCGAACGGAGTGACAACGCACAATTGTATCTATACCTGGCGCGGCGCGACGATAGAGAACCTGCTCGAATTTGATAAGACCTATCCCGAGGCGCAGACGATTGTTCTCGAGCAGAACTATCGTTCAACGCGGAATATCGTGGACGCGGCGAACGCGGTGATTGAGCAGAATAAGAATCGGAAGGAGAAGGTCGCACGCACCGCGCGCGGCGCGGGGGCGCCTATCAGTGTGCACCTCGCCCTCTCGGCAGAGGACGAAGCACGCTGGATAGCGGCGAAGATTCGCGAGTTGATGCACTTGGGGAAGGAGCCCGAGTCAATCGCGATTCTCTTCCGCACCAACTTCCAGTCCCGCGCGCTCGAGGAAGGACTCCTGCGCGCGGGTGTCCCCTATAAACTCCTCGGGACACACTTCTTCGCGCGTAAGGAGGTCAAGGACGCGCTCGCGTGGGTCCGTCTCGCGCTCGACCCCTCGCGCGAGACGGACAAGATCCGCGCGGCGGGCAGCCCGCCGCGCGGCATAGGCCGAGTGACCCTCGGTAAGCTCGCGGCGGGGCAGCGAGCGGCACTCCGCGCTGGCGAGCTCGCGAAGGTCGAGGCGTTTGAGCACGTGGTTACGGAGCTCGCGCTCGCGGCCGAGACGCTCGCGCCATCAGAGTTCGTGAAGCTCGTAATCGAGAAGAGCGGTATGCACCGGGTGCTCGTCGAGGAGGGGAGCGCCGAGGACCGTGAGCGATTTGAAAATGTCGAGGAGCTCGCCTCGGTCGCCGCGCGCCACGACGGGAATCCGGGTAAGGAGGGTATCGCCGCCTTCCTCGCCGAGGCAGCTTTGGCGAGCGACCAAGACGAGCTCGACAGGAAGGGGAGCGAGAAGCGCGGGGTCACGCTGATGACCGTGCACGCGGCCAAGGGACTTGAATTCGACACCGTGTTTGTGAGTGGTATGGAAGAAGGACTCTTCCCGCATCAGGGTATGGGGAATGAGAAGCGTGATGAAGAAGAGGAGCGGCGGCTCTTCTACGTCGCTATCACTCGCGCACGCGAAGAGCTCTATCTCACGCTCGCGCGGGTGCGTAAGATCTATGGGATGGACTATCTCTCGGAGCCGTCATCGTTTCTTGGGGACATAGATTCATCGCTTATGCGGTACGATGACTCTGATGCAGAGAATTTCGTCGAAATCTAATTTGCGCTTCAGAACATAGGTGATACACTTTTGATATATGACTACTACCAAAAAACGCATTCTCGTAACACTTTCACCCCCTACGGCGCGCGCACTTGATATTCGTGCGCGCCGTGAACAGACACCGCGCGCGACGATTGCCGCACGAATCATCGAAAATGAACTTGATAGTCGGCGTATCTGGCTTTCTGAAAAAGAAGCCGATCTCCTCTTCCGGAAGTTGCATACTGTGTAAGGCATGCCGCCCTACATCATCCGGTACCATCGGTTGGTGATCGAGCGGGACTTCCGAACGGTCGATACTTCAGTCTGGAATGCAATCCGGAGTAGTGTGCGTGAAAAACTCTCCCAGCATCCAGAACAATTCGGCAAACCACTGCGCAATGTGCTCGCTGGTCTTCGTGTCTTACGAGCAGGTGACTTTCGAATTGTATTCTGCATAGAAGGGAATGAAGTTCATATTGGGGCGATTCTTCATCGTCGAGAAGGATATCGAAGCGTAGGAGCGCGGTTCGCATGATTATGCGGCCGAAGAAGAGTCTCGGGCAAAATTTCTTGATGCACGCGCGCATCGCGGAGCGTATCGCCGCAGTCGCCGCGATAGACGGGCAGACGGTGCTCGAGATTGGCCCCGGGACGGGGATGCTCACGCGCGCGCTCCTCGCGCGTGCGAAGAAGGTAATCGCTGTCGAAGCAGATGCCGAGCTCGTTGCCGAATTGGAGGTACGATTTTCTGCTGAAATAAAAACCAAACAGTTTACCCTGTTCCACACCGACATCAGGAAATTCAACCTCAACCTTATTTCACGCTATAGCGTAAAAGATGGTTATCATGTGGTGGCGAATATCCCGTACTACCTCACGGGAGAAATTTTTAGAATGTTTCTTTCGGCCGCGCAACAGCCGAGCTCGATGACACTCTTGGTGCAAAAGGAGGTGGCGGAGAGAATAGCCCGTTCGCGCAAAGAATCAATCTTGTCGCTCTCGGTGAAGGCCTATGGCGAACCGAAGTACGAATTCACCGTCCCGCGAGGCGCCTTCCGCCCCGCTCCCAAGGTCGATTCCGCGGTCCTCTCTATCCGCAACATCTCGCGCACAAACTTCGCATCAACAAAAGAGGAGGAACATTTCTTCGCACTCCTTCATGCCGGCTTCGCGCACAAGCGCAAACTGCTGCGCAATAACCTGGGGGAACTTGTCGAAGAGAAAGCGCTTCGGGCCGCCGGAGTAAGCGAAGGCACCCGCGCAGAAGACGTGCCGCTCCCTGAGTGGCTCGCGCTCGCGCGCGTCATCTGCTAGTCACCAAATGCCGGGACAGCACCGGTGAGAGGTTGAATAACTCCCCCAACTGGCCATGGAATAGGTATACAGAAGCCAAGAGGTATCATAGGAGCAATTCCACATTCTGCCGCGTTCTCCATCATATTTATATAGAGGCCGCATACTGGTGTGAGCGGCGCCACAAACCCCATCACCCACTCCTGTTCGAGCAGGATATGCGGGACAGGGAAGAGGACTGGAGAACCAATAGGTTCTGCCAGGAATCCTCCCGTCGGCACCATAGAGCCGAGGAATAGAGGCACGAATAAATAGAACGTGAATGCAGGCGGCGTCGGGAACGGATTAGCGCAGGTCAAGATAACCGGGACCGGGGTGCAACTGCACATCAGAGGATCTTCAGGGCTGGGGAACATCATCTGATCGAGACCTCCAACCGGGAGGAGGTCAACCTGTGCATGCGACGCGACAGGGAGCAGCGTAAGGGCGACGAGAAGCACGACGTAACGGAGAAAAGATTTCATATGCTTATCATAAAGGATTGTATCTCGGAAAAACCATTATCATTGATTACATAGGCGGACATCGGTACCTTCATACCGCTCGGTTGGTTGGGTTGGGATGCACTCATCAGACTCCCTGTCGGTAGCGCGACTTCGAGTGTTTTGCTGTCAGACGACGTGATGCCATCAATCCTCTTGGAGTTGATAATAACGGTGTTGTTGTTCGCAGTAAAACCGGATCCGGTGAGGGTCACTCTCTCGCCGTAGGGAACCGTTGCGGGAGAAATGCTGGTCAGATGCACTTGAGGTCGTTTCGGGTCGGTAATGACGAATGGTTGTGTATTCGAGATGACACCACCTGTTTTGACCGCAATATCATATCGTCCAGACGGAAGCGAGGGAACGATGAAGTTGTACGCGCCCATGGAATTTTTCGTCAGTGTGCGAACGATATAGTCATTGTCGAAATACAGAACGCTGTCTGCAGAAATCCCCGTACCATTGATAGCGATGTATGCTCCCACTGCGGCATATCGGGGAGATGGTATACCGATGACGACGCTCGGTGCGAAAGCGGCCGAGAGCACAGGACTTTTCATCGGAGTACTTGTTCCGGTAGCGCGAACAGAGGCGACATACGCCGATAGGGATGTCCCCACCGACTTCATGAACGCCTTCTTCGACCCCTCGATAATTTTGTCACCGATATAAATGTCGACTTTTTCGCTCGCTTTAACACGGTAGACCGCGATTGGGTCAGTTGAAGTTGCGGTGGTACTCGAGGCAGTTGTACCGAAAGTGGAGGAGAGTACGGCACCTCGCGCATTCAGCTTCGCGCGAGTATAGGCACCGACGCGGCCATTGCCGTTCACAAGTCCGGCAGGAGTGAGGATGTCGCCTGCATATTTCTCCTGATAGCGAATCACCGCCGCCTGCGTCTTCGCGCCGAAATAGCTCGTCTCCTGCCCGGGCGAGCCGGGGCCGGTGAGGGCGACGCGGGTGTCGGGGTCCTGATTAAGCGCCTGCTGAAGTGCCAGGACCTGTGCCCCCGAGGAGCCAAGCGTGAGAGTGCTGGTGAAGGTGGTCGCGGCCTGGGCGCCAGCGACCAGCGGGAGGGCGAGCGCGAGGGCGGCGAGGACAAGGTGACGCTGCATACGGTCAGAATACCGCACGCACTGCCCAGCCCGCACCGTAATGCACATATAGTGTATACCGCAGACCGGGAGTGGGGAGGACGGCTGCTATACTTCGTATTGATACTATGGGGGGAATTATACGAAACTGGCGGGTGGGTATCGCGACACTCTTCTCCGTAGTGCTTGTTGTCGGTGCCTTCCTCCTTGCGCGCGGGGTCGGGTCGCCGCCCGCGGCCGAAGCCTCGGCCGAGACAGCGCTCCTCGCCACTATCGCGACCCGCGACTCGACCGGCGACGGGCTCCCCGATTGGCAGAAGGCGCTCTATGGTATCCCGCTTAACGCCACGACGACCGACTACTTCAACCTCGGGATGACCGACGGTGAGGCGGTCGCGAAGGGGCTTATCGTCCCCAAGGCGATTGCCGACCTCGCAGTCGCTACCTCTTCAGGCGCACAATCGAGCGACTCCTCGCTCCCGGCGGCGACCCCAGGCTCGCTCACCGACATCTTCGCGAAGCAGTTCTTCACGCTCTATATCCAGGCCAAGCAGGCCAATGGCGGGGTTGAGCTCTCGACCGACCAGACGAACACGCTCGCGACACAGGCGCTCAATACGCTCCCCGCGCTTATCGCCGCTGCGCCTAACTATAAGAGCGCCAGTGACCTCACGCGCGGGCGCTCGGGCGTTGAGGCGTTCAAGGCGTTTGCCGCTGGCGTCGAGGCGGTAATAATCAAGAATCGGCAGGCGAGCGACGCGACCAAGAACGAACTTATCTATTTGCAAGCGGCGGTTGATCAGAACGACTCGTCGGCCCTCGCCTCCCTCACGTCGCTCGCCAAGATGTATCGCGATTCGGCGGTGGGTATCGCGGCGCTCCCGGTGCCGCCGGAGCTCGCTAGTGCCGACGCCGCCCTAGTGAATGCACTTATGCGTCAGAGTCAGATTGTGAGCGACTTCGCCCGCGTGAATGTCGACCCACTCGCGACCATTGCCGCGATTGACCAATATATGCGCCTCGATCAGGCGTTCTCGGACGTTTTCTCTGGAATCACCTCGGCGTACCAGACATCTGGAGTCTCGATTCCTACCGGGACACCCGGGGCGCTCTTCCTCCAAGCGGCGGGGGCATATCGCCCCGCGACGACGGGCGAATTGAATGCTCTATGAGCACCGCGCCCGCTACTCGTTTCATCGCTGCGACACTCGTCGTCGTGCTCGCGGTTCCCGCCGCATTCTTTGCGGCACCACACAGAGCATCTGCCCAAGCATCTATGGCCAGCTGTGTAGGAGGTGCCATCGGCGGGGGAATAGCTTCTTTGCTTAGTTTCGTTGGGCTCGCAGTTCCCAATGAGAGTAAGGGAGGAAATATGATAGCAGGTAATGCTGCAGGGTCGGCAGCAGGGACCTGCGTCAATGAAGTGATTATCAAGCCGCTTATTCGTTCTATCATTCGCGCTCTTCTCAAACAGCTCACGATGAGCATCGTGAACTGGATTAATGGCGGGAACGGCACCGGTCAGTCGAGCTTCGTGCGCAATATGGCACTCCAGATGCAGATGGTCGGTGACGCCGTCGCGCTCCCCTTCATCAATCAGGTTAGGGTTGCGCTTAACCCCTCCTTCGGCGCCGGGATTGCCTCTTCGCTCTTGCGCAAGTATGCGCAGACCACGAGCGTAGGAGGATATTTCGCAGCGAACCGATCCACACTCGCGGCCGCCTCGCCGAATCCCCCTGCTTTCTTGGCTGGCAACTGGTCGCAGGGCGGCACTCCCGCGCTACTCTCGGTCGCGATGCGGCCCGAGAACAATCCGTATATGTTGGAAGCAGCAGCGGAAAGTCAGAGAGATACGCTCGTGGCGCAGGCGCAGACCAATCGCCGCCAGGATGTCTCGCAAGGGAAGGGCTTTATGTCCTGGTGCGGCGCGGGGACGAGCGGGAGCTCGGGCGCGACTGGGGTGAGTCCGGGTGCGTCCTGCTTCGATAGTAATGGCAAGGCGGGAACAGTGCAGACGCCCGGTTCCGTCGTTCAAGCTTCCGTAGAACAACTTCTCGGCTCGGACGTCGCACAGTTCGTCAACCCGACCGACATTAACAGCGCGCTCGCAGTGATTATGAGCGCGGCGATGCAACAGACCTTCAACTCCATCTTCGGCGGCTCCGGCCTCTTCGGTGCCTCGCAGACCTCGGCTGCACGGCCGCAGGCGATTACGAACGCGCTCCAGGCTTCGGCGGCAGCGAGTCAGGCCGCTGCAACGGCGGCCACCAATGCTGCGAATGACAAGACGGCCCAGATTAGTGCCTACACGGACGCCTGGGTAACTATCGGTGGGGCAGCGCAGGGTGCACAAAGCGCGCTCTCGGCGATGCGCTCATTCTGTCCAGACCAGGGAGCTGCTGTACAGACCGCGCTCGATACCTATGTCACACCGGTCGTGAACCAGGGTCAGACGGTACAGACCACGGCTCAGACGACCTCGACTGCGGCACAGAATCTACTCCAAGAGGCGACGGGGAATTCGTCGACTCTGGCGGCCCACACACAGGCGCTCATCGCGATGACGCCGACCGCGGTTGACGTGACTACCGCCCAGGGCGACGCCGCCTCGACCCAGAAGGCGACGGCGAGCTCTGCGAACCCTCTCACGGTCACCGACGGCACGCTCGTCGACCGGCTGAATCTGCTCACGCAGAACGCCGGTATTCTCACTACGGCCTGCTTCGCCCCGCAAACGGCTACCCCAGCTACCCCTTGATATGCGCTACCCCCTCGTCACGCTCTCTCTCTTCCTTGTGCTCATCATTAGCGCCACGGGCGCGTATGCTCCTGTGGCACATGCGGATTATCCATCTTGTTCTACAGATAGCGATTGTTTTGAAGGAGAAGCATGTGTCAGCGGGACCTGTCAGACAGATGCTTCGCAAGCAAACGCACCGCTCACCTCCCAACAGTACGCCGATACTTTTAATGCACAAAACGGACAAACTGCTCAGCAGGCAATAGATAAAGCCGCCGCACAACAAGTCCAGAACACCACCACAGGCACTCCCACCCCCAAAGCCGCCGACACCAACAGCGTCTTCAACACGGTGATGATTTGGATTATGTCGCTCTTCGCGATGCTCGCGGGCTTCGCGATGATTACGCTCAACTACGCGACCTACTACACCGTCATCTCGATGGGCGGCTATGTGCAGCATCTCGACGCGGTAGGCGTGACCTGGACTATATTGCGCGATCTGGGGAATATTATGCTCATCTTCGGCTTCCTCGCGGTGGGTGTGTCTATCATCATCAACTCGGAGTGGTACGGCGGCGGTAAGAAGATGCTCCCGATGCTCCTCGTCGCCGCCATTTTCATCAACTTCTCGCTCTTCTTCGCCGAGGCAATCGTCGATACTGGCAATCTCTTCGCTGCGCAGTTCTATAAGCAGATTAACGGCGGTGTGCTCCCGACGCCCGGCACGCTCTCGACACAGGGCGTTTCGGACAAGATTATGTCCCAGCTGAAGCTCCAGGGTCTCTACAACACCGCGAGGAGCGGGGACGGTAAGGCGTTTTCTGGTGCGAACCCGTTCTTCATTGGCTTCATGGGTATCTTGCTCTTTATTATCCTCGCCTTCGTCCTCTTCTCGCTCTCCTTCATCCTGATTGCTCGCCTCGCTATCCTCATCGTTCTCCTGATTGTTGCGCCAATCGGCTTCGCGGGCCTCGCGGTGCCGCAATTGAAGAAGAGGGCGGATGAATGGTGGAGTAAGCTCTTCGAACAGACCATCACGGCGCCGATCCTCTTTCTCCTCCTCTATATCGCGCTTAAGGTGATTACGGCAGAGTCATTTCTCTCTGGCCTCGGCGGCGCCAACTTCGACTGGCTCGCGCTCACGAGCATCGATACGAATGCACAAGGCGCTATCGCCGCCTTCGCTCCCGCCCTCCTCTCCTTCCTCCTCGCGATGGCGCTCCTCCTCTTGGTCGTGATTCAGGCCAAGAATCTCGGCGCCGCTGGCGCTGCGGGTGCCACCAAGCTCGCGGGCAAGCTGTCGTTTGGGGCGGTCGGGTGGGCAGGGAGAGGTACCGTTGGATGGGGAGCTAGCAGACTCGCTAAAATGGCTCGTGGGTCGGTAATTTCCCGCATACCTCTCGTCGGAACAGGCCTCACAAGAGGACTGGAAGGCGTCGCCGCGAGCAGTTTTGATGTACGAGGCGCCACGCTGGGAGGGGGTCTTAAAGCAGCTGGCGTTAATGCTGGTGAAGCACAGAAAGGTGGTTATAGAGCTGACTTGAAGGCGCGCACTGAATCCAGGACGAAATATGCCAGCGAACTCACGGGCCGTGAGCTCACTGACGATGAGAAAATCGAACAAGCCGCAGTCCAGAATCAAATCAAGGGGTTGCAAAAACAGCGAGGGAAAGCGCAAACCAAAGAAGAAATTAGAGACATAGATAAACAAATCAAAGAAAAAGAAGGGAAGCTAGGGGAGATAGAGAAAGGGACTGCCAAAGATGCGCAAAATAAGTATGCGAGTGTGCTCGAGCTTGGGAGGGATCCGAAGGGTCCTTTCAACAAATACTTCAATTTTGCTGCAAATACTGATGCCGCAAAAACAATACGTGCGAACGCCAAGAAGGGTAAGCCCGACAAGGACTGGTCAGAGAATATGAAAAAGCTTCTCAAGGAGGCCGGCGGAGATGAAGGCGAAGGCGGTCCAGAAGGATCTCCACCCGGCGGTGGCGGAAGTACGCCCCCTGGCGGCGGTTCAGGAGGAGGCGGTGGAAGGGGAGGTGGTGGAGGTGGAAGAGAGGGCGGGTCTCCTCCTTCAGGATTCCAACAGAACCCGGGCGGTAACATCCTTGTCCCGAATAATCCCGGCAATGGGCCACGGTCGCAAGGGTCAGGCGGCGGCGCTCGGGGTGGCGGCGGAGTTGGTGGCGGTTCTGTTGCGAGTGCAGTTCCAACCCCGGCTCCTACAGGGTTCCAGCAGAATCCTGGCGGCATAATGGTCCCGAATACTGCAGGCAATGGACCGCGCGCCGCGAGAAATGAGGGTAGCGCCCCGATAGATTACGATTCTATTGCTGAACAGGCCTACGCTAGGATGGATGCTATGGTGCCCGAAATGCAAGCGCAGGAAAATGCGTTCAGACGAGCACAATCCCGCGTCAGGAATGTCGATGAGGCAGAGCGGCAGGCCCATACCGAGAACGCGCGCTATGACCAAAGAGCCGCGCACTATGCGGAGAATCGGGTTCAAGATGTAGACAAAGCGCAAACTATGGCTACGGCCGAAGATGCGAGACGGTCGGGGAAGAACAAGTGGACGCTCCTATCTGTGAATGGTCAACCTGTCAGACGCAACAACAACCAGCCACCGGTCAGTGGGAATCTAAGCAGAGAATTTATGGGGACCTTCAAGAAGGAATCAAACGCCGAGGAGAGAGGGGGGAGGATATTCGTGCCACCAAACGCTGGTGGTACGGGTCTAAACAAGCGATTTACCGAGACCTTTAAGGAAGATGCAAATCCTGACGAAAGAGGGGGGAGGATTACAGAAAGTGATAAAACAGAAGCATCTAACGACGAATCTTCGGGAGAGGAGAAGAAGGCCGCTTGATATGTCTATGAACCAAACATCACCCCTCTCACTTGAAGACAGCGTTAAACAAGTGATGCCGTCCCTGCCGCCGGTGGTGCGTAGCTATCTTGCACAGGGGAAGTATTCGCTCACGGCGAAGAGTCTCTCGTCGAAGTACGGACTCCGCGTTGATCAGGGCGGCGTGCTCGAGCGCGAGCTGATGTTGATGCTGATGGGCATCGAGAGCCCGGCAGAATTTACCGAGGCGCTTACTAAAGAAGCGGGAATTGTGGAGCAGACGGTCGCGAGTCTCTTGCAAGAAATAAACACGCAAGTCTTCGTCCCACTCCGCGAGCAGATGGAGAAAGGGAGTGCGCCGGCCGCTCCGGCGAAGCAGTCGCCGACGGGCGTCGGGGTGCCGCGCTACGCACCGACGGCACCAACTATCCCGGCAGCAGTAGCACCGACCTTCACGCCGCCACCGCGGCCGGCGCAGCCGGCCGCGACACAGCGCTTCACTCCCTTCCCGCAGGGAGGTGTGGTGGCGCCGCCTTTGCAGTCGCCGCGCTATCCAGGGCAGGAAGGGAATGTGAATCCCTTCCTTCGCCGAGTGCCACAGCAGCCCCCCGCGCCCACGCAGACTCCGTCAATCTCGGTCATCAAGCCGCCGGCACCCCAACAGCCAGCGCCCCCCACGAATCTCCCTGGCACCTTCCTACCGCCGGCGCCCCGTGCGCCAATCGCGCCTCCTCCGCCTGCTGCTCCTGGCACCGACCCCTATCGCGAACCCTTTTAACAGGGAACAGGGGGTAGGGAGTAGGTTGTAGGAAATACAATGCAAGAAGGATTCAAATCACTCATCGTGTGGCAGAAATCGATGCTGCTTGCAAAAGAGACGTATCGCGTCGCTAATCTCTTCCCGGCCAAAGAGAACTACGCCCTCGCTGACCAAATGCGTCGTGCCGCCGTATCGATACCTTCCAATATCGCTGAAGGGAATCGGCGCGGTACGAAGAAAGATTACGCGCATTTCATATCTATGGCACACGGTTCTACTGCAGAGCTCGAGACCCAAATGCTTCTCGCCAAGGACCAATATTCGAGAATCGATTTTCGTCTTCTCGAGAGTCTCATCGGCGAGGTAAGTAAGATGCTCTTCGTCCTGTCTCGTCGCCTCCGGGAATGACTACCCCCTACCCCCTGCAACCTACCCCCCCTCACACCATCCGCTCCCAGTCGTTTGCAATTATCCCGGCACTCCTATATATTGTCGATGACCCTGGCGGGTCTTCTTTTTCTAAATGGCCACCATCAATCAGCTCTCGAAGAAGGGGCGCAAGACGCGGACCGGCAAGTCGAAGGTCCCGGCGCTTGCGCGCGGCTTCAACGCGCTTAAGAATCGCCCGACCTTCTACGCCTCGCCCTTCAAGCGCGGCGTCTGCACCAAGGTGACCACCAAGACTCCCCGCAAGCCGAACTCGGCTATCCGTAAGATTGCCCGTGTCCGCCTCACCAATGGTATGGAGGTCACGGCTTATATCCCCGGCGAGTCGCACAACCTTCAGGAACACTCGGTGGTCCTGCTTCGCGGCGGCCGCGTGAAGGATATCGGCGTGCAGTACACCATCGTTCGCGGCAAGCTCGACACCGCCGGTCTCGAGAAGCGTCGCACCAGCCGCTCGCGCTACGGCGCGAAGCGCCCCAAATAATCTATGCGTCGCCCCCTGAAAAAGAAGCGTGTGTGGCAGCCGGACCTGAAGTACGGCTCGGAGACGTTGACCCGTTTCGTGAACGCGCTTATGTGGAGTGGTAAGAAGGATGTCGCCCGTGCGGTCGTCTACGAGGCTCTCGCCGAGATCGAGAAGGGCGGCGCCAATCCCTTGGAGACCTTCGAGTCAGCGCTGCGCAATGTCTCGCCCTTGATGGAGGTGCGCTCCCGCCGCGTCGGTGGCGCTAACTACCAGGTGCCGCGTGAGGTGCCGCAGTCACGCCGTCTCGCACTCTCCTTCCGCTGGCTGATTAATGCCGCGCGCGCCAAGAAGGGTAAGCCGATGGGGGCTAAGCTCGCCGCCGAACTCCTCCTCGCCGCTAAGAACGAAGGAGACGCGATTAAGAAGAAGGACGAGATGCACCGTATGGCCGACGCCAACAAGGCCTTCGCCCACTTCGCGTGGTAGCTGTGCTACAGTGAGGGTGCGCAGGGCGCTTTTTATTTTTATCAAACACCAAACCTTATGAATCGGGACTATCCGCTTGAGAGAGTACGTAACTTCGGCATCATCGCCCACATCGACGCGGGTAAGACGACCGTCTCGGAGCGCATCCTCTACTACACGGGCGCTCAGCACAAGATCGGCGAGGTGCACGAAGGCGAGACCACGACCGACTGGATGGAGCAGGAGCGAGAGCGCGGCATCACCATCACCGCGGCGGCCATCACCTGCTTCTGGCAGCCTACGCATAAAGGTCGAACCTTAAATCCAAATTCTCAAGGTTCGACCTTGGATAAATTCCGTTTCAATATTATCGACACTCCAGGACACATCGACTTCACCGCCGAGGTGAAGCGCTCGATGCGCGTGCTTGACGGCGCTATCGTCGTCTTCGACGGCGTCGCGGGCGTCGAGCCACAGAGCGAGACCAACTGGCGCTACGCTGACGAGGCGAATGTGCCGCGCATCTGCTTCATCAACAAGCTCGACCGCACCGGCGCCTCCTTCGAGCGCTCCTACGCGAGCATCCTCGATCGTCTCTCGCCCAAAGCGATTCGCATGCAGATCCCGATAGGGGAGGAGGCAGCGCACGAGGGCGTCATCGACCTCCTCACCTTGAAGGCCTACCGCTTCTCGGGCAATATGGGCGACGAAGTAATCGAGGGTGAGGCACCCGCCGAGCTTCTCGACGAGGCCAAGAAGTACCGCGCCGAGCTCGTCGAGCGCATCGTCGAACAGGACGAGACGGCGATGAACACGTATCTCGAGGGTAAGGAGCCCTCGGTCGAGGAACTGAAAAAGATTCTGCGTAAGGGGGTGATGGCGAATGCCGTCTTCCCGGTCTACACCGGCTCCGCGCTGAAGAATAAGGGCGTCCAGCTCGTGCTCGACGCGGTGGTGGACTACCTCCCTTCGCCGCTCGACCTTCCGCCGGTGACCGGAACGAATCCCTCAACTGGCGAGGCGATCGAACGCCACGCCTCTGACGACGAGCCCTTCTGCGCACTCGCCTTCAAGCTCCAGACCGACCCGTTTGTGGGCGCGCTGACCTTCTTCCGCGTCTACTCGGGCTCGGTCTCGGCGGGCTCGTATATCTACAATTCGAACACGGGCGCCAAGGAGCGCCTCGGCCGCATCGTCCGCCTTCAGGCCGACAAGCGCGAAGAGGTCCAGCAGGTCTTCACCGGTGAAATCGCCGCCGCCGTGGGGTTGAAGGACACCAAGACCTCGCACACGCTCTGTGACGAGGCGAACCCGATTATGCTCGAGGAGATTAAGTTTCCCGAACCGGTGGTGTCGCTCCGCATTGAGCCCAAGACCAAGGCCGACCAGGAGAAGATGGGTATCGCGCTCCGCAAGCTCTCGGACGAGGACCCGACCTTCCGTATCAAGACCGACGAAGAGACGAACGAGACTATTATTTCAGGTATGGGCGAATTGCATCTTGAAATTTTGGTTGATCGTATGAAGCGCGAGTTCAATGTCGAGGCGAATGTCGGCAAGCCGCAGGTCGCCTACCGCGAGACGATTCTCGGAAGCGCCGAGGCAGAAGGGAAGTACATCAAGCAGACAGGCGGTCGCGGCCAGTACGGCCACGTGAAGATTAGGATGAAGAAGCTCGAGCCGATTGACCCGGAGAAGAAGCAGCCGAAGAATGTCACGCGCGAGGACCACTTCGAGTTCATCAACAACATCAAGGGCGGTGTCGTGCCGCAGGAGTTCATCGCGCCGGTGGAGAAGGGTATCCGCGAGGCGATGAGCCGCGGCTTCCTCGCCGGCTTCCCGATGGTCGACATCTCTGTCGACCTCTATGACGGCTCCTACCACGATGTCGACTCGTCTGAAATCGCCTTCAAGATCGCGGCGTCGATGGCCTTCCAGGAGGCAGCCGGCAAGGCCAAGGCCGTTATCCTCGAGCCGATTATGAAGGTCGAGGTCGTGGTGCCCGAGCAGTTTATGGGTGATATCACGGGCTCTTTGTCGGGTAAGCGCGGGCAGATAGAAGGGATGGAGGACAGAGGAATGAATAAAGCGGTGCATGCAAAAGTGCCGCTCTCGGAGATGTTCGGCTACACCACCACGCTCCGCTCGATGACCGAAGGCCGCGGCGGGATGACGATGGAATTCGACCATTACGACGTGGTCCCGACCAACGTCGCGGC
>Ga0172369_10003214_pt1 | contig 21695 bp, 18 predicted proteins | sample LakKiv25m_FD_114539 | JGI IMG/M metagenome (GOLD analysis project Ga0172369, IMG submission 114539) | Freshwater microbial communities from Kabuno Bay, South-Kivu, Congo - kab_022012_11.25m | ecosystem: Environmental > Aquatic > Freshwater > Lake | place: Democratic Republic of the Congo...
ACTAACCCTGGTGGCCGTTACCAAGCTGGCAGACCCGGCTAAACTTGCAGAGATCAGGAGGAAAGGGGCGCAAATTATTGTTTGTCCTGAAAAAGAGGCGCAGGTTGACCTTGAATACCTGATACTGGCACTTGGACTGATGGATATCGACAGTGTTTTTCTTGAAGGAGGAGGAACACTGGCTTTTTCGGCGGTAAGGGACAGGATTGTCGATAAGGTGATGATTGTCATTGCACCAAAATTCATCGGGGGAAAGAAAGCGCCTACCATCCTGGAAGGTGAAGGGATCAAACGGATCTCCGATGCTGTCCCGTTTCATATTTCGACCCTCAAAATGTTGAAAGAAGATATAATCATAGTAGGCTATCTGTCATGTTCACAGGAATCATAGAAGAGGTCGGCACAATCAGCTCTGTCCGGAGAGGAGGGAAAGCCTTTGAGCTGGATGTGAAAGCTCACCGGGTACTTGAGGGAACCCGGGTTGGTGACAGCATAGCTGTTGACGGAGTTTGTCTGACTGTAACCTCCTTGCATGAGCTGGTTTTCAGGGTCGATGTGATGCAGGAAACGGTCAGCCGTACAACACTTCATTCCCTGAAACCGGGTAGTAAAGTCAATCTGGAACGTGCCCTGCGGTTGAGTGACCGTTTGGGAGGACATTTGGTGGCGGGCCATATTGACGGGACCGGAATGATCATGGAGAGAAAGTCAGAAGACAACTCGGAGTGGTTCAGGATTGAGGCGGGCGGAGAGATCCTCAGGTACATCGTGGAAAAAGGATCTGTAGCTGTGGACGGGATAAGCCTTACGGTCGTTGATGTTGACAAGCGTTCATTCAGGGTAAGTGTCATCCCTCTTACGCAGTCCGAAACTACAATCCTCCTGAAGCGAACAGGTGACACCGTGAATCTTGAATGTGATATCATCGGAAAATACGTCGAGAAACTGATAGCAGGGGAGGGCAGAGGCGCAGGAGTGACATTGGAGGCACTGGCCAGGAATGGATTTATCTAACTAAAAGGCATGAAGCATAAGGCATTAGGGATCAGGGAAAGGCTATACTAGCCCAAAACCCAAAACCCAAAACCCAAAACATATATCTTACAACTTACAATAATGCATAAATTCAACACGATACCGGAAGCAATCGAAGATCTCAGGGAGGGGAAAATGGTTGTGATTGTTGATGATGAAGACCGCGAGAATGAGGGTGACCTCATGATTGCCGCGGAGAAGGCCACGCCGGCAGTGATCAACTTCATGGCGAAATTCGGGGGTGGGCTTATCTGCATGCCGGTAAAGAAGGAGCGGTTGGAGGAACTTCATATTGACCGGATGGTTGCAAAAAACACCGATCCGAACAAAACTGCTTTTACCATAAGCATTGATGCAACTGAATGCACCACGGGCATCTCGGCACAGGAGAGGGCGCTCACTATCGGGAAAGTGATGGACCCCAGATCCACAGCCAAGGATTTTACACGGCCTGGTCACATTTTCCCTATTGAATACCGCGAAGGAGGTGTTCTCGTCAGGGCTGGGCACACGGAAGCTTCCATCGACCTGGCCACCATGGCAGGACTTTACCCGGCCGGTGTGATCTGTGAGATCATGAATGAAGACGGATCCATGGCGCGTGTTCCCGAACTGATAGAATATTGCCTGAAGCACGGCCTGAAAATGATCACGATCGCCGATCTGATAGATTACAGGCGCAGGAATGAAAAACTGATCGAGTGCAACACGATCGTTGACCTGCCTACCCGTTATGGAAGTTTCAGGGCCCACAGCTACCAGAGCAAGCTTACGGGGGAGGATCACCTGGCGCTGGTAAAGGGAGATATTACAAACGGAGAGCCTGTTCTCGTGAGGGTTCACTCCGAATGCCTCACCGGGGATGTATTCGGATCCCAGAGGTGTGACTGCGGTGAACAGCTCGATATGGCGCTGCGGATGATCAGCAAGGAAGGGAAAGGGGTTTTGTTGTACATGAGACAGGAGGGACGGGGCATCGGGCTGGTAAACAAGATGAAAGCGTACCATCTCCAGGATAAGGGCATGGATACGGTGGAAGCAAACCAGGCTCTGGGATTGCCAGCCGACATGAGGGATTATGGCATTGGGGCAGAGATCCTTGCCGACCTGGGCATCCATCAGATCAGGTTACTGACCAACAACCCGAAGAAAGTCAGCGGGATCGAAGGCTTTGGACTGCATATCGTTGAACGGGTCCCGATTGAAGTGAAACATAATGCGAACAACTGGCTCTACCTCAAAGCCAAACGCGACAAGATGGGTCATATGTTGAGTTTTACTGAAGACATTGAGATTTAAGTATGAGCGTATTTGAGTGTGAGAGTTAACGCCTATGGGATTTTACAGGAAATGAGAGAAAATACATTTAAATATCATCTTTATGAAAGTGATTGAAGGAAAACTGGAAGCGAAAGATCTCCGAATCGGGATCGTGGTAGCTCGTTTTAATGAGTTCATCAGCAGTAAACTACTGTCGGGATGCCTGGATGGGCTGAAGCGTCACGGGGCAGCTGATTCCAACATTGAAACTGTATGGTCACCGGGCTCTTTTGAGATCCCCTTCCTGGCAAAAAAAATGGCGGCATCAGGGAAGTACAATGCCGTGATCTGTCTCGGCGCAGTGATCCGGGGAGCCACACCGCATTTCGACTTTGTTGCGGCTGAAGTTTCAAAGGGGGTTGCTGCGGTCGGACTTGAGACCGGCATCCCTGTGATCTATGGAGTGCTCACGACCGACAACATCGAGCAGGCTATTGAAAGAGCTGGCACGAAGGGTGGGAACAAAGGGTTCGATGCCGCCCTGGCAGCCATCGAGATGGCTAATATAGCTCCGCAGATCTGATCCGGGGTATCCGAAAGAGAGGGTGATCACTACACCGCTCATTCCGCTTCCTACAAAAATCCCCTCCGGTCCAAAGGAGTTTTGGTCTATAAGGGTTGTTGACGTGATCCCTGATTCCTGGCCGGCAATGTGAAGGGTCATCGAAAAAGCCAGGAACAATAACTTGCTAATCCCCATGATTACTTGATTTAACAGGTAAAATTAGGGAATGAGACACCCCGAAAACAATAGAGCAGGTTACGTAATTTTTCGGAAAATTACTTAGATTTCGTATACTAGTTTTTTGGGATAAATCTAAGTAATTTCTAGTTAACTGTTCTGAGATCAGCGAATGACAAGCGTTTCCACGAGGGGTACTTCACTTTGCATGAGGGTCACAAAGTAGACCCCGGGTGAGAGGTTTTGAAGGTCGATTGTTTGTTTATCATGAACCATGACAGGTTTGTCATGGATGATCTTTCCCGATGAGTTGCTTATGATGAGTCGATCACTTTGTGCCGGAATTTCAATGGTAACGTTCCCGTCGGAGGGGTTGGGAAATATCCTCAGACCAGCCTTCTTGCTACTACGGCTGTCAATGGATGTGATCAGCCCGTCCGGGTTGGTTTTGACAAGCATTACGTCATATATGTTGTTTCCTGAAGCATTGGTGCTGCCGCAGAAAACATACCCCGCATCAGATGTTTGCCTGACCGAGTATCCGTAACTTTTTCTTAGACCGCCATAGGAATGTGTCCAGATGGTATCGCCGGAGGGATCAATTTTCAGGAGCCAGGCTTCCTGGAATTCAGATCCCTGCTCCCCTGATATTCCGGTTGCGATGTAATTCAGGTCGTCTGTGTTACAGATATCATAGATAACATCCAATCCGGATTTTCCAAAATGCTGCTGCCACTCCAACTGCCCAAGATCGCTGGTTTTTACCAGGTATGCATCTCCTGAGGGATTGCCATATCCGGTCGTGTAACCGGCTGCAAGGTAACCCCCTGAGGCGCTTTCACATGCTGTCCATCCCATTTCCATAGCCTGACCTCCAAATTGTCTTGTCCATACCGTATCTCCCTGGTTGTTGATCTTAACCATCCCGAGGTTCCTGTTCCAGGTAGGGTTGTACGTGTCAATATAACCGCAGATAAGGAAACCGTCATCATTGGTTACGACTACAGCATTTCCCCCGCTGTTTGCCCAGAAAGGATAATCTTCTGTCCATAGCTGGTTGCCCGATGCATCAGTCTCCAGAATAAACATGTGGCCGTTCCCTGCTGCATCTTCCCTGGTTCCGGTAACGATAAATCCGCCCGAAGAGAGCAGCTGAACAGAATAAGCAGCGGCGCTGAAGGTGGAATAGTTGTGTTTCGTCCAAAGCGTATCCCCGTCTTCATTGAGTCGGATCAGCCAGATATCTGATTGCGGCTGACCTGCTTCCAGATATGACCCACACACAAGGTAACCGTTATCAGACGTGATGGTCAGTGCATACGTAACATCGTAACCCGGGCCTCCCAGTGTTTTGGTCCAAAGGGTGTCACCCCATTCATCCGTGCGTATCACAAAAGCATCATAATTGGACGCCCCCGAACTTTTGGTATATCCGGAGATGATGTACCCGCCATCCGACGTTTGCCTTACACACCGGCCTATATCGTCTTCGGTGGTGCCATAATTTCGCTCAAATGTGATTTGTGAAGAAGCCGGTCCGGGGAAAGTCATCAACAGGAGGACTATCAGATACGACAAATTCAGTGTTGCTCTGGCAGTGTGTTGCGGGTTTGATGTTGCCATGCCTGGAAAATTTCCTATAAAATTAGGAATTTCAGGCCAAATTATTCTTATAAACATACCTCAGTAACTCTGCGGTAGAATGGGTGTTGCATTTTTTAAAGATATTCGCTTTGTGGACATACACAGTACGCAGGCTAATCGCAAGACGCTCAGAAATGATCTCCGTGCTGTTCCCCGTAACCAGCAGCTGTAAAACCTCCAGCTCCCTTTTTGTCATGAGTACCTGGTTTGAATTTGCTATTGCTTTATTCTGCTTCTTTGGCACGACCTCTTCATCCGGGATGTTGATGGATGTATCAATTGTCAGGTGATGCTTTCCGTTCATCACATGATGAATCGCTTCCAGGATCTCTTCCGTTCCCGCTGACTTAGAAACGATACCCATGATACCGGTTTGTAGCAGCAGCCGGATGTTATCCGAGGAGATAAATCCGGAGATCATAATCACCTTGATGGCGGGAATATCGTTAATTAATTGCCTGGCCGCTTTTCTGCCATTCAATTTTGGCATGGAGTAGTCCATCAGTACAATATCCGGCAGTATTTTGGGAGCCTGGATGATGGCCTGAATCCCGTTGATCGCTTCATAAATCTCCCACATCGGATTGCAACTGAGCAACAATGCCTTTAGGCCCTTCCTGATAAGAGCATGATCGTCAACAATTAGAATCTTCATAGTTGCGTAATTTTCGATTGATAGAAGTCCGGCCCAATTTTATACAAGACAATTCCTCTCACCAAAAAGTTGGATGAAAAGCCGGAAAAAGAAACTTTCAGCAGAATTACTTTCGGGTGATCACGAAGCAGGTACGGCGGTTCATGGCACGTCCCTCTTCGGTATTGTTGGTTGCCAGCGTTTGGGTCTCTCCGAAGCCTTTGTAGGTAAGCCGGCTTTCGGGGACATCATTGGCAATGAGGTATTCGTAGACTGATTTTGCACGGTTTTCGGAGAGGATCAGGTTGGAGGCATCGTTCCCAATGGCATCGGTATGTCCCTGGATCTGGATGGAGAGGCCTGAGTTCAGCTCTAGGAATTCCTTCAGCTGATCGAGGACCACCTTTGACTCCGGGGTCAGATCATACGAATTGAAAGCAAAATAGATATCGTTAATCCGATAGGATTTATCCAGTTCAATTGGCTGAATTTCCATATCAACAGTTGCGGGAGCTTTAAAGACTGTGTCTACTTTCGAGATATATTTTGATTCGTAAACATACCCTTCCTTTTTGATGGTCATGATGTAGTCGTTGTCAAACGGAGCAACCGCGACATATTTTCCCGTGCTGGTATCCAGGGAAACCTCATTTATCTTTTTGGTTTCCACATTTCTCAGCTCGATCCGGGCCTTGACCGGCTCAAAGCTGTTTTCATCTTTTACGGTTCCTTTGATAAAGAGCACTTTCTCAGGGCGGGCTTTGTCGTACAGCTCAAAGGAATAGAGATCCCAGCCTCCCTGCTCTTTCAGTTTGTTGGAGGCAAAGAACCCGTTCGTGCCATCGGTGCTGACAAAAAATCCAACTTCATCTTCAGGAGAATTGATCGGGTATCCGAGGGATTCGGGCTTCCGGTAGGTTCCGTCGTCCTTCAACCGGGTGTAAAAAACATCGTATCCACCCATGCCCATCCATCCATCAGATGAAAAATAAAGAGTTTTTCCGTCGGGGTGGATAAAAGGAGATTTTTCGTTCCCGGCAGTGTTGATCAGCGGTCCGAGATTAACAGGGGCTCCCCATTCACCTCCCGGATTCCTGGTAGCTTTATAAATATCATAGCCTCCATATCCTCCGGGACGGTCGCTGACGAAAAAAAGGACCGATCCATCAGCAGAAATACTCGGCTGCGATTCCCAGGAACCTGGCCTGTTGATTTTGCTCCCGGCGTTTTTTATCTCCTGCCATTCATCATTGCGATAGACCGAAAAGTAGATATCACAATTGAGGTACTGGCTTACTTTATCATATTGACAAACAGTGTAATAGAGTAAGTTATTATCCGCGGTCAGGGTTGCGCCCCCTTCATTGTCGTTGATATTGAATGGCTCAGGCATCTCCTCTCCAACTGAAAAATTCCCTTCGTAGTCACGCATACTGAACATGAATTTCTCTTTGTAACCTGCAGTTTGCAGCAGGGAGTTACGGTCGGGGAGGATCTTCTTTTCGCGGGTGAACATGGCAAGTTGGTTATCGGGACTGAGGACAGCCAGGTATTCATTTTCGGGGGTGCTGATCCCTTCCACTACTTTTGGCCGAAACGGCACCGGGTTCGAGATCATCTCCCGGTAGAATTTTGAATAGTCAAGCAATCCGATAGCCCTGTCGTAGTCTTTGTCTTCTTTAATCCTGTCGACATCTTTTAGAAACTCGGTCAGATAGGTTATTGTGGTTCCGAAATCTTCATTGCTGTATGCGATCTCCCCCAGGTAATAATAGACATATGGATTGTAATCCGGACAGATGGCTAAGACTTTCTCCAGGTATCCTTTGGCGAGGCTGAAATCCGAATCCTGCCTTTTCACATAGGAGCTCCCGAGGATAAACCATGCACCTGCCTGATCAGGATAACGCTTGACAATATCTTTCATAACAATGGCAGCCTGAATGAAATTCCCGCGTCGGAAAGCTTCCATCCCTGATTGGTAAACCTTCTCGTCTTTCTTGTCCATCTCTTCGCTGCAGGTATTCTGCGCCATTGCGGAACCGCTGCACATGAGGATGAGCCAGGGAATGATCAAGAGGAGCAGGTGCACAACCAGTATTTTATATCCTCGCATCAAGGGATTTTTATCAAAGATAGTTGATTTTGTTATACCTTTACATTGAATTCCCCACATGATCAAACCATGAAAACCTCTTTTCTGGTATTCCTCTGCTTTTTTCTTTTCCTGCGATTTTTTGGTCAGGGTATCACGACGATCCCTAACCATGACTTCGAGCAATGGGACAGTTACCCAAATTACCAGGACCCGGCCGAATGGGACTCGCCTAACGAAGAGATCAGTGCTATTCCTATCTTTGGTACGACGGTGGTAACAAAGAGTTCCGATCATTCCTCAGGCCTCTTCTCAGCACGTCTTGAATCGAAAGAGATATTGTTTGTAGGTGTGATACCGGGGTTTCTGACCTGCGGCACCATCACGATCGATATTTCCTCATTGTCGTATGAAGTCACCGGAGGGGCTCCGGTCTATGACAAGCCTACCCATCTGAAGGGCTATTACAGGTACTTCCCGAAGGGAGGCGACAGTTGCGCTATCGGGATCGGGATGTTCAAAACATTTATCGATACCATCAATGGCAACAGCACTGTGGAAGCAGGGATCGGCACCTTTTCAACAAAGGATACCGTTCCTGACTGGACGTTGTTTTCGGCCTGGATCGACTACTATATTCCTGACCAGCCTGATACGATGAACATCATTGCACTCTCTTCAGCCATGGAACTTCCTACACCGGGTTCCGTCCTTTTTGTGGATGACCTCTTCCTGGATTATACTGTAGGCATCGATCCGGCAGATCCTGCTTCCGGCATCCATGTCTACAATGATCAGGAAACAAAACGGTTACTGGTCTTTTTCGACTTTGAAAAGAAGGAAACCGCATGCGTGAAGTTATTCAGCATTACCGGACAGTGCCTGGCTGAGATAACAAGGGAAGCATATCAAAACGGGAAATTGGTAGTTCCATACGGGCTTTACCGGCAGGGAATTTATATCCTTGAGGTGGTTCATGACGGGAAGCGGTTTGTGAAAAAGTATTTTTTAACACCATAATATTCCTCTGTGTCCTCTGTGTTTCCTCAGTGTCCTCTGTGGAAAAAAATGGACGCCAAGGGATCGCGGTGGCAACAGAGGGGAGATGATTTGTTAACATGGAGAAACATCGAATAAAGGTCGGACTTATTCAGATGACCTGTTCAGCCGACAAGCAGGAAAATATTGAAAAGGCTTCCGGGAAGATCCGGGAAGCTGCCTCAGGAGGGGCTGAGATCATCTGCCTGCAGGAACTTTTCTCTTCACTATATTTCTGCTGGGTAGAGAATTACGACTATTTCGCGCTCGCCGAAGCTGTTCCGGGCCCAGCCACTGAATTTTTCCGGAAGCTTGCGAAAGAACTGGGCGTAGTGTTGATCGCCTCCCTGTTTGAAAAACGCGCACAGGGAGTTTATCACAATACCACTGCAGTCATCGATGCCGATGGAAGCTACCTGGGCAAATACAGGAAGCATCACATCCCTGATGATCCTGGGTACCATGAGAAGTTTTACTTCGCTCCCGGTGACGACGATTACCAGGTATTTGACACGAAATTCGCAAAAATCGGCGTATTGATCTGTTGGGACCAGTGGTATCCCGAAGCAGCGCGGATCACCAGCCTGAAAGGGGCTGAGATCCTGTTTTACCCGACTGCAATAGGATGGGCATTGTCCCAGGATGAGGAGACCAACCGGCAACAATACCAGGCATGGCAAACAGTTCAACGTGGGCATTCGGTGGCGAACGGAGTGTTTTTGGTTGCTGTCAACCGGACAGGTGTGGAAGGAACCATGAATTTCTGGGGAGGTTCTTTTATCTCAGATCCTATGGGTGGTCTTCTTTACCAGGCGCCACACCACGACGAAGTTATTCACGTTCAGGAAGTTGATCTCTCCCGCATTGATGAGATCCGTGTTCACTGGCCGTTTTTGCGTGACCGGAGAATTGACAGCTATGGCCCGATACTGAGGAGGTTTATTGATAAATAGCGAAATAGCGAAATTCATCTGCATTCGTAAATAGATAAGGTGTTTGACCTGGAACAAAATACCCCCAAGGAACTGGGGTACCGGTTTCCGGCTGAGTGGGAGCCGCATAGGGCAACCTGGCTGAGTTATCCGCACGGAGGATCCTATTCATGGCCGGGAACGCTACCAAGGATCTATCCTTTTTACAACCGGTTTATCAAAGAGATCTCGAAGGGAGAACAGGTTTGCATCAACATCCGGGATCTGAAACTGAAAGAGATGGTAGGAAAGGAGTTGGAACAGACCGGTGTGGAAATGGAGAGGGTCACGTTCTTCCTGAACCCTACCAACGACTCCTGGTGCCGCGATCATGGCCCGGCTTTCCTGGTCAATCCCGGAGCAAAAGATCCGAAGGTGATTATCAGCTGGAAATACAATGCCTGGGGTGACAAGTATCCCCATGATCTCGATGACAAGATTCCTATGTTGGTTGGGCAGTACCTTGATCTTCCTGTCTTCTACCCGGGTATCGTGATGGAGGGGGGAGCTGTAGAATTCAACGGGAAAGGAACCCTGCTTACCACTACGGCCTGCCTGCTTCATGAAAACCGCAATCCCGGATTGTTTCAGCATGAGATAGAGGAGAAGCTGCGGGATTATTACGGTGTGGATCAGATCCTCTGGCTGGATGAGGGAATTGACGGCGACGACACAAACGGCCATATTGATGATATCACCAGGTTTTTCAAGGAAGATGGGGTAGTCACTGTTGTTGAACCCAACAAGCTGGATGCCAACTACAAACCGTTGAAAACGAACCTGAAAAAGCTCAGGAGTTTTCGCCTGCCAAACCAGAAACAGCTGGATATTGTTGAACTTCCGATGCCCAAAGCGGTCGTTTACGAAGAGCAGAGACTTCCCGCATCGTATGCCAACTTCTATATCTCAAACCATTCAGTAATAGTTCCAACTTTCCGTTGTCGGGAGGATGATGTAGCGTTATCTATCCTGGGCGAGTGCTTCCCTGACCGGCAAATCGTCGGCATTGATTCTGTCGAGATCATCTGGGGCCTGGGAAGCTGGCATTGCCTGTCGCAGCAGGAACCGCGATAGAAGTACGAGGTACCCTTTACGAAGGACGAACTGGAAGTCGGAAGTGGGAAGGAAGAAGTTTTTCAGATAAAAGATTTTTCTATTGATTTCATATCCTGATTGTTGTAATTTTATAAAAAATTTACAGGGATGAAAAGGTTTGCACTCTCTTTTGTTTTAGTCCTGTTTATGCTGCCGTCTTTTTCACAGAACAACGGCATCACGGTTATCACTCCCAATGGTGGGGAGAACTGGATCATCGGTTGTCCGACCACCATCCACTGGGTTGCAACTGCAGCATCAGTAGGGACAGTGAGGATCGATTTGTATAAGGATGGTGCTTTTTACATGAACATCTGCAACCCGGTGCCTGCAGGTATCAACACGTATACCTGGATCCCTCCATACTCGGTTAATCCTGGAAATACCTTTAAGATCAAAGTCTCTTCATTGACCAACATCACTACATTCGATTACAGTGATGCGGATTTCTCCATCAGCCTGGGAGCGATCACCGTGGTCTCTCCAAACGGCGGAGAGGTCTGGCAATACGGGACCACTCACCTGGTCATATGGAATGGTAACATCTGTGAAAACGTGAGAATTGAACTTTGGAAGGGAGGGGCATTTTATTCCGTTGTCGCCTCCTCAACTCCATCTACGGGCACTTACCCCTGGGCCATCACCAATTCGATCATTCCTGGCAATGATTACCGGATAAAGATTTTCGGGCTTGGTCTGAGTACAAGTCCCCAGGGAATCGTATATGACTTCAGTGATAATGATTTCACTATTGGCACGGGTTGTTTCGTTAAGGTGACCACTCCCAATGGCGGAGAATTATGGGCTGCAGGATCCACGCATGCGATCACATGGCAGTCAAATACGACATTGACCCTCAGGATCGAGCTCTGGAAAGGCGGAGTGTATCACTCACTGATCAACGGATCTGTGACGAACACCGGCTCCTGGAACTGGGCAATCCCTGCCACGCTCACATCAGGAACCAACTACAAAGTTCGGATCATTTCTCTGAACAGTGCTGCTGCCAACACCTGTGTCGATTTCAGCGACAACTATTTCACAATCGCAGGCTCTGTTGTACCAAGTGCCTGGTCTGTCACGGATCAACAGATCTACCTCTATCCGAATCCGGCATCAAACCAGGCGGTCCTGGTGTTTAAAGCAGCAGAGAATTCTCCACAAGGAACTTTGACTATCTCCCAACTGACCGGACGGGTGGTCTTGCAAACAGAGACTGACCTGTTTGCCGGAAAAATCAACCTGGACTGTTCCGGCTTTCTTCCCGGCATTTACCTGGTTGAAATAAAAGGAAAAGATACATGCCTGAAGGGAAAACTAATCATCCACTGACACCAGTTCCTGCCCTCCGGTTCTCGCGCCCGATCGCTTCCGATATTTTTCACAAAAAGCATTTCGTTTTTTTTACGAGTAAATTGAACTACTGTTTTTCAGATCTAGGTAATCTTTTTGGAAAAAATCTTGGCACACAGATTATACGGAAAACACGGATATTCACAGATGAAAGATCAGTGATCATCTGTGTTGCAAAAGGTAGTTGAGTGATCCGTGTACTGCCGGAATCAGTCAAATAAAAGCGAAATATTCATTTGATCCCTAACAGGTTCACCTGTCCGCCTGTCCGCCTGTCTTCACTTCTCCCTGAACAGCACCACCCTGTTTTCGATCGGTTTCACGCTCATCAGGTAAGTATATATCGCTTGCAGGTCGGTGGTATCCATCCTTGCGTACATGGTCCAGGGCATGATGGTGTTGAAACCCCCTTCGGGGACTTCGTGCGGAGAGTACCAGGAAAGGTCATAGGCCCTGAAGCGGGCAATGAATGTCTCTTCGGCCCAGTTTCCGATGCCGGTTGCCTTATCCGGAGTGATGTTGGCGGAGGTGACGTATATCCTCTCCAGGGGAAATTCCTGGCCTCCGCCGAATCGCATCTCTTCGATGAGTCTGCCATCTTTCATCTGCGTATGGCAATCCACGCAACCACCGGCCGTGGTCAGATATTCCCCGTATTTCAGCAGATCAGTTGTATCCGGCATTGTTCCGGGAGTTGCAGGCTTCGGGATCATGTTGATGATGAAGTTCATGGGGAAGTTGGATTCCGATTCAGGGGTTGTCTTTTCGATCTCCGGCAATGATCGGAGGTATGCGATCACGCAATAGATATCTTCCCGGTCGAGCGTTCCGTATGCGGGATAAGGCATGATAGGGAACATCGCCTGACCCTCTTTTGTCACGCCCGATGTGATAGCCCGGTAGATCTCCCCGTCGGTCCAGGATTTCAGGTTGTAGGGGGTGATGTTTGGGGCGTAGTAGTTGCCGGGAAATCCCAGCTCTTCAGAAAACGCTTCACCGCCCCCGCCTTCTGTCCCTTGGAGGATGGGGCCTGAGAATTTTGTATAGTCGCGTCCGGAGTGGCAGTCGATGCACACCATCACATGGTTGGCCAGGTAAGCGCCACGTTCAACGCGTTCGGGTGTGACGGCAACGGTGATATCCTCAACAGGGATAGATGGAAGGGCGGTTTTCAGATAGATTCCAAAACCGATGATCACAAGGATCACGATACCGACGATCGCACCCAGGATCTTCCAGAAAAGGTGTTTCTTTTTTTTCATGGTTGGGATGGGTTTCTGATTTTAGGGTAAAGGTAATCCTTTTACAAAAATATGGAACACAGATTACACGGAAAACACGGATATTCACAGATAAGAGATCCGTGTTTATCCACCCGTCCGCCCGTCCGCCCTCCGGTCATCTAGTCTGCCAGCATCCCCTCTACTCGCTGAAAGATTCCGTCTGTAGGTGCCAGATCCAACCCGGGGATCCAACAAAACAGTGGCACCAAGTCCACATTTTCGAATAAGGGTTATGCACAGTCCTTTTCGAAGGCTGGCCCGATGGCGTAGAATACCTCATGCATGTTCCGGTTCGAAGGGAGATAACCATGGGCACCCTTTGAGATTCCTCCGCCTTTTTTCATCACCAGTGTATAGCCGCTGTCGGCCAGCAGGATGGCATCGAGCGTCCGGGGATTCGATCCGTAGTGCAGGTGTTCAGGGATTTCAGAGGTCTTCCAGGCTTGTGTATGTGGATCTTTTTCATGGCAGCCATGGCTTTTTTCTCAAATCCGGGCAAGAATTGAACATTCACTACCGGGTTGTATCCCTGGACCTTAATAAACCATTTCTTTTTCAGATATTTATATACATTCACCGTTCTTATGGAGATCGTTGAATGCATGCCATGGTCGGAGGTGACTACCAGGCTGATTGCTCCGGCAGCCTGATCGTAGTGAGGCAGTAGTTTTAGTTACTGTTCTTTCCGAAGATATGCCGGATACCGATCTGCATTTTGTAGATCGTCCAGGTTCTCAACCAAGGCATAAGGGAAACTGCTAATCAACCCGGTCCCAACTTATCAGCCAGGACCAGCGCTGCCATGGCTTCTACAATAGGTACCGCGCGGGGAACGACACATACATCGTGCCGGCCTTCAGCCGTGAATGTGATCTCGTCGCCGTCCCTGTTGATGGTCTGCTGCTCGATGCCGAGCGTGGAAATGGGTTTGAAAGCAACGTTGAACGTAATATCCATCCCGTTGGAGATGCCGCCCTGGATGCCGCCGTCATGGTTGGTTTTTGTCCTGATCAGGTTATTCTCCACGATGAATTCATCATTGAATTCTGAGCCTTTCATCCGGGCTGCCTTGAACCCGGATCCATATTCGAATCCTTTAACGGCATTGATGCTCAGCATCGCCCTGGCCAGTTCCCCCTGGAGTTTCCCGAACAGCGGATCACCGATGCCGGCCGGAACTCCTTTGATGATACATGAAATGACACCTCCGGCAGTATCCCCGACTTCTTTGAGGGTATGAAGAAAATCCAGCATCTTCTGCGTGGTCTTTTCATGCGGACATGCAAGGGGTGACAGTTTGATCAGCGCCTGGTCTGTCAGCGTGAATTCAGCAGGAAGGGCATGCGGTCCGATTTGCGAAACGTATCCTGTAATGCTGATGTTGTTCAGGGATAGGAGCTGCCTGGCAAACGCGCCTCCGGCTACGATTGAAAGTGTGGTTCGCGCCGACGCTCTTCCTCCGCCCCTGGGATCGCGTATCCCGAAACGCGCTTCGTAGGTATAGTCAGCATGGGATGGCCGGTAGAGATCTTTCAGGTTGTCGTAATCCTCCGGTCGTTGATCATGATTCAAGACCAGGAACGCGATAGGTGCGCCGGTTGTCTGCCCCTCGTAGATGCCGGAAAGAATCTCCAGTTTATCATCCTCTTTACGCGTTGTGGCAAACGGATATTTGGATGGATTTCGCCGGTTAATCTCTGATTGAACCAGGGCAAGGTCGATCTCTATTCCGGAAGGAAATCCATCAAGAATCCCGCCTACAGCCGGTCCGTGAGACTCACCGAATGTGGTCAGAACGATGTTTTTTCCTATGGAGTTTCCAGCCATTTTGATTTACGGGTTACGGTTTGCGAATTACGAACAGGCTCCTAAATCCCCTGATGGGGACTTATTCCTCCCCTTGAAGGGGAGGTTAGGAGGGGTCATTTGATTTTTATTGCTGCCGCAGGATCTTGAACTTCGCCTCCATTACGCGCAACTCATTCTTAGCATGTTCAATCTTTTTTTCAAACTCCGCTTTCAGGATATTCGCGTTTTTCGAATTAGCCAGGAAGCCGATATTGTTTTCCCAAAGGTTGATGTCTTCCCTGAGCTTGTTAATTTTAATTGTCAGGGTGTCCCGTTCCCTGGTCAGTATTCTTCTGCCCTGCGGATCGTTCTTCATCGACTCCATTTTCGTCTGGTAACTTACCGCTGTCATCTCCAACTCGCTGATCTTCAGTTTATCAAGATGTTCATTCACCAGTTTCCTGAATTCATTCTGCAATCGGTCGCGTTCCCTGAAGGGAACATGGCCGATCTGTGTCCATTCCCTCTGAAAGAATTTCAGGTCGTCCAGGTTTTTACTTTTATTCTCACCGAACTGGTGTTCTTTCAGCTTCTTCAGTAACGCTTCTTTTGCCCTCATGTTCTCATCCTCATGGGTATGGATGTTAGAAAAATAGGACGATTTAGTTTTGAAAAATTCATCGCAGGCCGAACGGAACCTCTTCCAGATCTTTTCTGAATGTTTCCGGGGGACAGGCCCGATCCGTTTCCATTCTCCCTGAAGCTGGATCAGATCATTCGTGGTTTTCTTCCAGTCGGTACTGCTCTTGAGGGACTCGGCCTGGGCACACAGATCCAGTTTGAGGTTGTAATTGTGCATCTGCTGATCCTTCACCCTGTCGAAGAACTCTTTTTTACTGGCAAAAAAAGCATCCAGGTATCCTTTGAACCTGTTCCAGATCTCATTGTTTTGTTTTTGAGGGACCGGGCCAACGCTTTTCCAGATAGTTAAAAGTTCATTCACTTTGTGCGTCTGTTCCTGCCAGTCTTTTACTGTCTCATTTTGCTTTGTCAGGACCTCTTCCGCCTGCTGACACAGCGCGTTTTTGGTTTCCAGGTTTTTATTCTGCTCCTCTTCTACAGAGGCATAGTATTCCCGGCGACGTTCATTAATTTTATCGGTAGCATTTTTGAACCGATCCCAGATCTCATCTTTTTTATCGGTAGGGACAGGTCCGATTTCCTTCCATTCGTCGTGATATTTCTGTAATTGTTTGAATGATTTCAGGATGGATGACTCCAGAAGTAATTCTTCGGTCTTTTCGCACAACTCGATCTTGGCTTCCAGGTTTTTCTTCAGGTCCAGATCCTTCAGCTCCTTGTTCAGCTTGACCTTTTCGAAAAATTTTTCAACCAGGAAATGATAATTCTGCCACAGGTTATTGATCTCGCTTCGGGGCACCATCCCAACCTCTTTCCATTGGTCCTGGAGAATCTTGAATTCATCGTAGGTCTTTTTCAGGGTTTCCTCTGAACTGATCAGGTTTCGGAGCTCTTCCAGGATTTTATTCTTCCGTTCAAGGTTCTCTTTCTTCTGTTTCTCCTGCTCTCCCAGAAAACGGACCTTGTTCGCCTTATAGATGCTGAACAAAGCATCAAACCGCGCATCCAGCTCGGCCTGACCAGGCCCTCTGTCCGAATCATCCTCTGTTTCTTCTTCGGTTGTTATTTGTCCGGGTAGTTCCTCCAGCTTCTTCAGAAATGCCATTTTAATCATCGCAATCCGGGTTTTTACAGCATTCAGATCCGGTTCTGCGACTGAAGTCTCAAGAAGATCCAGTAGCTGAACAGGGGTAAACTGATTCAGATCTTCGGACGCATCTTCCTGATCTGTGAGGTGTTCATTGTCATCTTCAGCCTCATCATCGTGGAGATGATCAGACGGATCCTCTTTTTTTGTCAGTTCCTGATCTTTTTGCTCTACTTTCGGGGGCTCTTTATCCTCCACCTGATCAGTCAGCTCTTTTTCTTTCTTTTTTTCTCTCTTTTTCTTCTCCTTCTCTTTCTCTTTCTCTTTCTCTTTCTCCTCTTCCTCTTCCTCTTCCTTTTCCTTGTCCTTCAACTCCTCCTCATCCGGTTTATCCTCTTTTCCCTGGAGTTCTTCCTCTACCTTCTTCACCACCTTCTTCTTCGGTTTTTTCTCTTTTTTCTTCTCCTGTTCTTCCGGTTCTATAAGACCGGGCACAGGTTCACCCGTGGCGGTTTCAGATTCTGTGGTTGAGGATACGTCAGCAACAGGCTCTTCTTGCGGACTTACCTTTGGAAGGATTTCTTCGGCAGGAGGTTTAATGCCGGTTGAAGCTTTGGGTACTTCAGCTTCGGTAGTTGCAGGTGAGATGGGTAGTTCTTCGGTAGAATCAGTTTTCTCCGGAACCAATTCCGGGGTATCTGTGTTTGTTTCCTTTAATTCAACAGGTGAAGAATTCTCCTCCTGAACCGGATTCTGTTCCAGATCAGGATTCTGATCGGTGTGCTCTTTGTTTTCCATGTGTTAACAAAAGTCATTTAAATACTAAACGTTAGGTTCCGAACAATGCCGGTAAGATGCGATTTCAGCTGCAAAAATAGCATTAATTCTGATATAATAAAAATGCGGTTGTTAAGGTAAGGCGCTGCGATTAAAGAGGATATACCCGAAATTGATATTGAAGGTCAGGGGCTCCGGGAGTTTGTCATAGAAACTGATCCCTGTACTGAGTGGCCCCAGGAAGGTGTTATACACGACCGTGGCAGCGGCAATATAGGAGCGGTCGCTTAGGATAGGGCCATGGTAGGCGGTGTAGTCTTCCGGACGTTGCAGGATCTGCTGGTATGGCTGGAAAATATATCCTTCAGCCCTGAATTCAAGTTTCTTGTAAATTTTAAGAATTGCTTTCAATCCCCCGGCAAGATAACTCGTTGCCCTGAATTGAGGCAAAAAAAGCGATTGCATTTCCGGGAGTGGCTGAAAAGATGGAGAATACATGATTGTAGAGGTGTAATTTTTGAAGAAAGGCTGGTTCGAAATACACAACTCCCCAAAGAATCCCAGCTTTAAGGGTCCGATCGTTTCAAAATAATTATCATATTTTACCTTGAGTGAAATCCACTCGTGATAGCTTGTCTGTTCTGATTTTGTTGCTGACTGGGATCCCGGAATAAGAATTTCTCTTCCATTCATGTAAGACAGGGAGATATTCAGACTGGCCCCTGCATTCGGGTACTGTTTCCGGTTCAGGGAATTCAGATCAAAACAGAGCCTGGGACTGAAAAAATTGAATTTTGTCTGATCCGTGGTGTCAAGCCGCGAAAAGTCATTGGCCTGGTAGTAATCGGCCGAAGTGATGGCATTTATCATGCCCAGGTTCAGTTTCCCCTTGTTGGTGATCGGGATGCCTCCTTTCAGCATGGTGAAGCTCTCCCATAGTCTGATATTGGAGGGCATGAGGTCATCAAAAAAATAGGTTGTATTTTTAAAATAGTTATAGCTGTTATATGTGTAATAAATTTCAAGATACCAGGGAAGTTTTGAAGTAAAGTCGATTCGTCCACCCCCTTTAACTGAATTGTAAAACCTTCCGAAATACCCGTTGGCAAGTACCCGGATCGCATGGGTCCACAGGTACCGGTACCTAAGTTGCAGAAATCCTTCATTGCTCGTTCCGAGCGACAGGTTGCCCCCGAATTGTGCGTTGAAGTTTGGCGCTTTCTGAACATCCAGGTACAGGTCATAGAACCCGGTTTGAGGATTGTACTTGGCAGATGGAATGATGGTTTTTACAAATCCTTCATCGATAAACCGGAAATACCCCTTCTTCAGTTCATTGATGGTCACACTCTTTTTGTTATGTTTCAGGATCTTTTGCACATACTGGGTCTGAGCTCTTGAAAACCCTTTCACAATGATGGAGTCAAACATCAGAACAGGTTCTTTCGCCTTGAAAGCAGTTCTTCTCCTGAGAAGTACCTCATGGGTCAGCGTATCTCTGACCAGTTTACGGATCTCCGGGATCATTGCGTTAGCCGCGGCATATCCGCTGTCGGCCAGGATACCGGTCTGCGTGAAATCAAGAAGGCTGATTTTCGGAATCGCCGGGACGATCATCACGGAGTTCTGATAGGTGATCGTATCGGTCTGACGATCCATGAGCATGGTCATCAACTGGCTGACAATATCTTCCGGATCTGCCTTGCTGTATCGTTGCGCTACCCTGGACCCGATGATAACATCCGGGTGAAACTCATCTTTCGCTACATTGGCCGGGAAGTTATTGTACATGCCGCCGTCGAACAGGAGTTTGTTGTTATAACGCAAAGGGTTAAAAAAGATTGGTATGGACATAGACCCCCGGACTGCCGTACTGAGGTTGCCGCTCCTCAGTATCATCGGCTGGGTTGAATCGATATCGGCCGCAACGCAGCGGAAAGGCACCATCAGGTTATCGAAATTGTATCCCGCTGCAGCAGACCCCGGATCAAGCAACCGCATGAATTCGAAATCTATCTCATACGGATTAATGAGGTTTGTCGGAATCACAGTCGTCAGTTTCTTCTTCGGATTAAAGTCAAGCGAGAACCATGAAGCGTTGGGGTCGTCTTTCCAGAAGTAGTATTTGTATTTCTCATCGATCATTCCGGCGGCCCAGTTGTTGAACTCCGGAGAAGCCATGAGCCGTTCCATCTCATCCGGCGTATAACCAACAGCATACAGAGCCCCGATGATGGCTCCGATGGACGTCCCTACGATATAATCAATGGGAACCTGTTGCTCTTCAAGCGCTCTGATCACACCGATATGAGCTGCGCCTCTGGCGCCTCCACCTGACAAAACGAGGGCTACTTTCTGCGAAAAAACAGTAGAGGAAAAGAGAATGATCAAGGAAACCAGGAAGAAGAATCGTATCAATTGCAGGCGGGACATCCGGATCGGTTTACAAACCAAACGTACAAATATACGAGATATTTCGGATGCCGAATGCTGGATGCTGTTGCCGCGTCGCTCCGCTCCTCGCAATGACAATGATGCTGGATCCTGGATTCCGGATAACGACCCTCACACCCTCACATGATTTACTTCCCACGTCCCACGTCCTACGCTTTCTCCAGCGCCTGTTCCAGGTCGGCGATGATATCTTCCACATCTTCTATACCGATGGACAGCCTGACAAGTCCTTGTGTAATACCACCGATCTCTTTTGCCTCTTTTGACAATTTGGAATGAGTCATTGAAGCGGGATGCTGGATCAGCGTTTCGATCCCTCCCAGGGAGACGGCAAGAACGCAGAATTTTACATGATTCATGAGCTTTTTTCCCGCCTCATATCCACCGGTGACTTCGAAACTAATCATGGCTCCTGGTCCGCGCATCTGTTTTTTCGCAAGCTCGTATTGAGGATGGGACTTCAACCCGGGGTATTTGACCCAGGCAACTTTTGGGTGCGATTCCAGGTAGTCTGCCACTTTCATGGCATTTTCCTGGGCCTTGTCGATCCGGATTCCCAGTGTTTTTACGCCACGACGGGCAAGGAAAGCCTGGTGAGGGTCCATGTTGAACCCGAAGTTGACCATCGTATAATTCAGCCTGCTGTAATCTTCTTCAGATTTGGGAATCACAATGCCCCCAACAATGTCGGCATGCCCGTTGATAAATTTAGTGAGTGAGTGAAGCACCACATCGGCTCCAAGGTCCAGCGGGTTCTGAAGGTAAGGGCTGCAGAACGTGTTATCGACGCACACGGTGATCCCTGACTGGTGCGCCAGCTTTGAGATCCCCTCGATGTCGCAAATCCCTATCGTCGGATTGGCCGGCGTTTCAAGGAAGATCAGTTTCGTTTCAGGCCTGATGGCCTGTTCCACATTCTTCAGAAATGTTGTATCAACAAATGTCGATTCAACACCGAAACGGGAGTATGCGGTTTCAAGGATTCCCCTGGATGGTCCGTACAACGCGTTGTGGCAAACTGCGTGGTCGCCCTGGCCGAGATAGGTGAGGTAAACCGTATTCACAGCTGCCATCCCGGAGGAGGTGGCAATGCCGCTAAATCCATGTTCAAGTGCCGCTATGGTCGCCTCAAATTCATCTATCGTTGGATTTCCCAGGCGTGTGTAAATAAACCCGTCACTTTCGCCCGAAAAGCATTTTGCTCCGTCTTCAGCGCTCTTAAAAAAGAACGTTGATGTCTGATAAATAGGCGTTACAACGCTCCCCAACCTGTCAGGTTCACCAACACCGTGTACGGAAGTGGAACTAAAACCTTTTTTTGTTTTCATCTGTAGAAAATATAAATCCGAATTGACCTTTGTCACCCTATCCTAAAACTTAACCCCTCACCACCAATGTCTCAAACTCAATTTGGTCTGACAGGTGCCGTTTTACAGCACAAACGTTTGCAGCATTGATCAGTGCATGATCATATTTTTCAGGGAAATCTTCCGGAACGATAATCCTGATGATGATTTTTCCAATCATTTTACTGACAGAATTGTACTCGGTGTCCATGGTTAGTGAGATGGCTTCTGAATAGAGATCCCGTGAATCACAGAAAGCCTTGACATAATATCCAGCACAGGTAGCCAGCGATGCAAGAAACAGGGTGAAAGGAGCGGGAGCGCTGCCTTCTCCACCCCCTCTGACCGACTGGTCTGTGAAAATTACAAATGGTTCAATCAGGGCGTCCACTTTCACGCCGCCGGGAAAATTTACTTTTATTGACATTGATTAGTGATTAGTGATTAGTGA
>Ga0172369_10003215_pt1 | contig 21693 bp, 8 predicted proteins | sample LakKiv25m_FD_114539 | JGI IMG/M metagenome (GOLD analysis project Ga0172369, IMG submission 114539) | Freshwater microbial communities from Kabuno Bay, South-Kivu, Congo - kab_022012_11.25m | ecosystem: Environmental > Aquatic > Freshwater > Lake | place: Democratic Republic of the Congo...
CAATTTACATTAGTATTTTTCATTTTCATCATTACCATTTTTACTTTATATAAATTAATATGTTTTTTCTCGTTCGGCGAAGCATCTGCTTCGTCGTCTTTAATCTTATAGCATCTGCTATTTTACACTTTTTTAGCCAAAAAACTATAGCTTTCCTTGACTGCATATTTCCCCGTTGAGCTGTCAAGAAAGACAGTATTATCGCGAGAGTATCACAAAGTTGTCGTTTTGTTTATTTTTTGTTAAACTATTTTGTCACAATCAATTTTTTGCAGACACTGTTTCGTCTCGTCGTCTGTAACTGATAGTAATACATACCAGAAGCTATGTCAGATGTGGAAATGTGAAGCGTTGTATATGTTCTGTCAATAGTAAAACGCTTTATCTCTTTACCTTGTAAATTGAAAAAAACTATTTCACCATTACTAACATCCTGCGGTAAAGTACAGTTAATTGTAACTTCATCGGTTGTTGGGTTAGGAAAGATATTTATACCAATCTCATTTTTCATTTCTGAAATATCATTTAATTGATGGCAGGGATTTACGTATTCACTTATTATAAATGATGTGTCTTTTTCATTTTTATTGCTTATAGTAAAATTTACTGACCCAATATAATTGGTATCTTGAGGCATCGCAGAATAAAATTGATAAATTTCTGCTACATAGCTTGCATTAGAAAGCCCTGCAATTGTGACTTTAAAATCTAAACGACAGCTGCATGTTGCTAAATCATACATAGTATCTGTTTCATAAAGTTTTATTTGATTGTTGTTGATATAATAATGCCAAATATTCCATTCAGCAGCACAATTACGCCATGCATTACTGTCTAATATCGTTACTGTATCATGTTTAACTGTGGCGAAAAGCATTTCATATTGCTGTGAAAAAGCAGAAATACTCACAAACATGATTAGTGAAAGAAATATTTTTTTCATTACTTGGTTTTTTATTATTTACCAATACTGCCCAATAAAAAATAAAATTTTCTAAAACACAACAACTTTATGTGTTGTTTTTGTGTTCTTTGTTTCCATGTTGAGATAATAAACACCTTTGGTCAAGTTTGAAACATTCAGCTTAATCAGCATCTTTCCGCCATTGACATTGACATACGATTTTTCCATTACAACTTGTCCGAGAAGGTCATAGAACCTCAGATAACAGAAGTTATCCTTCTGAAGCCCGAGCTCTATGTTTAGTATATCATCCGCAGGATTGGGATAAATAAAAACATTATTTGATGCCTGACTGCTTTCAATGCCGCTAGAAGGCAATACTTTAATGTATAATTGCTTACTCAAAAATCCGGAGCCGAAAGCGTTGGTTGCAATAAGTGTAACGTAAAAAGACCCTGTGTCATTGTATTGAATGAGCGTTGGGTTCTGAAGTGTGGAAGAACTGGGAACACCTGCTTCGAAGGCCCATAACCACGAATTTGGCATATTGGTAGAAAGGTCGGTAAAGTTGACATAATCGCCTTGGTTGATGATGGTATCATCTCCAATAAAATCAACAACAGGTTCACTGGTAACCGGATTTACCGTAATGTAGCCTGTTTTTAATTCTGTATCATTCCCGAACGTATTTGTTGCAATTAATGTCACATCATAGACCCCAGGAGTATTGAAAACAACGGATGGATTCTGTAATGTGGAATTGCCCGGCGTACCTCCTGCAAATGTCCAGGTCCAGCTCATAGGACTGTTGGTTGACAAATCAGTAAAATTTACAGTGCTTCCAGCTGTAATTGTGGTGTTGTTTGCAATAAAATCAGCTTCAGGAGCACTTCCGGCATCTGCTACTGTAATATATCCTGTTTTTATTTCTGTGTCGTTGCCAAAAGCATTTGAAGCATAAAGAGACACGGTATAAGTACCGGGGGTGTTGTAAACAATATTTGTAGGATTCTGTGCTGTAGATGTGGCAGGCGTACCTCCTGCAAAAGTCCAGCTCCAACCTGTAGGAAGATTGGCCGAAAGATCGGTGAAATTGACACTTCCCCCAGTCACTATTGATGTGTTGTCTGCAACAAAATTAGCTATAGGAGCTGTTCCTGTGGCATTTACAATGATATAACCTGTTTTTGTTTCAGTATCGCTGCCATTGGCATTGGTGGCAACAAGCGTAACATCGAAAGACCCTGATGTGGCATATACAATATTTACAGGATTTTGAGCTGTTGATGTGGCAGGAGTACCACCGGTAAAAGTCCAGCTCCAGCTAGTCGGAGAGTTGGTGGTAAGGTCAGAAAAGTTCACACTTCCTCCTGTATTAATAGTTGTATTATTGGCAATAAAATTGGCTTCAGGTAGTGGTCCGGAAGAATTCACAACGATATAACCCGTTTTTAATTCAGTGTCATTGCCAAAAGCATTGGTGGCTACCAAAGTGACATTGTAGGTGCCGGGGGTATTATATACAATATTAGAAGGGTTTTGAGCTGTTGAGGTTCCGGGAGTCCCTCCTGCAAATGTCCAGCTCCAGCTTGTAGGGGTGTTGGTAGAAAGGTCGGTGAAATTCACACTACCGCCTGTACTTATTGAAGTGTTATTTGCTATAAAATTGGCTATCGGTGCTGTTCCTACTGCATTCACAACAATATAGCCTGTTTTTAATTCGGTATCGTTGCCAAAGGCATTGGTGGCGACTAATGTTACATTGTAAGTGCCGGGGGTGTTATATACAATATTAGAAGGGTTCTGGGCTGTTGAGGTGCCTGGAGTCCCTCCTGCAAATGTCCAGCTCCAGCTGGTAGGTGTATTGGTAGAAAGGTCGGTAAAGTTCACACTTCCGCCTGAGTTAATGGTTGTACTGTTTGCAACAAAATTGGCCACAGGCGCAGTGCCTACAGCATTTACAACAATATATCCTGTTTTTAATTCGGTGTCGTTGCCAAAAGCATTGGTGGCAACTAAAGTGACATTGTAAGTGCCGGGGGTATTGTAAACAATATTAGAAGGATTCTGAGCTGTTGAGGTTCCGGGAGTCCCTCCTGCAAAAGTCCAGCTCCATGAAGTTGGTGTATTGGTAGAAAGGTCGGTGAAGTTAACGTTTCCGCCCGCATTTATAGTTGTATTATTTGCAATAAAATTGGCAACAGGCGCAGTGCCTACAGCATTTACAACAATGTAGCCTGTTTTTAATTCGGTATCATTGCCAAAGGCATTGGTGGCAACTAATGTTACATTATAAGTACCGGGAGTGTTATATACAATATTAGAAGGGTTCTGGGCAGTAGATGTGCCCGGGGTGCCTCCTGCAAAAGTCCAGCTCCATGAAGTTGGTGTATTGGTAGAAAGGTCGGTGAAGTTAACGTTTCCGCCCGCATTTATAGTTGTGTTATTTGCCACAAAATTAGCCACAGGTGCTGTGCCCACGGCATTTACAACAATATATCCTGTTTTTAATTCGGTATCATTGCCATAGGCATTGGTGGCAACCAGAGTGACGTTGTAAGTGCCGGGTGAGTTATAAACTATATTTGATGGATTCTGAGACGTAGAAGTGCCTGGGGTGCCTCCTGCAAAAGTCCAGCTCCAGCTTGTAGGTGTATTGGTAGAAAGATCTGTAAAGTTAACCGAACTGCCTGCGTTAATGGTTGTGAAGTTTGCTGTAAAATTAGCGACAGGAGCAATTCCTGCAATAACAGTAATATAACCGGTTTTTAATTCTGTATCATTCCCATTGGCGTTGGTTGCTACCAATGTTACATTATAAGTACCGGGTGCACTGTACACAATATTAGAAGGGTTTTGAGCTGTAGATGTAGCGGGTGTTCCCCCTGCAAATGTCCAGCTCCAGCTAGTGGGTGTATTTGTAGAAAGATCGGTAAAGTTCACACTGCCACCGGCAATAATGTTTGTAGTATTTGCAACAAAATTAGCTACAGGAGCCAATGCTATGGGTGTTCCTGTAATATTGATGTTGTCAATATAAAGGTTGTTTTGGTTATTATTATAAGATTCAAACTTTATCATAACACTGGGATTGCCTGCAAATGTAGATAAATCGACGGTATAACAATCAGCGCCTACAGGTCCCATACACCATTCGGTAGAATCAACAGGTGTAAATTCTGTAGTGCCGGTATAGGCGGTTGCAAATGGTGTTGATGTACTCTGGCCTCTTGCAAAGACTTTGTTGGGGTATGTCAGACCGCAATCGGTGGATACATATATGAGCAGGGAATCAGTAGAACTTGTGTTTTTTCTTTTATAGGCATGGTCGAATTTAAGTTGAATGGCAGAGTACCCACTAAAGTTAAGAGGTGTGGTTATCATGGCATCTCGTTGTCCTGTGGTGGTATAGCCAAAAAACCTCATCCGGGCGGCCTTATTGCCAGTAAAAGTACCGTTTGTGGTATAAATATCCCATGTATTGCCTGCATCGGGGTTTAACACACTCCAGTTATTTGTTGTAAACAAACCACTCTGAAAATCTTCAGTAAAAGGCAATGAGGCGCCGGCAGTAGTTACAGAGAAGCTGGCGCTGGCTGTGTCGTTTGAAGTATTTGAATCACTGAAGCCATTGGGCAAAATGGTATAAGCCTTAAACACATGTGCGCCGGAAGTAGTGCTTACGGCTGTTAAAGTAGCGCTGGCTGTGCTATTTGTGGCCAAGGAGCCAGTCCAGTTGTAGGTGTTGAGTGTGCCATTATCAATGCTGTATTTTATCACAGCAGAGGTAAGGGTTTGTGTTCCGAAGTTCTTTATAGTAACTACAGGCACAATAGAACCTGAGCAGGAGGTTCCTGAAGGACTTGTGACAGCCGTTATCCCTGCATCATTAGGATTAGTGCCTACATAGTTTAACGCTGCGGAAATGGCTTTGCAACCACTGGTATTGGTTACCTGTACAGTATATGCTCCGGAAATAGTGGCCGTAATACTTGATGTGGTGGCGTTGGGAATAACAACCCCATTCAGAAACCATTGAAAAGTGACATTTGTAGCAGTGGTTGAAAGAGTAGTGCCATTTTGAGTGATGGTTGGTACAGTAGGTAAAGCATTTACTGTAATAAAGTTGTTGTTTGTAAGCGTGTTGCTTCCCGAAGTATTGCCCGCTAAAAGTGTCACATTATAGTTGCCTGCTGTGTTGTAAACAACCGTTGGGTTTTGTGCAGTTGAAGTGCCCGGTGTACCTCCCTGAAAAGTCCATGACCATGTTGTGGCAGCGGGTGTCGATAAATCTGTAAATGTAACAGTATCGCCTTTGCAGATATTGGTTTTATTGGCCGAAAAGTTAGGTGTGGGAGGCGCAGATACCGGCACACCGGTGATATTTATATTATCAAGATAAAGATTGTTTTGGTAATTGTTATATCCTTCAAATTTGATAATGACCTTGGGGTTGCCTATAAAAGCGCTTAAATCAACAGTGTAACAATCGGTACCTATAACACCGGCAAAACACCACACAGTATCTATTGCAGGCATGAATTCGGTAGTAGATGTTGAAGTGGTTGCAAAAACGCCTTGTCCGTTTTCTCCCTGAGTCAATACCCTATTGGGAAAAGAAGCACCACAATCTGTAGAAATATAAATTATGAGAGAGTCGGTAGCAGTTTGGTCATAACGGCGGTAGGCATGGTCAAATGTAAGACTGATAGAAGAGTATCCCGTAAAATTTAACGGGGGCGTTTGCAATCCGTCTCTTTGGCCAGTGGTAGAATAATTAAAAAAGTCCATTTTAGCCGACTTAACACCGGATGGTTCCCCTCCGGTTGTTGCTATTTCCCATGTGATGCTGTTGTCGGGGTTTGTTACGGTCCAGTTATTTGTGGTGAATGAACCCGATTCAAAATCCTCAGTAAATGGTAAAGCAGCGCCAGCTCCATAATAATAAAAACTGCATGTAGATGTGTCGTTGGCTGTGTTTTGATCTGAGCTGTTATTGGGCAGAATAGAATAGGCAGTAAATGTGTGACTTCCCTGAGAAGCGGTAATGTTCGGAAGTGTTACATTCACTTCTGCTGATGAAGCTAAAGAGCCACTAAATGCATAAGTATTCAGAGTACCGGCGTCAACTTTGTACTTAATAGTAGCTGATGTAAGCGTTGTAGAGCCATAATTCTTAAGTTTGACGACAGGGGCAAAAGTTCCTACACATGTAGTAGCTTCAGGGGTAATAATTGAAGAAACACCTGCATCAAGCGCATTAACAGTCGCATTGACACAAACCAAAGCCTGATAGGCATTGATACGGCCTGTGCCTATTTGTCCTACATAAGAAGGGTTTTGGGCATCAATATTATCAGCAGAGGTTAACAGGCAATTTCTGAGCTGGGCTTGTGTAAGATTGGGGTTTACCGAGAGCATAAGACCGCATAAACCTGCCACCATAGGCGAAGCCATAGACGTTCCAGTATATATGGCATAAGAGTTAGTGGGTATGGAGCTGTAGATATTTGACCCCGGAGCTGATATGTCAACCCAGGTGCCATATTGAGAAGAGGTGGCCTTGGCATCGGTTGATGTGGTGTTGGCAACAGCTATGCAATTGGTGTAGGCTGCAGGATAAAATACAGGGTTTCCTGCATCGCCACTGTTTCCGGCCGCAGCTACCAAAGTGCAGCCCAAACCGTAAGCCGAATTAATAACATTCTGAGCTGTAGTGCTGGAGCCTTCACCGCCCCACGACATATTAATGACATCAGCACCATTATTGGCAGCCCAAGTAACACCCTCATAACCATGTGTGATACTGTTCACATCGTTTGTAGATTTGACCGGCAATATTTTAATTTTGTAACCTATTGATGCCATGCCAATTCCATTGTTGCTTACACCTGAAGCAATACCTGCAACGTGCGTTCCATGGTCGTAGTCTGTTGTAGGTGGGTTGGGGTCGTTGTCGTTGTCGGCAACATCCCATCCGGCCAGCATATTGGCGGCGAGGTCAACATGTGTGGTCTGAATGGCATTATCAACTATACCCACAACTATGCTGGTGCTTCCGGTTGATATATCCCATGCCTGCTGGGCATTTATTTTATACAAACCCCAGGTGCCGTTGGTAACACTGTTGGTCCCCATGTCGTTGGGTGTTAAGCAAGTCTTTAGGTAAGGAACGGGTTCCGCGTATTCAATAACGACCATTGACGACAACTCACGAATCAATTCGTTGACCTTTGAAATCTTATCAAACTTAATACGCACTGTTTGTAAAAGGATGTAGTCTTTCGAGAAATAAAAAGATTTATAGACTCTTATTATATCATACTTTGAAACCAAATCTTTAAGTATTGGAAAATCGGAAACATTGATATTTCCAAATTTATCCTGAGGTACTTTTAAAGGATACTCGTTTTTAAATTTAACATAAATTTCACCATCTAGAGCCAAAGGTGAAACTGTTTGTGATTTCAGACTGCCAATTCCTATAAATAAAACCAGCAAAAAAAATGTAAAAATATTTTTCATGATAAATTTATTAATTATTTAATATTCTTTTAAAAATCAAATGAAGTTTGTTATTATATAGACCAATGTTTAATAATCAGATAGAAAAAGAAAAGAGCGATAAGGTAACACTTTTCTTTTAGTGAAAAGCTATACCGAAAACCAAATATAGGAAAAAAAATTTTTAAAACAAAAAAAAGAGGTTAAAAATTATAACCTCTTTTAAAATTCTTCAAAACACTGTTCTGAAGCAGAATAATTGAAAATAATATTATTTTTTTTGTTTTCCGGCTTCCAGAAACTTCACAAAAGCATCAACATCGGTATTAAACGAAAAAGCTTCTTCAACGAGTTTATTGCCATTATTATCGAGCAGTACGTAGTAGGGTTGGGAGTTAACGCCGAATTTTTCAGCCTGAAAATCACTCCATTTGTTGCCGATAGTTTTTATTTTGCGTTCTTTGCCACCCAATTTTGAAATGTATTGTTCTGCTTCGGGCAGCGTGGTTCTGTCGTCAACATAAAGAGAAACGATGACATAGTCTTTACTGAGAATGTTAAGCACCCTGCTGTCGGACCACACATCGGCTTCCATCTTTTTGCAGTTTACGCAACCAAGGCCGGTAAAGTCTAAAAAGACAGGCTTGCCTTTTTCCTTAGCATAGTCCAAACCTTCTTTATAATCGTGAAACATAACCAAACCATGAGCCCCTCTGCTTACGTTCTTGCCTTCGGGCAGTGCTTCTGTTAAAGCAGGACCTCCACCGCTTGTCAGCACAAAATCCTGAGTTGTCATGGGGGGTAAAAATGAGCTTATCAGTTTTAAAGGGGCTCCGAACATGCCGGGTATCATATATACCACAAATGTAAATACAGCAATAGCCAAAAACAACCTTCCCACTGGCAGATGATTCATCTCGCTGTCGTGCGAAAATTTTATTTTCCCAAGTAAATACATGCCCATAAGGGTGAAAATGACTATCCACAATGCCAGAAAAACCGGACGTGAAAGGAAGTTCCATTGTCCTACCAAATCGGCTGTAGATAAAAATTTCAGAGAAAAAGCCAGCAACGAAAAAGCCAACACAACTTTGATGGCATTGAGCCAGCCACCCGACTTGGGCATAGATTTTAACCAGGAGGGAAACACAGCAAATAATGTAAATGGAATGGCCAATGCCAGCGAAAAGCCCGTCATGCCCACTATAGGCGACAATGTTTTACCCGATACAGCCGCTTCAACAAGCAAAGTGCCTATGATGGGGCCGGTGCACGAAAAAGAAACCAATACCAATGTGAAAGCCATAAAGAATATGCTTATAAAGCCTGATGTTTTATCAGCTTTGCTGTCGAGGGCATTGGTCCACTTAGATGGCATCTGCAACTCGAAAACACCAAAAAAAGATATGGCAAACACCAACAACAAAAGAAAAAACAATATGTTGAAAATAGGATTGGTTGACATGGCATTGAGTGCATTGGCCCCAAAAATGATGGTTATACCCAAGCCCAATACTACATACACAATCATTATAGAAATCCCATAAAACAAAGCATCAGTGATGCCTTTTTTCTTGCTTTTTTTACCTCTTAAAAAGAAACTGACGGTCATGGGAATCATTGGAAATACACAGGGAGTAAGCAATGCCAGTAATCCACCCAAAAAACCTATGACAAAAATCCACAACAGACCGGTTTTTTCTTTTCCTTTTTCTGCCGTATTAACTACAGGAATAGAATCGGTTTTTGTTTTAACCATACTGGTGTCTGGCACAGAGGCTGTATCTATTGTTGCAGAAGTGTCGTTGGTAAGAGGCGAAAGACCTGATTTCTTTTCGATTTTCAACTCAAAAGGGGCTTCAGTCGGAGGCAAACAGCGCGAATCGTCGCAACACATAAACTCTACAAAACCTTTTATAACAAAAGCATCGGCAGAAAGAATTTTTATTTTTTGTTTGAAAACAGCACTTTTATCAAAAAGCTTAAGGTTCATTTCAAAATTCGGATCATACTTGGTCACCCCTTTGGGTTCTGTTACCTTTCCATTTAATTGAAATTTGTTTTTGGCCGGTTCGAAAGTAAAGGAAGTGGCAACCGGATTGCCCTCCGGTCGGGTTTCTACAACAGTGCTGTACAAATGCCACGTTTTGTCAATCTTTGCAGTAAAAATCAATGTGGCCACATCGTCGCTTATGCGATCAACCGAAAAAGTCCATTTTACAGGGTCGAAAATTTGTGAGAAAGCAGCAGTTATTGATAATACAAAAATTGCTGAAAACAAACTAAATTTTAACAAGCTTTGCTTCATATCTATTTATTTACATTTATATATTTAATAAACACAAAATTAATGATTATTTGCTTAATGGCAAAATTTCAATTTTTAACACATGTTTAGTCTGGGTTGTGATTTTGTATCTTTCGTCGGCTCTCAGTCCAGCAATCCAAATAATATTCTTTTCCGAACAAAGAAGTTTTACTTTGGCTTTTTCAAAAAGGCTCATTTTATTATCAATCAAAAAATCGCTGATTTTCTTTTTCTTTTTCATGCCTAATGGCATAAAATAATCACCTTTTTCCCACTTGCGGAGGGTAAGCGGAAAGCTTACTTTGTCAGCATCCACAAAAGCCACTAGGGCAGAGGCTGAATAGGGGCTAAAGTCATTGTTTTTTTTTAAGTTGGAGAGAGTTAGTTTAAAAGAATCTGTTTTAACCGATTTGGTGTTTTTATAAATGTAAACAGTATTATTTTCTGCTTTTTCAAGCTTCTCAATAATCAGCTTCTCTCTGTCTTTTAACAACTTATAAGTGGAGCTTAAAAACACTTTGCCCGAAAGGGCATTAAGACTTTCTAAAATTTCATCCACCTGAGTGGTATTAAATCCCCAAGGTTTTAATATTTCGAAAAGCACAGTGGCACGGGCTTCAATTTTCATGAGCTGGTTGATGTCTATCAGAAAACGATGTCCGCTTTTTTTGAATATTTTTTTCTTTAAAACGGCAATGTACTCGTGGTAAAGTTTTTCCGTTTCCAAAAGATTGTCGGCGGCATGGCTTAAAGATGCAACTACAGAGGGATTGATGCTCTCAAGCAACGGAATAATCTGATGTCTGATTTTATTGCGCACATATTTGTCTTCAAGGTTAGAAGCATCATCCCTGAATTCTATTTGATGTTTTTGGGCAAATGCTTCAATCTGGCTTCTGTCGGCAAAAAGCAGAGGTCTGATAAATATACCGTTTTTTGCTTTGATGCCATGCAAACCACTAATGCCGGTGCCTCTTACAAGATTTATGAGAAAGGTTTCTGCCGAATCGTTTTGGTGATGTGCCAGGGCAATGTAATCGCACAGTTTGTTCTGATGAAGTTCATTAAACCACTCATATCTCAGATCACGGGCGGCCATCTGGATAGAGATTTTGTTTTCTTTGGCGTATGTTTTTGTGTTGAATTTTTTACTGTAGAAGGTACATTTGTATTTGTGAGCTGTTATTTTTACAAGAGCCTCATCTTTATCTGCTTCTTTACCTCTTAAGGAGAAATTACAATGGGCTATGTCGAAATTAAACCCTGCTTTATAAAACAAATAAGCCATCACCATGGAGTCCACACCACCACTTACCGCCAATATTACTTTTTGGCTTGGATCGAAGAGGCCGGCTTTCTTTATGTGTTTTTCAAAATGGTGTAACATACCTGTTTTTGGTGTGCATTAAAAAATGATGTCACACACAAAGGTAAGAAAAAAAGTGAGCAAAAGAAATTAATGTGCACTTCGATACTTCGATTTACTCAGTGCATGGCGACACTGCGTTACGCTCAACATGACACTTAAAGTAAAAAAAAATCAGCGTTAAAAAAAATAAAAACAAAATATTAGACAAAATAAAGAATGGAACGCTGATGACGCAGGTTGTTATGATTAACGCGAATAAGACTAAAATAAATCATCTTTATCTTAAACAATCAGCGTCATCAGCGTTCTGTTTTTCTATCTCTCTATAAGCAGCTTACTCGTATAAATCGTCGCGCCCGAAGTTATTCTTATAAAATAAACCCCCGTACTGAAGCCTTGCAAACTGATGTTGTTTGATTTATCAGTAAGCATCTCATTGACTATGGTGCGCCCGTAAATATCAACTATTTCAATGTTGGGATTACTCATCAAACCCTTGTCCCAGTCTATTGTGACATTGTCTTTGGCAGGGTTAGGAAATATGGAAATACCCAAAGCATTTTGCTCAAAGACAAATGGACAAACGTCAAAGGTTATATTAATAGTATCAGCATCACTGTTGGAGCAACTATCGCTTACGTTCAATATATACGTTGCAGTTCCAGAACCGCTTATTGCAGTATCTAAATAAAGAGATTGAGTGTAAGCAAGCGTATCATCGGGCAATTTAATCCATATATAAGTTAAGCCAGTTCCTGAAGTGCCCGTCAGTATTATGTTTTGACTCAGACATAATGTTGTATCAGCGCCCAAATTAACATCTGGAGGCGTGTTGACTACTACATTTACTGCGTTTGTAGCCGATTGAGAACCATCATTCACAACCACAATATATTGGTTAGTTCCAGTTGGAAATACCACCGGATTTTGAATGTTGGATGTGAAACCTGGAGGGATAGATGTCCATGTATAAGTATATGAGCCGGAACCACCATTTGCTATAGCATTAAGATGAACAGTATCTCCAATACATATTGTATTTGGTTGGGCAGTAGCATTAACACTGAGACCACAACAAAATTGAATAATATTAACCGTATCAGACTGTGTGCAAGTTGTAACACTGTCATAAACAAATACTATAAACTGTTGAGTTATTACAAGTGGATTTGTTGTGGTACTTTGAGCCGTTGGATTAGTTACAAGTATTGCAGGTGTCCATTGGTAAGAATAGTGACCACTGCCACCTGTAACTGTAACATTAAGATTTGCCGTTGCACCACTAAAAATTATTTGGTCATATCCGGCAAATACAACAGGTAAAGGATTTTCAACAATATCCACATTGCCATTCATACCGGCAGAGCAATAAGGTGCTGTAGCATAAGTAGCCACAACACTGTATATTCCGGCAGTAAGATTAGACCATATCAAAGCATTGCCTGTGCCTGCCACCACTGCGCCATAGTTGGTGCCATTCTTAAGCAATTGATAGTCGACACCTATCTGTGAACCGCTGAGTGAAACAATTAAACCATTGCTACCATGGCAATAAGCGCCTCCACCGCTTAAAGTATAAGCAACAGGAGGAGGACTCACAACAACACTTACAGAAGCAAAAGCTTGCTGAACGCCATCTTCCACAGTAATAGTATAAGTTGTATTTACCGTTGGAACGTCAAAAGTGTCCATTGAATTAGATGTAAAGCCAGAAGGGTTAGAAGTCCAGAAATAAGTGTATGCACCTGATCCGCCACTTGGGATGGAGATTAGATGCGCCGTGTCGCCCAAGCAAACAACAGAGGGAAGAATGTTGGCACTAACACTGAGTTGTCCTCCTATAACAACCACACTAACAAAATCAGTATCAATACATGCTGTCAGATTATCTGTAACAGAAACAACAAAATAGGTCGAGTTTGAGAGAGGTAATGTTGTCGTAATATGAGATGTCGGATTAACAACAAGTGATTCAGGCATCCAGTAATAGGAATATGAACCACTGCCCCCTGTAACTTCAGCATTAAGCAATACTTCACCACCATTGCCAATTATGGTATCGTTTCCAGCAACTACCACAGGAGGAGAAAATTCAACTATAATAACACTGCCGTTCATATCAGCCACACAATACGGACTTGCGCTGTAAGTAGCCACCACCATATAGGTGCCTGCAGTAAGGTTGTTCCATATCAGGGCACTGCCTGTGCCTGCCACCACTGCGCCGTAGCTGACGCCATTTTTAAAAAGCTGGTAGTTAACGCCAGGCTGAGAGCCGTTGAGCGTATCGCTGGTGCCACCAGACCCTACACAATAAGCATGTGCACCACTAAAGTTATATATTTGCGGTGTGGCATTTACAGTTACAGATATTGTGTTTGAATAGTTTGCCACACAAGGCAAATTCTGAAGCACAGCATAGTATTCCCAAACACCTGCAGCAGAAGGGGTTTCTGTATATACAGTGCCGGTATAAGTAATGTTTGTCCAGGTGCCATTATTAAGTCTTTTTCTCCAACTGATGATATTGCCCGAATAGCCATTCAATGTTAAGGTTACCGGGGTTCCCACACAAACAGAAGTATTTCCTGAAATGCTGCCACCTACAGATGCCGCATGGATAGTAACAGTAAAGCTCATAGGAGAACCCATGCACCCATTCAATGTGGATGTAACGGTAATTGTGCCCGTTATATCAGCGCCTGTATTATTTGCTGGAGCTGTCCAGGAGGGAATATTGCCTGTGCCGCTTGCAGCCAAGCCAATGGCAGTATTGGAGTTTGTCCAGTTGAAGGTGCCATTTACAGGCAGACTTACAAAATTGTCAATAACAATTGTTTCATCGGGACATACGGCTATATTCGACATTTGTAAAATATTTGGCGTGGGTTTAATAACTACTGAAAAACTCATTGGAGGTCCCTGACACCCATTTAGTGTTGGTGTAACTGTGATTGTACCAATAATGTTGTCTCCTGTATTATTGACGGGAGCTGTCCAGGAGGGAATATTGCTAGAGCCGCTTGCAGCAAGTCCAATACCGGTATTTGAATTGGTCCATGCAAAGGAGGCTCCTGCCGGACTGCTTACAAAATTGCCTATAACGATAGTTTCTCCAGGACAGACTACAATATTAGTAATTGGAATAACATTGGGCGTTGGCTTAATAGTAACTGTAAAAGTCATGGGGGTGCCTGTACAACCATTCAATTCTGGCGTAACTATTATATTACTTACAATACTAGTTCCTACTACATTTGCAGGAGCCGTCCATGAAGGAATACAACCAGTACCACTTGCAGCAAGCCCTATATTTGTGTTTGAGTTAGTCCATGAATAGGTAGCTCCTGAGGGAATACTGGTAAAACAAGGAATAACAATCTGTGAACCCGGACAAACAGCAATACTAGTTGCTTGAATAATTGAAGGTGTTGGTTTAATAGTTACTGTAAATATCATTGGTGTACCCGGGCAGCCATTAAGAGTTGGTGTAACCGCTATAGTGCCAACAATATTAGTCCCTGGACTATTGGCAGGAGCTGTCCAAGAAGGAATACAACCAATACCACTTGCACCCATTCCTATGGCTGTATTTGAATTTGTCCATGTAAAAGTAGCTCCCACTGGGGTGCTGGTGAAACAAGGAATGGTAATTTGTGAACCCGGGCATACAGAAATATTTGAGATCTGGGTTACAGTGGGGACAGGTTTTTCGTTAATCACCACAGAGCCATTCATAAGGGCACTGCAATGAGGAGCAGTTGCATACGTTGCCATCACAGTATAAGTGCCTGCTGTAAGGTTGGTCCATACCAAAGCACTGCCTGTGCCTGCCACCACTGCGCCGTAGCTGACGCTATTTTTAAAAAGTTGATAGTTTACGCCAAGCTGAGAGCCGCTGAGGGTGTCGTTCATGCCTGAAGTACCCGAGCAAAAATCCCCGCCACCAGTAAGGGTGTATAGCTGAGGCTGCGGTCGGACGGTTACATTGACCGATGAAGAGGCATTATTAAAGCCATCGTTGACAGATACAACATATTCTGTAATTACTGCCGGCATGGTATATGGATTTGCAGAATCAGCATTAAAGCCCTGAGGATTAGAGGTCCATGTGTATGTATAAGTGCCCGTGCCACCCGAAACCAGCGCATTTAAAAATACCGTATCACCGCCACAAACATTAAGTGGCTGTGCTATGGCTGTCACATTAAGCGGTCCACCCGTAATAAACACATACATGCTGTCGGCATTGACACAGCCTGTATTGGCATCATGCACAGTAAGCACAAACTGAGTTATGGTGTTAATGTTATTTGTGAGCGATGTTTGCGCATTGGGGTTGACGAGTAAAGCGGCGGGTTCCCATGCATATATATATGCACCGCTGCCCCCTGTCACTGTTGCACTGAGTGTTGTGGTTGTGCCATAAGGAATGGTCTGGTCTGAACCTGCATTTACAGTCAGTACAGGTGATTCAGTAATAGCAATACTGCCGTTCATGTCAGCCGTGCAATAAGGCGCAGTAGCAGATGTAGCCACCACCATATAAGTGCCGGCAGTAAGGTTGTTCCATATCAGTGCACTGCCTGTGCCGGCCACCACTGCTCCATAGCTGACGCCATTTTTAAAAAGTTGGTAATTAACACCAGGCTGAGAACTGCTGAGGGTATCGCTTGTGCCGTTGCCACCCACACAATAAGCACTTCCACCGGTGAAATTATAGATGACAGGAGCGGTCTTCACAGTAACAGTAAAAGACATGGGAATTCCGGGACATCCTAGCAGTGATGGTGTAACAGCGATAGTGCCCGCAATGTCGCTTCCCGTATTATTGGCAGGTGCTGTCCATGAAGCAATATTGCCCGTGCCGTTGGCAGCTATGCCGATGGCTGTATTGGAATTTGTCCATTCAAAGGTACCACCTGATGGAATGCTTACAAAATTACCCATGTTGATTGTAGAACCAGGGCATGCTATGATATTGGATTTTTGGTTCATAGCAGGTGTTGGTGTAATGGTGACTGTAAAGCTCATTGGTGCTCCCTGACAGCCATTAAACCAGGGTCTGACGATGATAGTGCCAACAATATTTGCACCTGTACTACTTGGAGGACCTGTCCATGCCGGAATATTGCCTATGCCGCTTGCAGCAAGACCTATATAAATATTAGAATTAGTCCACGTAAAGGTTGTCCCTGTCGGACTGCCAGTAAAATCGCCAATATTAATAGTGGTGCTGGGGCAAACTGTAATATTTGAGATCTGGGTTACAGTGGGGAGAGGGTTTTCTGTAATAATAACAGAGCCGTTCATATTGGCTGTGCAATTGGGAGAGGCAATATAGGCAGCCACCACTGTATAAGTGCCTGCTGTAAGGTTGTTCCAGATGAGTATGCCTCCTGAGCCGTCTATAGCCATGCCTTCGGGGTTGCCATTTTTCATCAGTTGATAGCTTACACCCAACTGAGAGCCGCTAAGCGTATCGCTCGTGCCGGAGCTGCCCGTACAATAGGCACTACCTCCCGTGAAATTATAAATGTTTACATTCTGAATTTTTACAAGTACACTCGAAGAGTCGGTACAACTGTAAGATGTGCTGCATCTGATTTTACACTTAAAATTTTTGGTTGATTGTAAAATTCCTGATGGAATAAACTGATAGGTGGCGCTCCACACCTCCACACCGGAGTTAAAGCCTGTGCCATCGTAATAATTAACGCCATCGAACCACGAATATTCCCAGTTTCCACTACAGAAAGCAGCAGAAGGCGCATTCAAACCAAGCGTCAACTGTGTGCCGGCACATCTCACAACAGAGTCGGGCAAAGCATCGGCAGTGGCTTTAACAGGGCCTGTATTGCAACCTCTGACATAAACATTGGTGGAACAAACTGCTGTATTGCCCAAAAAAGGCTCGTTGATCTCAAAAGCCACAGTGTGCCATCCAACAGTCGTGAAAGTATGCTGACATGTGTTTACAGAGATGCATTCATGAGAGTTGTCGTTGTCGAAATCTATCCAATTACACACCCACAGTTCGGGCGGAATAGAGCCTCCGGTTATTTCCTGAACCTGAAATTCTGTCAGCACATTAACATCTGCTGTGTCGGGAGCCAGAGTGTATTTGGTACATATCTGAGCATAAGTGAAAAAAGGTAAAACTACCGCAATAAAGGATAAAATGGATTTCATGGTTTTTGTTTTAATTTAATGTTAAAAATACAAAATTTATCTCTATAATTTTATATTTGTAACAATAAATAACAAGAAAGAAACTTTTTTTCAGAGAGATGCTTCCGTTCAACTTCACTGCAAGCACTTGCCTGCACTATTGCGGCCTCATCCATCAGCATGACAATTAACCTTTGTCACACTGAGTCTTCGCTCAAAAATTTCAAGAGCAAATTAGCTATGACAGGGTTTTCCCGTTAGGGAAAAAATGTCAGTAGCCACGGGTTTCAACCCGTGGCGGAATGATAGTAAGAAAATGGTTTTGGCGAGAGAATTTGCTGCGAAGCAAGCAAATTTCTTGAAAAAACCTAACAGAAAGTTTAACGCGTATTACGTAGTTCTGTCATTGAAAGGAGCATGACTGAAAGTTATTTTTTAGCAATTAATATTTACGATGAAGTATCTCATTCATTAATACATTATGAGATGCTTCAGTTCGACTTCGCTGCAAGCACTTGCCCACACTATAGCAGCCCTATCCGTTCAGCATGACAATTACCATTTGTCATACTGAGGCTCCTCTTAAAATTTTTTAGAAAAAATTAAAAAGTGACTACTTAAAAAAGCACCCTGCCTACCGGACAAGCAGGCAAAATTCAAATATCAAAATTCAAAAAAAATAAAATATTCAAACGTTTAATGGGGTTTGAACATTTAAAAGTTGAAATTTCGACAGGAAGGATTTTATTTGTTATTTGAGATTTTTCTTCTTCAAAGTGTGGCAGAAATCATCGGCATCGGGAGGGGTTTTCTTTTTAAGAGAATATTCCCCATCAAAATAATAAATCATATCAAACTGACTTGTAGCTTCCTTTTTCTCTTTGCAGTATTGCCTGGCAATGTCATTGGGTGTAAGAAAAGGTTTGCCTTCGCGCTCGCTCATTCTGAAAGTCACTCCTTTTTTGTCGTTACCGGGTATGAATGAGTTGTACAACAATTCGCTGCAAACCACTTCGTTATCGTTTTGAAAATCAAACAAATAGTCGTAGGGTGTTTTAAAATATTCAAAAGCAGTGAGCAAAGACTTAAAAATATCCTCAGGTGCCAGATGAGTCCTTAAGGCCACCAAATAATCGGAATTGCCAATATGCTCAAGCGGCTTGATAACAACGCCCTCAGCAATAGCTTCAATAACCAGAAAATCTTTATCATTTAGTTTGTCATACACTTCGGGATAGTTTTCTTCTATATAATTGCTTGGGTTTTGCCCTTTGAGCATTTCAAAACCTGTAAATAAACTGTCGAGTTTTCTCAGACTGCCCACATATATGCCCGAATGCGTCCAAAAACCGGGTATGCCCACGTTGGTCAACTGCAATTCGTTTCTTCTCAAAATAATATCTCCCGGCAATAATGTCTTTTTAACTTTTAGCAGTTCTTGATTGTTCAAATACTTTTCTTTTCGGAAACTAAAATCCACTCCGGTAACCAATTCAAGAAATTTTTTCTGTATAGGCCGTTGCAGATTTTGTCGGAAATAATAAATGATATCATCAAAAGTGCTTACTGTATCTTTAATTTCAACAAATTTAATATTGTGAATTTTGTTTTCATTTTTTAATAAAAAGCGGGCATTGGCTGTTTTAATAACCACAAGTTTTTGTTTTTTGTTGTAGTCGAAATTTTCCACAAAAGCATCTGTCAAGCCATATTTCTCATTAAGCCATATTGTTTTTTTATTTCGCAAGAAATAAATAAACTGACCTTTGGTGCCAACCATAAGGTGTGATTTCTTCAGGTAAAGAACATCGGTAAAGGTTGTCTGTGAAGGCAATCCATACTTTTCAACCACATTTTCGAAGATGCCTTTATTGTCAATTTTAATGAGTTTGTTGTTTTTCTCACCGGCAATAATGACCACACTGCTGTCTTTTAAATAATAAATTTTATTGACACAATCTTTTAAAATATTGGCATACAGCAGTGAATCTGATTTTGAAATATACTGACAATAAGCTGCTGAATTAGAACCACATATATAAATTAACACCAACAAGATGGGGAGCGTCTTCAGAGATTTTATTTTCTTTTCAAACATTTAATAAAATGTATAAATGGTGCAATAAATAAGACAAAGCAAAGATAGTAAACTTATTTTTTGTGTTTTTATTTTTTTGTATTATCAACGTTTATCATAATAATCTGCGTTAGCCAAAGGCGGATCTGCGTTCCATTGTAACATCAGCGTTTATCATAATAATCCGCGTAAGCCAAAGGCAGATCAGCGTTCCATTATTAGACCTAACGGCGGCAGCGGAGAATATCGAAAACCGATTAACGAATGTCGATTTCAGAAGTGAAGACCTGACGGGGGCAAGGGGGGTTGTAACTTCAAAGTTGCATGAAACACCTTAAGTTTTTAACCTATTTCTATTACCTCATGTCTTCTAACTTTAGGCACATTAGGTGAGCACTGAGCGAAACAAAGTGGAGCGATGCACTGAGTAACTCGAAGTGTCGAAGTTCACTTTAGCTCACTTTAGTTCACTTTAGCTCACTTTAGTTCACTTTAGTTCACTTTAGCTCACTTATATTTAATTTTTTACTAATTTTATACTACTTTTCAAAAAAACTTGCAGTTGCTTGCAACCTTAACATCAATTTAGTTGTCTATACCTAAAAGCAAAGACTGAAATGCTGAGTGATCAGGAAATACTTAATGGCTGTTTGGCTCAGGACAAAAAAGCTCAGAGGGTGTTGTATAAAAAATACGCTTCATCTATGTTTGGTATATGTTTAAGATATTGCAAGAAAAGAGCAGAAGCAGAAGATGTTTTGCAGGAAGCCTTTATAAAAATTTTCTCGAATATCAAATCGTACCGCTCTGATGGCTCTTTTGAAGGCTGGCTCAAACGCATTGTGGTAAATACTGCACTTAATTATTACAAAAGCAACCTGAAACGCTGTTTTGATGAAAGTATTGATAACATGAACGACAGTAACATGCCCAGCACACAAACTTTTGACCCCGACATTTCGGCCGCCGATCTGATGGGAATGATAAACTCGTTAGCAGATGGGTACAGGCTTGTTTTTAACATGTACGCCATAGAAGGGTACAGCCATAAAGAAATTGCCGACATGCTCAACATCAGCGAAAACACTTCCAAGTCGCAGTTGTCGCGGGCCAGAGTTATTTTACAGCAAAAGGTTTTAGAATATCGTAAAATGTATATTAATAGCTAAATAATGTCAGAGAAAAACAACATAGACGCACTTTTTAAAAAGGGACTGGAAAATTTTCAGGAGCAACCCTCTGAAAATATCTGGCTCGGGGTTGAGAAAGGACTTTGGCTTAAGAAAATGCTTAGGTCGGGGCTCGGTCTTTTTATTGGGACAGTTGTTATCACGGCCACAGCTCTTATTGTATTTATGCTGACAAAAAACCATCAACAAACCACTCAGCCTGTCTCTGCTACACCACAACAAACTTCAGTAACCCAAAATACTCAAACCACAAATAATGAAAATGCCTCAAATACAGAATTATCTGTATTAAAAAATACAGATAAATCGGTAGAAACGGCTCATTCTGAAAAACAGGCATTAAAAGATAAGCCATCCAATGCTCAGAACAGTCCTGAATCTGTAATATCTCCAAATATAAAAGTACAGAATAATCAAGCTGCTATTACTAATAAAAGCAATAGGACACACCTTAGCAAGATAACGCTAAAGGATAAAAATTCAGAAAAAGAGCCGGTTCAAAAACTAATACAAGATGAGGTGTTGACACAAGCAAAACCCATATCAGAAAAGCCCAAAAGTGACATATTTAATAACCCTAAAGAAAAAGAACAGAAGATTGTAGAAAATAAAGACACAAGCATTCCATCCAATCAAACAGAAACGGCACAAAATCCTTTGAATAATGCTCAGAATAATGCATTGGGAGAAGCTGTAAAAACACCAACCCCTCAGATTGAAAAGCCAGAAGACATCATTCAAAAACAGGAACCCCAAACAGAAAACCTCAACAACGCTGCTGAAACGCCCAATGATAAAAATATTTCAGTTTTTTACGAGCCCAAAGTCATCCCCAAGCCTTCGCTGATGCTCTACGACTTATTGTTTTACGTGATGCCATCTTATACAGGAAAAACACTATCGGGTATATCGCAGGAAGAGATTGATTTCAGAAAAAACAACGAAAAAGCACAAGTATTCCTTAATTATGGGATGGAGTTTCGGGTACGCTTTAAAAATATCAGTGTACAAACTGGTTTTATACAGACACAGGCCGGTGAGAAAAACAAGGCTTTAGTTTATAAATGCGTGGTTATTAACTTATCGTAGTAACTATTAATCTTTCTGTATTTGGCTAAGGTATTAGTATTCGTAATGCTTATTTCAATCATATCTTTTAAGGCTACTTTA
>Ga0172369_10003216_pt1 | contig 21692 bp, 14 predicted proteins | sample LakKiv25m_FD_114539 | JGI IMG/M metagenome (GOLD analysis project Ga0172369, IMG submission 114539) | Freshwater microbial communities from Kabuno Bay, South-Kivu, Congo - kab_022012_11.25m | ecosystem: Environmental > Aquatic > Freshwater > Lake | place: Democratic Republic of the Congo...
CGAAATCTTGCACGGTGACACCGGCGGCATCGCACAATCCGGCGAAGATCGCGCCAGTCTCGCCGGTCGTCGCGTAGCGGTCATTCGTGTTCGCCTTGAGGACCGGACCGGCGTTGATCAGCGGCGCGTGCTGCTTGTCGTGCAACTCCGTGAAATTCGGATGCAATGCGTGGGCCATGTCGGCGCTGAGGCAGATCGTTTCGGCAAACGCCTGCTCTGGATCCGCAGCGGAATCCGTATCGGGATGCCGGCGCGTCAGACGCACGAGCAGGTCGCGCAGGAAGGCCGAGCCCGCACCCGACGCCGTCTGCGAACCGGTTTCTTCCGCATCGAAGAACGCGGCAACGCGGGTGCGCACCGGCGTGGGATCGCGCGCAACTGAAGCGATCAGCGCCTCAAGGCCACAGTAGACCATCGCCAGATCATCGTGACGCGGTCCCAGCACCAGCGAGCGATCCAGCCCGGCGCGCATGGGCCTTTGCCACGCAACGAGATGCAGATCGAACCCATCGACGCGATCGAGCGCGACACCCGCACGCTGCGAGAGTTCGCGCATCACGCGCTGCGCGTCCCAGTCGCCGGTCGCCAACACCGCGTTGAGCTGGGTCTGCGGGTTGACCGCGCCTTTGTCGTTCTTCTCGCGATCCATGTGGATGGCAAGATCCGGAATGACGGCAATGGGTTCATCGATGTGGACGAGGTGGCGCTTGAGCACCGGTTGCCCCGTGACCTTGTGGAAGAGCGGCTTGCCGCCGCGGCCTCGCAACACCTCGAACGCGGTCCCCGCCAGCGCCAGCGGCCGATCCAGCCAGGAGCGCCGGATGAGGCCACCGTGCAGTTGCGTCGTCAGCTGCACCGTGCCGGCCGATGCGCACAGCGGATTGAGTCGCAGACGCAGATCCGGGCTGTCGGTATGCGCGCCAACCAATGCGAAACCGGTTGCGACCGGCGAACGTTCGCCAACTACCCACGCGATCAGGGACTTGCCATCGGGGTGCACGACAAAGCGCCGGTCGAACGCCGCGGGTTGCAGCTTGTCCGCCAGGGTCAGCGGTTGAAACCCTGCGCGCATCAGGCGTTGCGTGCAGGCCGCGACGGCGTGGGGTGGCGTGACGGCACCGTGCAACCAGGCGACGTAGTCGTCGGCGCGCGCATCGGGACCCATGGTTTTGCTCTTCGCGGTCATGCTTGCTCCTGCGGCGCCATCGCGGCTTGCGCGGTTGTGCCACGGCGCACGGCGGACGGCAACGGGCGCGCGGCTGTGGCGGCCTGGTGTGGATCTTGCAGGCGAGTGCGGCGCGCGATCGGCACAGCCACCGCGCCCGGCCGTCGGCGGCCCACTTGAGGACACGATGAATGCCCACCCTTGCACTTCACTTTCTTGGATCGGGTCCGCGCTGGTCGCGGCGGCGCTGGCGCTGACCGCCGCACCGTGCCTGGCGGCCAAAGGCAAGATTCCGGACAAGAAGGCGGCCGCGACGCCCGCAAAGCCCGGCGGGAAACCGGCACAGGCGGCACCGGTTGCGCAAGGCGCTGGCGCCGCCTACAAGGAAATTTCCGCGCCGCAGCGAAGGCCCGTGAATGTCTCGCCTTGCGACAACAAGGAGGCCGTCTCGGCGCACGGTCCCTATGCCAGCGGCGACTGCAGCATCTGCCACGCCAAGAATGATCCGAAAGATCCCGGCCCAGCGCAAAAGCCCGTAAACAAAGTCTGTTTCAGCTGCCATGATGAGTTCCCCGACCTCTTCGCCAGCCTCAAGAACCGCCACATCGTTGCCGAAGAGAACTGCACGAACTGCCACAACCCGCACAACTCCAAGCAAGCGCATTTGCTGGTGTCTCGGCCGCCGGTGCTGTGCGTGGGGTGCCACACCAAGATCAAGGACAAGATGCAGGCGCGGGTGCAGCACGGCGCCCTGACCCAGGGCGCGTCCTGCGTCAATTGCCACAATCCGCATGCGTCGAAAGTGGAAAAACTTTTGATTGCGATGCCTTTTGACCTGTGCGTCAATTGCCACAGCAAGGACGACATCACGGACGGCGAGGGCAAGAAGCTGGCGAACTTCAAGATGTTGCTCGACGGAAACCCCGTGCACCACGCCCCCGTCGCCGACAAGGACTGCAGTGCCTGCCATCAGCCCCATGGTGGCGACAACTTTCGTTTGTTGGGCGATTTCTACCCTTCGCACTTCTACGCGCCGTTCAACCCCGAGAACTATGCATTGTGCTTCGAGTGCCACGACTCCAAGATGATCAACACCAAGGAGACGACAACGGCGACGCGCTTTCGTAATGGAACTCGCAACTTGCACTATGTCCACGTCAACAAGCCGGATCGCGGCCGCACCTGCCGGGCTTGCCACGAGGTCCATGCCTCCAAGCAACCCTTTCAGGTCCGCGACAGCGTCCCCTTTGGATCCAAGGGCTGGCTTTTGCAAGTTAACTTCAAGAAGAATGCGGACGGTGGCACTTGCGACAAGACCTGCCATACCGCGAAATCCTACGTGAATGCCGCAAAGGCCGCCGTCAACACCCAGGCTGCACCATGACGGCCGCGCGGCGATCGCTGCTGGTGTCTTGCGCAGTGCTCTGGTCAGGCCTGCATAGCCCGCTGGCCACGGCGCACGCCGCCAACGGAACCATGATTGCTGACGTGGAGTTGAACGTCGTACAAGGCGGCAAGCGCCACTTGCTGGGCAAGGAACCGGCCCAAGTCCTGTTCTTCTTTCGACCCGACCAGGAGCACTCGCGCGCGGTGATGAAGCAGATGGCGCAGTGCGAGCGCGACCTGGCGGCCAAACCGTTGCGCTGGACCGGTGTGGTGTCGGATCGGTTCGCCGTGACAGAACTCAAGGCAGCGATTGAGCAAGCCGGCCTGGCCATGCCCGTCGTGCTCGACGTCGGTGACGCGGTGTATGCGGCACTCGAAGCGGTGCAGGTGCCATTTGTCGTGATCGTCGACGGCGCGCACAAAGTCGTCGCTTTCGTGCCGTTCATGAAGATCAACTTCTGCGAGACGGTCAAAGCGCGGGTTCTATTCCAACTCGGCGAGATGACAGCGAGTCAGCTGGCAGCCGTGTTGGACCCACCGGCGTCGAAGGTGAATTTCGATGCCTCCCTGGCGCGGCGGCATTTCACGCTGGCGGCAATGCTGTTCAGGTCCGGGAGTTTTGACAAGGCCTTGGAAGCAGTGCAAAAAAGCCTGGAACTCGACGCAAGCCGCGCTGCCGCGCATGCCCTGCGCGGCAACATCCTATCGACCCAGGACAAGTGCAAGGACGCAATCGGAGCGTTCGACAAAGCCCTGGCATTGGATGGCGCACAGGCCGATGCGCTGGCGGGCAGGCAGGCGTGCCTGGACAAGCTCAAAAAGTAGCCAGCACTACAGTTTCTTTGCAGTCGGCGTCGGCGTTGCCGGCAACGGTACGGACTTTTGCGCATCGCGACGGGCATAGCGGCGCACTTCGTGGCATGCCGACTTACAACTGCCGCCATCCGGAAGAGACGTGAATTCCATGGGAAGTTTGGCGGCCCCGAACGGCATCACCGCGCGCAGCACGTGCGGTTGTTCGGCGCCATGCGGCGAGTGGCACAAGCTGCAGGAACGCCCTTTCTCGCCCCTCGCGACGTGCGCAACATGCAAGTTCGTGTTGCCATTGCGAAACCCCGTGTGCGGCGGCTTGCCGGTCTGCAGCAGCATGCGTTCGTGGCACAGGAAGCAGAGCGCGTAGGGATCTCCGGCCATCGACTCGTACGCCTTCTTCACGGGAAAGGTGCCGCGCAACAATGCCTTGTAGCCTGACCCGTGGGGGTCGTGGCAGCCACTGCAACTGCCGCGGTCCAGGGCTCCGTGCAGGAAGTGGGCGGCACCGACCTCCTGGCCGACCTTTTCGTGACAGGTCGCGCACAGCGCTGCCATGGGTTGGCGCAGCAGGCGCGGCTCAGGCGTGCCGTGCGGATCGTGGCACGACGTGCACCCTTGAGTCAGCGCTTTGTGCTTGAACGGCGCGGTCTTGGCGTGATCGGCAACCTTCTTGTGGCACGACAGACAGAGCGCGTTGCCGTCCAGTTTGAAGAACAGGCGGCGCTGGCCGCCGTGCGGGCCGTGGCAAAGGCTGCAGCGCTCGGCAACGGGGGGATGCAGGCGCACTTTGGACAGACGCGCCTTCATTTCGGTGTGACAATCGAAACAAAGCTCAGGCTGCGGCGCCCGCAAGTTGGGTCGGGTCTGGCCCGCGTGCGGCACGTGACAGTCGAGGCAATCGCCCATGGCTGCGGGCGCGTGGGTGAACTTCGCTCTCGGCCAGGCCTTCTGATGGCACATCATGCAAAGGCCCGGCACAGGCTTGCGCAACAAGTGGTCCTTTGCGGAGGCGTGCGGATCGTGGCACAGCGTGCAGTTGCCGCGCGCTGCCCGGCTATGGGGTCCCGCCTCGGGCGAGCCGCCCGCTGACCCAACCGGTGTGTCTTTGGGCAGTGGGGGCCGCATGCGCTCCCGCAGCCGCTCGCGCACGGGTTGGAAGCCACCTGCGGGGTGGGCCTTGCTCTCTTCGAGGGCCAATGCGCGGTCGGACAGCGGCGCCGCCTCCGTGCCGGACAAGGAACCTGGCCCATGCCACGGTTGGTGGCACAACGAGCAGGTGTGTGGCCGCAGCATCGCGTGTCGATTCGGGCGCTTGAGGACTGCGCGGTGGCAAGACGACGTCACGCAATTGGGCGCCAGCTTTGGCGCCATCTTTCCTGCCACGGGAGCCTTGCGCGGCGCCGCCCATGACCGGGCTGGCGTCAGCCACAAGCCACCCAAGAGCAGGAGCAGACCGATGCCCAGCTCGGTTCCCGTGCCCGGCGTCTTCCAATGGCGGCGCGGCATCAGGCCCACCGTCGCGCTCGCATCGGCGTCCTTCGCGCCGTCCCGCGGCGCAGGTGCCTGATCGACGTAGGCAGGCAGCATGACGGTGACGCTCGCGCCCTGCCCTGGCGGCGATTCGACCAGCAGGCGACCGCCCATTCGCTCAACCATTTCGCGGCTGATCGCCAGCCCCAAGCCGGTGCCTTCCTTCTTGGTCGTGAAAAATGGCTGCCCGACGCGCGCCAGCACCTCCGGTGGCATGCCGGGGCCATTGTCGGCAATCGTGATCGCCACCATCGCGTCGTTGTCCGGAACGCGGTGCACGTCGACGCGCACGAGCCCGGCGCCCGCCACCGCCTGCTCCGCATTGACCAGCAGGTTGAGCAGCACCTGCACGAGACATTCTTCGTCGGCGAACACCGCAGGCGTTTCGGGCGCCACGCTGGCAACGAAACGCAGGCCGCGCCGCTCGAAAGCAGGCTGCACGATGTGTGCGGCACGCGCGACAGCCTCCGACGGACCCAAGCGCCCCGGCACTGGATCATGGGGCCGCGACGACGAAAGCAGTTCGGTCAATGTACGCGAAAGTCGTTTGACCTGCCTCTGAAGTTCATCAATAATTTCCTGGTGTTCATCCTTGATCGGCAGTTCCTGCGCGAGAATGCGCACGGCGCTCGAGATGCCTGCGAGCGGATTGCGAATCTCGTGGGCCAGCATGGCCGACAGACGCCCGATGCTGACAAGGCGCTCGACGTGCGCCAGGCGCTCCTGCTGCAAGTGCTCGACCTCTTGACGTGCGGAAATGAGACTGGCGACGCCGCGGTTGAAGGCATGCGCGATCTGGCGCAGCTCGGCTGGCAGGCTGGTGACATCGACCATGCCAGGAACCGGACCATCGCCGAGCTGACGGAGGTGATCGGCGAAACGCCGTCCCGGCACGATGAAGCTCAGGTGTACGTAGATACCGAGGACGATGGCCAGCACCAGCACGATGATTGCCATCATCCTCAGCACCGACAGTGTGGTTGCGCGCAGGTCCTGGATCGTGGCGATGCTGTCCGTCACGACGAACATGCGCCCGAGATCTGGATCGAATGACCCGGCGTGACAACTCGAGCACCGGGACGGCAACAGCACGCGGCGCACGACGACGTGGCGGCCGGGATCGCCGGGCGATTCTACGGAAGTTCCCTCTAACGCAGCTTTGCCCGCCGCGGTGGCGTCGAGCAGCGTCTGCGGCCGCCCGATCGCCTGCGGCAGCGTCGAATAGCGGACGAAATCGTCCAGACCAGCGACGTCGACCCGCACGACACTCGGCAGGCGGCTGCCCATGGCGACGAGATCGAGGTTCACCTGACGCGGATCCTGCTTGAGCAAGGACAGTTCCAGCGTGCGCTGTGCAGCCTCGGTTGCCGCCTGCCGTTGCGGCTCGGTGAGCGAGTGGAACCGCTGCTCCTGAAATAGGACGTTCATCAGGACGTAGCTGGTGATGACGAGCACCGCGAGCGTCGCGAGAAAGACACGACCCGGGACCGTCGAAACGAGCGAATCGACCCAGACGATCCAACGCCATGGACCGACCGTACGCCACGTTCCGGATCGCGGATTGGAGGGTGCGGCGCACATCGCTCTGGGCCTTGTCACGGGAAGCGCGACGCTCTGCAAGCGAGTCGGACCCGCCAGCGTCGTCGCGGAGCAACGTACTGCTGGTTTCGTGCCAAGTCACGAAGTCGCATCAAAGTGGGCTGCGCGCCGTCGCGGCAGTTCGCAACCGCCAAGAATCATGGCTGCGCACGGCCAGGTGTGGTAGGCTCCCAGCCCTCGATAGGCGCCGCGCGGTCCAGCCGGCGAGGTTCATCCGATGACGAGCGCTGCCAGTCGCGTGGAACCCGGAACGCACGTCCTGGTCATCGAGGACGAGAAGCTGCTGTCTTGGTCGACGTGCAAAGACCTGAAACGCTGGGGTTATATCCCAACGGCCGCGGCGACGCTTGGTGAGGCCCGCGAAGCACTGACGAAGTCGCCGGCGCCCCACGTGATCTTGCTGGATATTCGGCTGCCCGACGGTCGCGGTCTGGATCTGCTGCAGGAGTTATCTCCCAGCGACCGCCCGAAAGTCATCGTCACGAGCGCATTTGGCGATGTGCCGACCGTGGTCGAAGCCATGCGCCTTGGAGCAAACGACTACCTGTCCAAGCCCTTCGAAGCGGACAACTTGTTCGACGCGCTTGCGCGTGTGCAGGCCGTGAACGCGCCCGCGCCCGTGGAAGTACCGTCAACCGAAGACCTGGCCAGGCTCGGCATTTTCAGCGCGCACCCGTCCATGGCGTTGCTGCTGGACCGGCTGCGCCGCTTCGCGCACACGCCGCGCAGTACCGTGCTCATGCTCGGCGAGACGGGGGTAGGCAAGAGTGTATTCGCTCGAGCCCTTCATGAGTTGAGCGATCGAAAGCACGCTCCATTTGTCGAAATCAACTGTGCAGCGGTGCCGCAGACCCTGATCGAAAGCGAACTGATGGGGCACGAGCGTGGCGCGTTCACCGATGCGCGCGTGGCCAAACGCGGTCTGCTCGAGGAGGCCAACGGCGGCACGCTTCTCCTGGACGAGATCGGCGACATGCCGGTGGAGATGCAGGCAAAGCTGCTTCACTTCATCGAAACGCGCTGTTACCGCCGCCTGGGCAGCACGCGTGAAGTGCAAGCGGATGTGCGCATCGTGACGGCAACGCACCGCGACCTGCGCGAACTGGTGGCGAACGGCAAGTTCCGCGAAGACTTGTACTACCGCTTGAAGGTGCTGACCCTGCATCTGCCGCCCCTGCGCGATCGGGTGCAAGATATTGATCTTCTGGCAGATCACTTTCTCGGTGTCTTTGCCCGCGAAATGGGCTCGCCTGTCGCCGGCTTTTCGGCAGAGGCCCGTGCCGTCCTGCGCGCATTTGCCTGGCCGGGCAACGTGCGCGAACTGCGCCACGTCATCGAGGCTGCGATTGTGTTGTCGGACGGCGCGTCGCTGGTCCACATCGACGTGCTGCCCGACGAGATCCAACGTTTGCGCAGCGCCCTGCCGTTGCCGGCTGAGCCGCAGGTGGCAGCCTGCATCCCGGCGCCGCCGGAAGCGTCCGCGGCCGAGGGCGAAGAAGTCGTTCTGCAACTCAAGCTCGACGGCTCGATTGGCCTGCACGATCTCGAACAGGAGATTCTGCGCCAGGCCATGCTGCGCTGCGGTGGCAACCAAGTCCAGGCAGCGCATCTGCTGGGTGTGAGCCGCGACCTGCTGCGCTACCGGCTGCGCAAGTTCGGCTTGCTCAAGTAGCCACGGCCGCGCTGTGCGTCGGATGGCGCAGGCGCAGTGCCACGACTCAATCGCCGAAATCGAGCCATTACTACATCATATCATGCACTTGGCGCTTCGCCGTTCGCTTGGCACGTCGTGTGCACGGCACCGTTGCAGGCGGGCCCGCCTGACGTGTTGTTGCATGCGCAGTACCTAGGGCGTGCCGGTCTCTACAGGGAGGAATGGTAATGAGCAGTTTTCGTAGGTTTCCGATCCTGACTGCCACGGCGATTGCGCTCGGCGGTCTGTTGCTTGCGGTCCTGGCACCGACTCGTGATGCGCAAGCCGGCATCGCGGGCACGGCCCACGATCTGTCTTCGGCAGGCTGGGGCACGACCCAGATCTGCATCTTCTGCCACACCCCACACAACGCCCAGGCCGTCCCGGGCGCCCCGCTGTGGAACCACGGTGTGACTGTTGCAACCTTCAGTACGTACGCGAGTTCCACCTTGAACGCGATCGTCGGGCAGCCGACGGGCGCGTCCAAGCTGTGCTTGTCCTGCCACGACGGTACCGTCGCGCTCGACTCGTACGGCGGCAACGCGGGTACGCACTTCATGGATCCGGGTGGCTCGAAGCTCGGGACTGATCTCAGCAATGATCACCCCATTTCCTTCACGTACGATGCGGCGCTGGCCACGTCGGACGGCGGCCTCAAGACCCCGGTCAGCGACAAGTTCGTCGACGCAGCCAGCATTCTGCCGCTCTACAGCGCGCAGATGCAGTGCGCCACGTGCCACAGCGTCCATGACAACTCCAAGGGCAAGTTCCTTCGCATGCTGAACACCGGCAGCGCGCTTTGCCTCGGTTGCCACAACAAGTGATGGTTGCAGTGCTGCTTCCCGTCGCCTTCGGGCGGCGGGAGGCGGCGCTGACGCTCCGCCCGCAATGGACGCCGCGGTGCCCATCGAAGGCTCGGCCGCGTTGACCACCCCTGTGCCTTCTGCTACTCAGCAGCGCGGTGCACCCAGCGTGCCCTGCGGTCGCAAGCCCGGACGCCGCCAACGCAGTGCCGCTGCGACCCCTGCCAGAACGGCGCAGCGACCCGCGGCCACTGGCAGCGTCTGGCCACCGACAAGGATGCCTTCATGCCCGGTCCTCTCACGCATCACCTGCACAGACTTGGATCTTGGTGCTTCGGCGCGCTCCTTGCGTGCTGCGCTGGCTGCAGCGGCGCCACCGATGGGGGCAAGGGCACTGCGGTGTTCTATCCGCCGCTGCCCAACCGGCCGCGCATCCAATTCCTGACTGCCTACACGTCGGCAGAAGACATTGAACAATCGAGCGCACTCTCGGAGTTCGTCGTTGGCAAGGACGACGCCGCCAAGGGTGGCCTCGGCAAACCCTATAGCGCCACGCTGGTGGGCGACCGGGTCATCGTCTCCGACGCCAGCGCGCACGAGATTTTCGTCCTGGACCTCGCTGCCCATGAGTTTCGCCCTCTCAAGGGCAATACCGGCGGCGGCCGCGCGCGCCAGCCCATGGCCGTCACGTCCACGGCCGACGGCACCCTCTACGTCGCAGACGGCACGCGCAACCAGGTGCTGGCGTATGGCGCGGACGAGTCCTTCTTGCGCGCCTACGGCACCGAAGGCTTGATGAAGGCGGCAGGCGTCGCCGTCAAAGACGACGAAGTCTATGTCTGCAACTTGAAAGCCAACGATATCATCGTCTTTGACCGATTGACAGGCGCTGTGAAACGTCACATCGGCGCTGGCGGCAAGGACCCGGGCAAGTTCTACATGCCGACCAATATCGCGGTCGGGCCCGATGGCGACCTGTATGTCTCCGAGACCGGCAACTTTCGCGTGCAACGCCTTCACGCCGACGGAACCCACGTCCGCATGTACGGCGGACTCGGCGATGGACCAGGCGGCTTCTCCAGGCCCAAAGGCGTGGCGGTCGACCCAGAAGGGCGCATGTATGCTGTCGACGCGGCGTTCGAGAACGTGCAGATCTTCGACAAGGACGGACAGTTGCTGCTGTTCTTTGGCGGCCCCGGCAATGATCCCGGCAACCTCGTGCTGCCAGCGGGCATCGACATCTCTGCGCGCGGCAACGAGCGGTTCCAGAAACTCGCCGACGCGCGACTCAAGGTCCAGCACGTCATCCTGGTCGTCAGCCAATACGGTGCACGTCGAGTGAATGTCTACGGTTTTGGCGAGTGGCTGGGACCCGAAAAGGACTTGCCGCCGCCGGCCAGATCAGCCATACCCGCAGCGACTGCGGCGCCGGGCACGACGCCCAAGGGCCTGGGCGACGTGAGCCATCTTCCGGAGCCAACCGCGACGCCCAAGGCGCCCTAAGCACCTGTGCATGAATGACTTGCCGATGGCGTGTCTGCATGTCGGCTGCGCCCGCCGCGGCGTCGGTTGCGCGTTTGACCGCATCGGCGCGGTCAGCGTGGCCATCCGCGCGACACTGTGGTTGGCGGTCGCGCTGATACCGGCTTGTCGCACACCCGAGCAACGCGTTGAAGTCTTGTCCTTCTTCTTTGACGGCGTGCCGCCGCCCGAGAGCATGCGCGATGCAGGCACGACCGACACCGTCGCCGCCGACACGGTCGAGGGATCCATCGCGTCGCACCGCAGCGACCACCCGCCCTGGCTGAACCGCCAATGCCACGCCTGCCACGAGACCCTCGACCGCGGACCACTGGCGCGAGCCTCGGACCTGTGCCTGACCTGCCACAAGAAGGACAAGGTCATGCTCTCGCCCGCGCACGCCCCCGTCGCCGAAGGCTCGTGCCTCGTGTGCCACGAGCCGCATCAAAGCGAATGGCCAAAGCTCTTGCGGGAGGAGCCGGAGAAGCTTTGTGCCCACTGCCACGACTACAAGGAGCCGCGTTTTGCCACGCGCCACAAGCCGCTCGGCACGGATCGCGTGTGCACGGATTGCCACGATGGCCATGGCGGCACGAATCCTGCGTTCCTGAAAAATGGCTTGCAGGTATGCGGACGCTGTCACTTCAGCGATAGGAAGCAGCGGGCGCCCTTGCACGGTCCGGTCGCTGCCGGCATGTGCACGCTCTGCCACGGTGCCCACGGTGGCAAGGACAAGTCGCTGCTGCGCATTCGCGGCGACGCATTGTGCCTGCACTGCCATCTCGAGGCAGACCTGCGCAGTCGCGCTCCGCATCAAGCCGGTGACCTCAAGGGCTGCACGAAGTGCCATGATCCGCACGGTTCCGGCAAGCGCTACATGGTGCGGCCGGATCCCAAGACCGTGCCCGCACGAGGTTCCAGGGCCGGAGGCGCGCGATGACGCGTCGGCGCGCTCGGCAGGTGTTGCTGGCGGTGCTGGCCACTGCGCTGCTGTGTCCGTCGCAAGTGCTTGGCGCTAAACAGAAGTTGCGCTGGCTGCACCTGGACGATGTGCGCGGCGCGTACGAGTTGGTGTCGGGCTACCAGTACCGTGGCTATACGTTGTTCAAAGACCCCAGAAACAGTTCACACGGCTATTCGGCGCTGGTCGGCGAGCGCGTCGGTGCGCTGGCGCGCGGCAGCGTCCTCGCGCCGCAATTCTGGACCTGGGACCTGGGCGGGACGGTTCTGCTGATGCAGCAGATGAGCGACGACACATCGCGCATCGTGCCCATCAACTCGACGAAGGTGGAGTACCGCGCCGACACGGCGTTGCTGAAATCGCGTTCGTTTCCGCTGCACTTGTTCGCGCGCCGCTACACCGACATCGTGCGCCGCGACTTCGTGAACAACTATGACGTGACCAAGACGACGGCTGGAGGCGACTGGAGCTGGCGCAACACCGTGGCACCCGTTCGTACGGCCTTCTCAAGGATGGCAAATGACTTCGGCATTGGTGGCGCAGACTTCGGCAACGACACCTTCATGCAAGGCTCGGGCGATGTGCGCTACGACGGCGAACGGCAGAATGCGACGGCGGAGTATCGCTTCTACAAGTACGACAACGTCAAGATGACCGATCTCAACTACTTGAGCCACGATGCCGCGCTGTTCCACGTGTTCTACCCCGGCGACCTCAAGGCACGGCGCTTTCGCGTCGACACGAGGACGCGCTGGATCCGGCGCGATTCCGACATCCGGCGCGATGACGGCTACTTCACGGTGCTCGGCACGGCGCGCTGGCGTCCGGAGTTGGAGTCGCGGGTCGACTACCAGTTCAACACCAAGCGCGCGGACACGGCGTGGTCGGTGCAGCAGCTCGGGCGCATCGACACGCGCTACCGGCTGTTTCAGAGCTTGTTTCTGGGCACGCTCGTCCAAGGTGGTGGCCAACAGGTGCCGGGCGGCTCGCAATTCCTCGGCTCTGTCGGCTCCGACGTGATGTACCGCAAGCGGCTCTCCTCTTTCGCCGTGATGTCCCACAACTATCAGTTTCTCGGCACCCGTGAGGCCGGCGGTTTGCCCGGCGGCGTCCAATCAGCGGTCAACGAGACGCAGACGCTCAACGGCCTGCAACAGGCTGTCTTGATGCACGTCAACGTCAGCGAGGCGACCGTCGTCGTTCTGTCGCAGTCGACCAACAAGAGGTACCGGGTCGGCATCGACTTCGAGATCGGAAGCCAGGGAGATCACACCTATATCAGAAGGCTCGGCGCCAGCGAGATTCCCGATGGCGAGGCCGTCTACGTCAACTACCAGTACACCACGTCGGAGTCGCCAGGCCGCACCGCGTTGGATCACCGGTATTCCGCCCGCATTTTCTCGTCCTATTTCCGCAACTTTACGATGTTTGCCGAGTTGTCCGAGCGCTGGAGCCAACGCCGCGCCGACGGTGAGGACGTGGTGCACGACCGCTATGAAACGCTCGGCGCCGGCATGTCAGCCAGCGTGGGCGTTGTCTCTGCGACGACGGAGACGCGCCGATACCGCACCCTGGGTGTCACAACCACAGAATACAGCGGTTCATTGGCAGCGCGCGCGGTCTTCGGGCCGATGCGTCCATCGCTGGGGGTGCGCGCCATCGTCCAAGACCTGCCGACGGAGCTGCGGCAGAATTACGAAGCGTTTACCGAAGGCAACATCAGCGCAGGCAGTCCGTTGGCGCTGACGTGGCGCTGGCGCGTCCTGGACCAGGAAAGCCCGAATATCAGCACCAAGTCCTTGGATGGCGAAACGGCAGTGCTGTGGCGAATGCGCGCCATCACGCTGCGGTTGGACTATCGTTTGCAGATGCGGTTCACGCCGGAACAGCAGTACCAGAACCACCGCGTCTTCTTCAGTGTCGGTCGTCCGCTATGACGCAAACGGAGCAAGCCATGGGGAAAGACACAATCTCCAGCGTTTTCCTGGCATTCGTGCTCACTCTCGGCGCTGCGCCCGCCGTGGCGCGTGACCGCGGCGCGACGGTCGGTGTAAGCGGCAGTCCTCACGACTTGACGCGGGGCGGCGCGCAGGCCGGTGCACCGGGCGACTCCTGCGCCTTTTGCCACACCCCGCACTTCGCCGGTGGCGAAGGCCCACTATGGAACATCGCGACGCCGGATCTGGCGTATCGCACATACGAGAGCCAGCGCGGCGAATTGGCCGCGGGACAGCCGGACGGTACCTCGAAGCTCTGCTTGTCCTGCCATGACGGTCTGGTGGCGCCGACTTTGCGCCGCGTGGCCAGCGAGGCGAGCGCGGCGTCCGCTTTGCGCCCGCCGACAGGGCAACAGCTCGGGCCGGATTTGTCCAATGATCATCCAGTTTCCCTCGTGTACGGATCGGGCGTGTCGGCGACACGGGCTGGCCTTGTCCCGGCCGCCACGGCGCCCAGCAGTCTTGGCGGCTCGATTGCGGCAGATCTGCTGGATCGCAACGGCAAGATGCAGTGCACGTCGTGCCACGATGCCCACAGCAACGGCCTGGGCAAGTTCCTGGCGATTTCCGCAAAGGACGATCTCTTGTGCCGAACTTGCCATAATATGCGCGAGTTTCCGTTGTCTGCACACGCGCCCGGCAAGGTCTTCGGCCAGTCCCTCGGATGCTCGACGTGCCATGCGTCGCACAATGCGGCCGCGGGCACGGCACTTCTGCGGGATCGCGAGCCGGTGGCCTGCGGCCCCTGTCATAAGAATCAGTTCACGGCCATGACCAGCGCAGCGTCGCGGCACGGCACCTCCTCGCCTTTGGGACGCACCGAGACGCGGCAGATGACGTGCAGCACCTGCCACGATCCTCATGTGGTGCGGATGGCCGTGGCGTATGACCGGCGCATCCTGACCGACCCGCGCGATGGCACGGTGTTGCCGAGCCTGATCCAGTCGGACGATACGCCTTACAATGCCATGGTATTGCCCGAGCCAGCGGCGCAGAGCTCCCCGACGTTCTGCCTGATGTGCCACGACGGCACCTGGCCCGGCGCGACCAACATCCTCGCGGAAGTCCGCAACAACGCGATACGCGCCAGCGAGTTCTCTTTGAAGACCAGCAACCTGCACTTCAGCCACACGTCCTGGCAAAAGGGCGAGCGCATCGGCTGCAGCTATTGCCATGACGCCCACGGCAGCCAAGGTCCTCTCGGCGTCCGACGCGGCGCGATGCTTTATCCATGGCTGAATATTCGGGAATTCCCCTACCTGAGCCGCCGTTCCTGCGCGTCCGCGGATCCCGCCGGCAAGTGCCACTGACCCAGGCCGGCACCGGTGTCGGGCTAGCCCCAGCGGGCGCGCCGGCATTTCTCAACGGCCGTGTCATAGTTCTGCAGTTTCGCGCCTTTGCGCAGCCGCGCCTCGCCCGCCTCGCGCCGCAGGCGGGTCCACGAGGCCTCCAACTCCGCCTTCCAGAACGCCTTGTCGATCTCTTCGTAGGCCAGCTGGCGCGCCGGCCTCTTCTCGACAAGCTTCATGATATTGAAGCCATATATGTTCTCGATGAGGCCCGAGACTTCGCCGACCTTGAGCTGGGAAGCCGGCTTGTCCAGGTCGTCCGCCAGCGTGCCGCCGTGCAGCCAGCCGAGATCGCCGCCCTGAGCCTTGCTCTCATGGCCCGAGTGTTGCCGGGCCAGACTTGCAAAGTCGGCTTTCTTGTTGGCGATCTGGTCGCGCAAATCCGTAGCGAGTTGCTTGCGTTCATCCCACACCTTCTTGGTCGCACTCGGGTCGACCCGCACCTGCAAGAGCCACAAGTGACTGGAGTCCGGCTGAGTGAACCGCTTGGTATTCTTGTCGTAGTACTCCTTCAACTGCGTGTCTGAACAGGTGGCCGGCTTGGCGACGTCCTTTTGCAGGAACTTGGTCGACATCAAGTCGCGTTCGATGGACTTCTCATACATCACCCGGTCGACACCAAGGGTCTTGAGCGTCTTGAGCAGCGCCGCATCGCCGCGCGATCGGCTGGCGCGAGACGCAAATTCCTTGGCGATTTCCGCGGGCGAGACGGTCATGCCCTGCGCGCGGCCCTTCTGGGCGGCAAGCTCCAGGATGATCGCGTTGTCCAAGGCGCGCTTGGTCAATTCCTTCTGTTTTTTTGCCTCGATGCGGCCGTGGTAGCTCTCGCCGGGCAAGAGCCGATTCAGTTCCATCATCACGTCCAACACGGTCACGGTGCCATCATTGACGGTCACTGCGACGTCCTGGCCCGGTGGCACGACGGGAGCAGACGCAAGAGGCGCTGCCGTGGCTGGAACCGGAGCCGCTTGTGCAGCCTTCACTGCCGCGCCAGGCGGCGCTGGCGGCGCGGCGTGTGCGGCAAACGGAACCATCCAGCCCAAACCGCTCAAAGCGGCAAGCGAAAACATGCGGTGAAGCGGGGCGAACATGGCCGGTCTCCTTCGAGCGCATCCGCCAGAGGTCGGCGCTCGCACGGGGTGATAGCACTTGCAGGGCCATGGCGGTAGCCGTCACGCCTGCGGTTGCTGTGCCGCTGCGAAAACTGCGCCAATTGACGCAATTCCCTGTCTGAGATCTGTCACACAATGCACATCGCCGTGATATCATGCTGTTCGGCAATCGGCAACGGAGTGGCGCGGATCTTGAAGTGCGCAAGACCGCGTGCAGCGCTCTGGCGTCTGACGCTCGCCCCGGAGGTCGTCATGCCTGCCTTGCTCATCCACATTCGGCCCTTGCTGGCGCAAAGCCTGGCATTGTGCCTGCTTGCGACGCTTGCGCCATGCGCCTGCGGCCCATCACCCAGCCGACCCGAGACCACGAAGGGCGCACCGATGGCAGCGGTGGGCCGCTTCGACCCCGGCCTCGGCGGCGCGATCAGCTATCCGACAAGGCTGACTTTCGGTAGCGATGGCTCGGTGCTCGTCAGCGACGTCAAGGCTGGGGCAGTGTTCGGCTACCACGGCGGCCGGCGCACGTTGCAGCTCAGTGGTCTTGGCAAGCCGCTTGGCATCGCGGTGGCCGGCGATCTGCTCCTGGTCGGTAGCCAGGCACGTGGCGCAGTCGATGCGTACGACACGGCGAAGGGCAAATGGGTGGCAACACTAGGTAAATTCGGAGTGCCAAACGCCATTGCCGTGGCCACCGATGGCGAGGCCGCCATCGTCGACAGCGCCGCGGACACCGTCATCGTCGTCGGCCCGGCCCCCACCTTCAAGACACGCCTGCGTCTCGGCGGAACCGGCAGTGGCGACGGGCAGTTCCGCTTTCCGGTTGCCGTCGCGATCGATGCCGATCGCATTGCGGTCGCCGACCAGGGCAACCACCGCGTGCAGGTCTTCGATCGCAGCGGCCGCTGGATCTTCGCATTCGGACATGCCATTCCCGCTGAGGCAACAAGTCGCGCCGACATGCGCGGCGGCATGACCCGCATCCAAGGCATCGCGTTTGCCGGCGACACCATCGCGGTGCTCGACGCCTACCACAGCCACGTGCAGGTCTTTGACCGTCAAGGCAAAACGCTCGGCTGGCTGGGACGCGGCGGCGACTGTGAGACGTGCATCGGCCTTGGGCTCGATCTCGCTGCGGATGCGACCGGGCACCTCTGGGTGACCGATCCGGAACGCGGTCGCTGGATTGCCTTGGACGCCCAAGGAGGGCTGCAGCCATGAAATCACATCCTTACCTGATCTGCTTCGGCGCGGCCTTGGGCCTGTGGACCGCATCCGCCCATGCCATCGTCCAGGCGCCGCACGATCCGGCGCATGGCGTGTCTTGCGCGGACTGCCACGTCGCGTATGCCGGTGTCAACGATCCCGCGGCGGCTCAGGGCGTTGCGGGCGCAGGTTCGACATCGAGCAGCCTTGCGGATCCGATGCAATCGTGGACCGATGGCGAATGGGTCGAGGGTGTCGTGACGATCCAGAGCGGCGCCAACATCGGACAATTCCGCACGATCACTGCCAATGACGCGCAGGTGCTGAGCTGGGCGCAGCCGTTGCCCGCACCGCTAGCCGTCGGCGACACGTACCAGATCGGCAAGGCGACGCAGCGCACCATCGAGACGCGGTGCAAGAGCTGCCACAACCCGACAGGCGTCGCAGCGGCCACCTCCGATGTCGGCCTGCACATCGTCGGCGACGGCACGATCATCGGCTGCGGCAAGTGCCACGAACCGCACAACATCCAGCCGAATTCGGGGCCGACGCAGGCATTGATTCGTCAGGAGATTCGATGGCCAACGGCCAACGCGGTGACGGCGTACCCTTCCGGTGGCACCAATGCCTTCATCCGCCCCGCAACCCATGACGGCGTCTGCGAAAGCTGCCATACCCAGACCGACTACCACCGCAACAACGCTGCGGGCGACCACAGTCACAACGCCAGCACGGCATGCACGGACTGCCACGGCCACAAGTCAGGATTCCTCGCCCAGTGCACGAGTTGCCACGCGATCGCGCAGGACGACGGCAACGGCGTGCCGATCGGTGGACGCCGCGCCATGATGGGCGAGTTCCCCACCACAACGGCGCATGCGCACTTTGGCGCCAACCTCGGCTCGTCCTGCACGGTGTGCCACAGCCAGGCATCGCACAAAGACGGCTACATGGACTTGATTGATCCGGATGATGGCAGTGTCATGTTCACATTCACGAAATGGACGGATCTCAACAGCGACCCAGATGTATCGACCTTCTGCATGCACTGCCATGATGCCGACGGCGCCAAGCGGCTCTCCACGCCTTTCGACCCGTTCGGCAACGGCAATGCGCCGCCGGATGTCGCGTCGCGCTTCAAGGGCACCCTGCAGTGGCAAGAATGGTATGGTGATCAATGCTTTGGCAGCGAAGGCACGATGAGGCAGGTCAACAGCCACCACGACATCGGCAGCGGCGATCAGGCCCTGAGTGGCGCCAAGGTCGAGTGCCTGAACTGCCATGGCGCGCACAACGTCTCGAAAGAAAAGCCGCTGGCTGATCCGAATGCCACGACGGCGACGTGGACGGGCACGACCAACGAATTCTGCATCAGCTGCCATGCCGGCGGCAGTGGTCCAGTCGCTCCGGCAATGCCCGCGGGCGTCACGCCGCCCACCGTGCCTTTGCGCGCGATGGCGTCGTGCGGCTACAACACCGCACCGTGGTGGGTGGAATACACCTACGCCAACACGGCGCACGGCGGCAACTCCAAGCGCGGCTGGCCCGGCTACTCCGGCGCGCCAGCGTACAACATGAATTGCACGACCTGCCACGACGCGCACGGCTCGTACACACCCACCAATACCACTGGAAATCCCTATATGATCCGCGATGGCGTCGACGGCACGGCGCAAGTCGACGACGGCGCCAAGACCTTGGGCTTCAACGGCCCGCCCTTCACCACTTTCGGACTCAGCCGGCCCGTCACGATCGGTATCTCGGGGTTGAATGTCGGCTGGGGCGGCGGCCAGGGCCTGTGCAGCGCGTGCCATGCCAGCTACCAGGCGGCCTATGACTGGCATGACTACTGCACGGCTTGTCAGAGTTGCCATGGCCACGGACAGAGTTGGGGCGAATACGACTTCGGCGGCGGCAACCACAGCGCTCCGTGCCAGTAGCCAGCAGGTTGGGCCGCGGCGCCTTTCGGCGAAGGGACTTGCATCGCGTCGCAACCCTGCTACCTTGTGCCGACGCTTCATGACAACGACGTTGTGCGGTGTGGGAATGTGCCGGACACGGCACGCGACAAGAGCAGGAACGAGCCATGGCAAAGAAGTTGTTTGTGGGCGGTTTGAGTTGGGACACCGGTGACGCGTCGCTGCGTCAGGCTTTCGAGGCGATCGGTACGGTGACGGATGCCAAGGTCATCACGGATCGCGAGACGGGCCGCTCACGTGGCTTTGGCTTCGTGACGATGGCCGATGACGATGCTGGCCGCCAGGCCGTCGAGCAGATGGACGGCCAGGCGCTCGACGGACGCACCATCAAGGTCAGCGAAGCGCAAGAGCGCGCACCCCGCCCAGGTGGCGGTGGCTTCGGTGGTGGCGGTCGCAGCGGTGGCGGCGGCTACGGCGGTGGCGGTGGCGGTGGCGGCTACGGCGGCGGCCGCGGCGGTGACCGTGGCGGCGATCGCGGCGGTTACGGCGGCGGCGGCCGCGGTTCCCGCTAAGCGCTTGTGCCAAAATAACTTGGCACAGTGCGCGTTTGCTTGTTGTCTGGTCGCCAAGCTCACCGATGCGGATTCGCGGCGACTGCTGTGACTACGACTCGATCGAGTCATTCCGTCACAGTCCCTAGGAGTCTGCTGTAGACATTCGAGGGAGGCGCCAGCGAGTCTTGCACGCGCTGGCGCCTTTCTCGCATGCGGAGCTGCATGCGCCAGATGTTCCTAGCTTTCTTGCTGACCCTGCCCGGTGTGCTCAGTGCCGCGGCTGCGGATGCCGCTCCGTCGCGTGCGGTCGCGTTTGCGCGGCTGGTCGACCGGCCTGACGGCCATGAACGCCTGGAAACGGCCATCGTGCGCTACCACGGTGCGCGAGGCGTGAGCGTCGATCTGGTTGCTGCGGTCCACATCGGCGACGCTGCCTACTACCACAATTTGCAGAAGCGATTTGCCGGCTACGACAAGCTGCTCTTCGAGTTGGTGACGCCCATCGACGTCGACCCGAGCGCAGTGGGCCGCTCCGACGGCGGCCTGTCGAGCGCGCAGCGCTGGCTCAAGAACCTGCTGCAGTTGGAGTTTCAACTCGACGCCATCGACTACACGCGGCCCAACTTCGTCCACGCGGACATCGGCCTCGAAGAACTCGCGACCAGCCTGCGGGACAACATGGCGGAATTGCTGGGTATGATTGTGCGCTGGAGCGTGATCGACTCGGTGCGGATGCGGCGCGCCGATGGCTCGCTGCGCTTGGGAGGCATCGAGTTCCTGGTCGCAATGGGCCGCAAGGACCGGCCGCGCGCGCTCAAGCTGGCCTTGGCTCGCGAACTGGTCGATTTGGACGACGCCATGGGCGAGTTGGGTGCAGCGACAGGTCCGGGCGCGGTCCTGATCGCGCGCCGCAATCAGGTCGCTCTGGGTGTGCTGCGCAAGAACCTCGACAAGGGCGTGCGTCGCATCGGAATCTTCTACGGTGCAGCGCACTTGCCCGATCTCGAAGCGCACTTGACCCGAGAATTCGGCCTGCGCCGCGGCGCCACGCAATGGCTCACCGCCTGGGATCTCGCCCAGCCAGCGGTTCAGGAGAGGCGATGAGTCCCTATCGCGTTCTGGTCCTTCTCGCTGCCGTCGTGCTTGGCCTGTGTGCGTGCCGTCGCGACCCTTCTCCGCCCCAGCCTGCTGCGGTCGCTGCCACGCTGGCGCCGGCCGCACCTGCAGCGCTGCCGGGTGACACATCTGCCACGCACTTGTCGGAACTCGACCGGACTACATTCAACGGTGTCGCGGCGGAGCTGGATCTGCCGCTGTTCTGGCGCGGCGATGCGAATGCAAACGGTTCGGTGGATCCAAGTGAGATCGCGATCTTGTGGCGCGCAGGGCCTGTCGCGGCAACGGATTGGCTGGCGGCCGATGGCTTTGGATCCCAGTTCATGCCGGCCTACCAGTCGATGGTGCAAGTCGCCCGGCACGGGCACCGCTTGGAAGGCCTGGCGCCCGCGGAACGCAAGCGTCGCGAACTGGTGCTGGAGGAACTGCGTCAGGGCCGGCCGACACTCATCGAGAGCGATCTGCGCGCAGTGTCTGCGCAAGAACGTGTTGTCGTGGCGCACGTGCTGACGGCCGCGTCGGGCATCGAGCGCCTGTTTGCCAGACAGAATGGTGTGCAGGGAATGGACGACCTGATCGCCCGCGACGACGCCCCGAGCCACGCGCTGTTGCGCCGCAATCAGGTGCCCTGGTGTGAGGCACCCACGACGGAGAAGGCCCCCTTGTGCAACGCGCTGGCCAGCCGGCCCTCGCGGGCAAGCGGGCTGTATCCCTTGGATATGCAGCAAAATGCCGCATTCTGCGCGGATCTGGCCAAAGCTGAAGAACACAAGGCCCTACTGGCGCCGTTTGCGGCGGTGGTGCGCGGCGATGGAGGGCAGTGGACCGCGGTGCCGTACCAGATCCTGTGGCCCGCGGAGATGGCCTTTGTTGCAAAGGAGTTGCAGGCGGCGGCGGACGCGCTGCAAGACCCGGCAGAGGCGGCGTTCAAAGCCTATCTGGTCGCGGCGGCCAAGGCGTTTGTCGATGGC
>Ga0172369_10003217_pt1 | contig 21689 bp, 16 predicted proteins | sample LakKiv25m_FD_114539 | JGI IMG/M metagenome (GOLD analysis project Ga0172369, IMG submission 114539) | Freshwater microbial communities from Kabuno Bay, South-Kivu, Congo - kab_022012_11.25m | ecosystem: Environmental > Aquatic > Freshwater > Lake | place: Democratic Republic of the Congo...
ATGGTGCTAAGGTTCCTTCCGCCTCTCACTCTCACAAAAGCACAAGCAGATGAATTGATAAATGCACTTGATAAAACCCTTGAGTAGTTGATTGCATGCCAAACTCCACCCCTGCAAGAAAATTCCTTTCAGACCTTGTCCGCACAAAAAGTTTTTCAGGCAGCGAAGCGCAGGCAGCGAAGCTTTGCGAGAAGAGAATGCGCGAGCTTGGCTACTTACACGTGCGCATAGACGAAGTTGGAAACGTGCTTGGCGCAAACTACGACTACACAAAAAACCCGCATGCGGATTTGCTTCTCTTCTCGCACTTGGATACGGTGGACGGCTTTTGGGAAGTAAAGGAGGATGCGCAGGGGATTTTTGGAAGGGGCGCAGTGGATGCAAAGGGCTGCCTGGCTTCCTACATAGAGGCAGGCATACATGCACCAAAAAATCTCAAGGTAGTTGTTGCAGGGGTTACAAAGGAAGAGGCTCTCATCTCCGAGGGCACAGAACACCTTCTCACTTATCTTAAACCCAAATTGGCAGTGAACGGAGAACCCTCAAACTGTGATGGAATCACAATCGCATACAAGGGAAGGCTGCTTGTGGAATGCAGGACAGAGGGCGAGGCAGCGCACGCGGGCATGAATGCCGAGAACCCAATAGAACGCACAATAGAGTACTACGAGAGGCTGCGCAAGCATTTTCCCCGCCATCATGCGTTTGATTCGGTGATATTCAACGTAACGCACATTGACTATGGGCACCGCGACGCGCTCAACGTAATCCCCGGGCAGCTTGATTTTTTCATAGATGTTCGCATACCCCCTGGAAAGGACATAGATGAAATAATCCGGCTGTTCAAATCCTCTGCCCCAAAAGGAATATCCGTAAAGGTTACAAAGAGTTTTGCAGGCTCTGAAATCCAGATAACGCACCCTCTTGTGCGCACAATGGTGCAGGCAGTGCGCCAAGCAGGGGGCACGCCCCGCTACTTAAAGAAATCCGGCGGCGCTGACATGAACATCTCAATGAGCATGGGCATTCCAACAATCGCATACGGTCCCGGGGACTCAAAATTAGACCATACTGACAAGGAATTCCTCCACTGGAAGGACTACGAGTTTTCAATAGATGTGCTGAAGAATTTGCTTTGCAGCCTGAAAGCCCAGCACTAACTCTCAAACAATTTAATTGCGCTCTTCTTGCAGAATTATTGCGGATAGGGTGCTCCGGCTTCTAATTCTCAAACAATCTTTCAGCAATTGCCCCGTATGCAGGGCGTGAAATGAACACTCCAAGGAGCGACCCAAGTATTGATGAGGTTGCAAACCCAATTATCTCCACTAGACCTGAAAAGAGAAGCAGCGGCACCATTGCGATTATCGCAACCGTAACGTTCGTAACAATAATGGAAAATGCCTTCTCAAGCCTCTTGTGCGCACTCTCGCTTGTATTCTTCTTGAGAAGCTCGTCCGTAACAACTATCTGCGCGTCCACGGACACACCAATAGCCGCAATAATGCCAGCCATTCCCGCAAGGTCAATTGTGAAAGAGCCCAATATTGCAACGAGCACAATTATTTCCGCAAGGCTGATAAGCACAACCGGAAGTATGAGCTTGAGCGTATGGTAGCGAAGCGCGAGCATAAGGGAAATTGCAATGAGCGCAATCGCGGCGCCTATCACGCTTGCTCGCAGGAATTCAGCGCCAAGGGGCGCAGGCACGCTTGTTGCAGAGCCAAGGGTTATCCTCACCGGAAGCGCCCCTCCCTTCAATATCGATTCCACTTCGCGCGCATTCTTGTCGGCATCAAGCAGGCGGGCATTGCCTGTTCCAAGCGCTGCCCCTGTAATCGAGTACGACGGGCTTGATATGCCTTTTGTGACTTCAGGCGAAAGCCGCGGGGCGCTTAGCAGCCCGATTGCCCTCCACATGTTAAGCGAATTCTGCGAAACCCCGAAAGAGCTTATTGAATATACAGGTTGCATTTCTTCCGTTGTTTTTTCAACAAGCACAAATCCCTTTTCCTTGAGCGCATTCTTGAGAACAAGGCTTGTTGCGTTTGATACGATTGCCTTTGTCTTGTTTGCAACTATTGTGAGGTTCCCAAAGCTCATGTTATTTGCATCGAGCTCCTCCTCTACGTACACCGGTATCTCGTCCCCGTCAAGCAAAAGCGCCTTTGAAACTATTGCAAGCGCATCCTTTTGCGTCATTTTCACGCCGGTGATGTTCAAATTGTAAAACAGCTCCTCCCTGTTTATCACGACAATCGCATTGCTTGGGCGGTCAAGGAACATGTAAAGCGGGGAATTTGCCTTTCCCTTCACTGTTTTTGAGAACTGCTCGTTTGCGGCAGTTGTAATTGTGAACGAAACCCCCCAGTCCGCGCCGCCTATGCTCCCTGTGGAAAGCCTTCCAATCGTGCCGGGGAGTATGTCGTCGCCGCTCACGGCTATTTTTCCATCCACTATGCCCTGATAAACGCCCTGCGAGGAAAGTATTTTTTCAATGTTGCCCACAAGCTGCGGATTGCTTTGCGGCACTTCGACGTAAATTTCGCTGTCGCCAACCGGGCGCACCTTGACTTCGGTAAGCCCAAACGCTGCCGAGCGGGTCTTTATGATTTGCACCATCTCATCCATTGTTGGCGAGTCAACTGGGCTTTCAAGCAAAATCGGAATCCTCACTCCCCCTGAAAAATCAATGCCAAACTTCAGCCCGTTGTTGTATGCAGAGAAGAGCGAAAGGAACACAATGCAAAGAAGGCCCGCTATTTTCACGTTGTTGTTCTTCCAGAATGCGGTTGCAAACGCCACTACCACAATGCCACCCATGAAAGCAGGCACGCCCATGCTTGGCTGCAGCGCCATCCATGCAATGCACACAAGAGTGAAAACAGCGAGCGCAAGCACTCTCCTGTCGCTTGCGCCCCCAATAAATTCGTTTTTTGAAATCATTTCAATCCCTAGTTTGAGAATATGCCCGTAAATATCGGCTTTTCCTCTTGCATCCGCCCGTCTTTCTCCTTTTTCTTTGCATAGTCCAGCACAATGACTGCGTTTATGCCCCATGTCGCAAACATGTCTGCAACAAGGCCGCACAGCGCAACCGCCGAAATCTCGTAATACACTCCTATGTGCGTGACGTATGAAAGCACGTAAAGCGAGCTGAATGCGACTATTGCAGCCAAGCCCATTGTAAAGCCGGTCTTGGTTGCATCAAACGCCCTTTCTGCCGCAGTCCCCTCCTTTCTCTTTATCACGCGCATGGTGAGCAATATTGACGTGTCAAGCGCAAATCCAACAAGCATGAGCAGCGCCGCAAAGGATGCAAGCGTGAGGGGTATTCCAAAGAGCCCCATTGCGCCAAGCGCTATGAGTATGTCCGTCCCAGCACCCAGCAGCACTGCAATGCTGGGCACGAGCGTGCGGTATATCAGGAAAACAACAATTATCACAAGGGATGCGGATATCAGGACGACTCCTCCCACTTTTTCAATGAATTTTGACGAGAGGCTTGCGCTTATCTCCTCTACGGAAATTTCGTCGTATTTGACAACAGAGGATACAGACCCGAGCAGCGTTGCCTTCTGCTTCTCGTTGAATTCGGCAAGCGATGCCGCAACCTCCCTGCGCAGGACGTTTATGTTGCCGGTTTCACTTGCCCTAAGGCGGCTGCCGGTAAGAGCAAAAACCTCATCCGCGGTTTTGTCCAGCTTTGCAGCCTCCTGCAGATATCTGCCCTCGTCCTCCCCGTCGGCCTGGTATTGCGCCTGAAGTTTTGAAACCTCGTCAACGTTTGCAAAAAATTCCGCCCTTAGCCTGTCAGCATTTATCTGGCTGGTGCTTCTTGCAACTTCTATCTCAACTATGTTCTTGTATGCAGCCGCAGGGCTCTTGTAAACCTTGAACGATGACACTTCTATTCCCTGCCCCCTAAGCGCGGAAACTGCCGATGCCTCGTCCACGCTCTCCTGGTTCGTTGCAATCGTGATGAGCGTGCCGCCCTTGAACTCAACCCCAAGGTGTATCTGCGGAATAAAGAAAAGCGCCGCTATGAGAAGCACTATTGGAGGTATGGCAAGCAGCCTGTAGTTTCCAGCGTATGGGTTTGGAATTTGAAACATAAAACGCACCGTAGTTCACTCCCACACCCTTTTCGCTCAATATATTTATAAATCGCATCTCTGTTTCCTATGCATGGCAAATTTCCTCTTTGAAGTTTCATCCGAAGCAGGCAGGCAAATAGGCGGCATATATACAGTATTGCAAAGCAAGGCTCCCTACATGCTCAAGGAATACGGGAAGAACTACTGCATGGTAGGCTTTCTGGACGAAAAGTGCAAAAACGACGTGGTGGAGGAAAAGCCCCCGAGAGAGGTTCAGGCTGCTTTTGACGCGCTCTCCCCAAAAGGGATAAAATTCAAGTATGGCAGGTGGGCATATGGCGCAAACGTGCCCATAATACTGGTGGACGCAAAGGCGATGGGCGAACGCACAGTTGAATATAACGACGGGGGCAAGAAAATAGACAAGATGTCCAACTATTTCAAGTTCCTGCTGTGGAAGAATTTCACGGTGGATTCCCTTATGGAATCCTCATGGGATTTCACCGAGAACGTTGTGTGGGGCGTGGGCGTGGGAATGCTCCTTGAGGAGCTTCTCAAGGCGCAAAAATACAAGGGCAAGAAAATAGTGTGCCATTTCCACGAATGGATAAGCGGCTGCGCGCTTTTGTACCTCAAGCTCAACAACGTCCCTGCGGCAACGGTTTTCACGACGCATGCAACAGTGCTTGGAAGGTCGCTTTCCTCAATGGGCGTGGACGTGCTTTCGCAGGCGCAAAAATCAAGCGTTCCAATAAGCATAAACGAGGCGTATCGGCTCAAGGTGGAAGGCAAGCACCAGCTTGAAATGCAGGCGGCGCTTAATTCGGACGTTTTCACGACAGTGAGCGAGACTGTCGCAGCAGAGGTAAAATACATACTTGGGAGAAAGGCTGACATAATAACGCTCAACGGGCTGGATTTTTCGCAAACAGAAGACCCAAAAACCCTGCAAAGCATTGCAAAATACGCGCGCAGGGAGCTTCTGCAGTTTGCGGAAAGCTGCATCACGCCCTATTACGTGCAGCACTATGACGACGCACTCCTTGTGTTCATTTCGGGCAGGTATGAGTTCCTGAACAAGGGATTTGACATTTTCATAAGCGCGCTTTGTGAGCTTAATGAGCGGCTTGCAACAAGGGCAAAGAACAACGAAAAAAGGGTGTTCGGCTTTATTTTCGCCCCCTCTTCAGTAAAGGGGCCGAAAATCTCCATAATAAAGAATTACCTGCTGCTTGACAAGATAGACGAGTTCGTAAGCACTCTTCCCGAAACAAAGGGGAAAAAATACCACAACATCCAGTCTCTCGCAGCCGACCTTAAGGGACGGTCAAAGAACGACGTGCAGAACATGCTGGGCGGTTTCCAGAAAGACGGTCCCGCGCCGCACATAAACTGCTTTGACCTCAACTACCAGAACGACGTGATAATAAAAAGCTGCATAGATGCCGGGCTCACAAACAAAAAAGAGGACCACGTGAAAGTGTTCTTTTACCCCGCATACCTCAAGCCAAACGACGGGCTCATGAACCTAAGCTACTATGATGCGATTGCGGGCATGGACGTCGGGATTTTCCCATCGCGCTACGAGCCATTCGGATACACTCCTGTAGAAGCAGGCCTTAAAATGAACATTGCAATCACGTCCGATACAACCGGCTTTGGCAGGTTCATAAAAACCAAGGTGCCGAATTTGAAAACGCGGGGGCTAAAGGTAATCTCAATGGAGGGAAAAAGCGCGGCACGTGCTGCAAACGAGCTTGCCCGCGAGCTCGAAGCAATCTATTTTGCAGACGAGAAAAAATTAACTGCCCTAAAGAAAGATTCATTTGCGCTTGTGAAGCTTTGTGACTGGAAGAGCCTAAGCGCACATTATTTCAATGCGCACAAGCTTGCAATAAAGAAAAAGTTCGGCGGCAACTAAAATTCAGGTGAAATTAAACGGAACTCAACGATTTGATGATGCAGGATGCGTCAAGAGGCAGGAAAAACGCAAAGCGCAATCTCATAGTGGCACTTCTAATGGTGGTCTTCATTTTTTGCGTCGCAGTAGTAGCATACCGGAATTTTGAGGACTGGGACTGGCTTACTGCAATTTATTTTGCAACAACGACGATGACCACTGTCGGTTATGGGGACGTTATACCAAAAACAGAGGAAAGCAGGCTTTTCACCGTCTTTTTTATATGGATAGGCGTGAGCATCGGATTCTATGCGCTCTACTCAATTTCCAAATACGCAAGCTCTCAGGCAGAGGAGCGCGTCGGTGAAGTGCTCGACAAGATAGGGCGCAGGAAATGAGCGCACAAGCCATTTGGCAATGATTAAAAACAACGCGCTCAAAATTGCCCCCAATGGAGCCTATTTTCGTAATAGCAGTGAGCATAACTGCAATTTTGCTAATTTCATTGCTTACTGAAAGGCTGCGCCTGCCCTTGGTTCTCGGGCTGCTTCTTGCCGGAATGCTTGTGGGCCCATCAAGCCCGCTCAAGTGGTTCCAGTTCGGCCCAATATCCTTTTCAAACGTCATAATAACTGAATTTGAATTCGTGAATATCTTTGCCGAGCTTGGCGCAATACTAATCCTATTTGGGATAGGGCTTGAATTCTCAATAGTGCGCCTGTCCAAGATGGGCTTTTTCACAATGCTTGGCGGCATAGTGAAAACAGGCCTTGCATACCTTATCGCATACGTGGTTGTCTCGCAGCTTGGGTTTTCCCCCTCGGCAGCTCTTTATCTCGCCCTGATATTTTCCATCTCAAGCACCCCCATAATCGCAAAAATCCTTGAGCAAAAGGACAAGATACACCGCCCCGAAGTCCCCTTCATAATTACCGTGCTCGTGCTTGAGGACCTAATAGCGGTGTTTGCACTGGGCATACTTTCAACCCCTGGCATAATACAGGACGGCTACGCGCTTGCGGCATCGCTTTTCAAGGTCGTGCTCACCTTCCTTTTCTCCTACATAATACTCTCGCGCATTGTCCGCATTTTCCTGTCCTACATTTCAAAGAGGAACGAGATACTCGTGCTTGCAACAGTGAGCATAGTGCTCGTGGTGAGCTACATTTCAGAGGCGCTTGGCATGAGTTTTTCCGTAGGGGCTTTCCTTGCGGGCAGCGCAATCGCAAGCTCGCTGCAGGCGCGCCACATTGAAGAGGCAATACGCCCCTTTAACCTGCTCTTTGCATCGTTCTTCTTTTTCTCAATAGGGATGCTTGTTGACATCGGGGCAACGTTCTCCCACCTTCCCCTTGTGCTCGCAATAGCTTCCCTTGCAGTGCTTGGCACTTTCTTCTCATCAGCGATTTCCGCATACCTCTCAGGCTTTACCGGCAGAAGCGCATGCTTTGCCGCAATCGCGCTTCTCCCCCTAAGCGAGCTTTCGCTTCTCATAGGGGCAAAGGGCGTTTCCCTCGGGATACTTTCCGCCAGCATGCTTGGCATAATGGCGACCACTATCGTGATTTCCACCATAATATCCGTATTCATGATAAACCGCGAGAACGAAACATACATCTTGCTCTCATCAGTTGTGCCGCGGTTTTTCATAACAAATGCGCGCTTCCTTCGCGCAACCTCCATAAAGCTGCATCGCAGCGCCGAGCAGAACATCCGCTACAATTCCATAATCTCGCATCTGCCTCAGATAGGGCAGGTGCAGGAAACCTTGCCTACAAACGATCACATGAGCCTTCTCACAAGCAACTGCATCTTTTTTGCCGCGATTTCAATCCTCTCCTTTGGGGCAACGTTTTTCCTGCAGGGCTTCCTTCAAAGCGACTCAGGCTATGTGATTTATGCGCTGCTCATCATAGCCTTTGTGCTCTCATCCACGATATTTGCAATAAACCTCAATTCCTCCATGACCTCAATCTCGCGCATAATCGGGAGGGGATTCTCAAACAAATTCATTTTTCTGGCGCTGCAGTTCTCAGGCGTACTTGCGTTTGCCATCCTCTCATCTGCTTTCCTGTTTGCAAATTTTGTGCTTCCTGCCTCCCTTGCAATCCTGCCTGCGCTTTCTTTTGCAACGCTGCTTGTGTTCCGCCTGGTGCATGCGGTGAAAGCAGTGCTCTCGCTCCTTTAGGCGCAGCGCGTTTTGCAGCATTGCAAACCATAGGGCGTTGCGAAATGCAACGCAAGCTGCGCCATCAACGAGTGCCGCAGCCGCCTCGGGGCGGCTGCCCTGCGCACCAGCGCAGGGCTGGAGCGGCACGATGCGCAGCTTGCCAGAGGAAAAACGCAACGCCCTGAACCGCCCATCCTAATGCTTTATATTATTTTTTGCTCTAACGATGATGTGGGTTGAATTTGGCGAAACTCACTGCAACTGTAAAAAAGGCGGCTCTTCTTGCTCTCGCAGACGGGACTGTTTTTGAGGGAATCGGCTTTGGCGCAAACGAAGTGAGCGAAGGCGAGCTTGTTTTCAACACCTCAATGTTCGGCTATCAGGAGTCCCTCACAGACCCAAGCTACGCCGGACAGATACTTGTTGCAACCTATCCCCTTATCGGGAACTATGGAATAAGCAAGGACGCGTGGGAAAGCGGGAAAGTGCACGTTGCAGGGTATGCAGTCCGCGAGCTTTGTGAAACCCCATTGCACTACCAAAGCATAAGGACGCTTGACAAATATCTGCAGGAGAATAATGTTCCGGGAATCTGCAATCTTGACACGCGTGCGATTGTAAGGAAAATACGAAACCATGGGGTAATCCCCTCGTGCCTGCAAGTGGCAGAGGGAAGGGACTCAATTGACCCGCAAAAACTAATTGCGCGCGCAAAAGCATTGGACTATTCCAAAATAGATTTTGTAAAGAAAGTCTCACCGACAAAAGTGCAGGAATACGGGAATGGAAGAAAAACAGTCGTGCTCATAGACTGCGGCGCAAAGGAAAACATTGTGCGCGAGCTTGTTTCAAGAAATTTAAGGGTAGTGCGGGTCCCCGCATTCGCAACCGAAAAAGAAATCCGCTCCTATTCCCCTGCAGGCATAATGGTTTCAAACGGCCCCGGGGATCCTGCTCTCCTCGGAGAAATTGCGCACACTCTTCGCTCCCTTTTTGACATCCCGATATTCGGAATCTGCCTTGGGCACCAGATACTTGCGCATGCAATCGGCGGGAGCACTTACAAGCTTAAGTTCGGGCACCGCGGCGCAAACCATCCCGTGCTTGAGAAAAAAACAGGAAAGGTTGCAATCACGTCGCAAAACCACGGCTATGCGGTTGATGAAAAAGGGATTCCGGAAGATTCCGAGATAACGCACATAAACCTAAACGACAATACCGTTGAGGGGCTCTCGCACAAAAAACTCCCGATATTCTCGATACAGTACCATCCAGAAGCCTGCCCTGGCCCGCACGACAGCAAATATTTCTTTGAGAGGTTTGTAAAATGCCTGAAGTGAAAAAAACAACGCCCAAAATAAAAAAAGCCCTGGTGATAGGCTCGGGTCCCATCGTGATAGGGCAGTCCGCAGAATTCGACTACTCGGGCTCGCAGGCATGCCAGTCTTTGCGCGAGGAGGGCGTGCAGGTAGTGCTTGTGAACTCAAATCCCGCTACAATACAGACAGACAACGACATTGCTGACATAGTATACATAGAGCCGCTTCTTCCCGAATACCTGGAAAAAATAATTGAAAAGGAAAAGCCTGATGGCATAATCGCCACAATGGGCGGGCAGACTGGCTTGAATTTATGCATGGAGCTGCACAAGCGCGGCGTGCTTCAAAAGCACAACGTGCAGGTGCTTGGCACCCCAATAAGTGCAATCGAGCTTGCAGAGGACAGGGGGCATTTTGCGCATCTGATGGAAAAACTAGGCGAGCCAATACTCGAAAGCATAGCGGCAGGCACAAAAGAGGAAGCGCATAATTTTGCAAAGAAGCACTCCTTCCCCCTTATACTTCGCCCTGCATACACCCTTGGCGGCACAGGGGGCGGTATTGCGCGAAACAATGAGGAATTCGAGGATTTGCTTGAGCTTGGCTTTACGCTCTCCCCGACGCACCAAATACTCATTGAGGAAAGCGTGCTTGGCTGGGCTGAATTTGAATATGAGCTCATGCGCGACTCGCATGACAACTGCATTTCAATATGCAACATGGAAAACGTTGACCCAATGGGCATACACACCGGAGAAAGCGTAGTAGTCGCGCCCTCCCAAACCCTATCGGACAGGGAGCACCAAACGCTGAGGGATGCTGCATTCCGCATAATACGCGCGATTGGGATAGTGGGCGGTTGCAACATACAGTTCGCGGTTGACCAGAAAACAGGAAAATACGTGATTGTCGAGGTAAACCCTCGGCTTTCGCGCTCATCTGCGCTTGCTTCAAAGGCAACGGGCTATCCCATTGCGCGCGTTGCCGCAAAAATCGCGCTTGGAAAGCAGCTCTATGAAATAAAGAATGCGGTTACAAAAACAACGCCTGCTTCCTTTGAGCCTGCGCTTGACTACGTTGTTGTGAAAATACCCCGCTGGCCTTTTGACAAGATGTCGGAAGGCAACCGCACGCTTGGGACGCAGATGAAAAGCACCGGAGAGGCAATGGCAATCGGCAGGACATTTGAAGAGGCTTTCAACAAGGCAATGCGCAGCCGCGAAGTGCGCGCTGCAAAACTAACTGAAGCAGACCTTGTGAAGCACATACAGGAGCCAACAGACTTGCGCTTTGATTCCATACTCTATGCGCTTCGCAATGGCTGGAGCAATGAAAAAATACGCGAGCTTACGAACATAAACCCGTGGTTTGTGCAGAAATTGCAGAACATAATTGAAATGGAAAAACAGCTCGCTGCCTCGCAGCTCGCAAATGCACAGGACGCTGATGCAAAAACGCAACTGCAATCCATGCAAACCGCGAAAACGCAAAATGCGCATCCTGCAAACGAGCCCCTGGCAAAAGAGTCTCTGCTTTCCGCAAAGAGAATGGGTTTTTCCGATTCACAGATTGCAGTTCTCTGCAAAAAAACAGAGGAGGAAATCCGCACGCTTCGCAATAAGTTCTCCATACTCCCGACTTACAAAATTGTTGATACGTGCGCAGGGGAATTTGATGCTAAAACCCCGTACTACTATTCCACTTATGAAAAAGAGGACGAGAAGGAGCAGATTGGCGGCACCAAGCCAAGGGTTATTGTAATCGGCTCAGGCCCCATACGAATAGGGCAGGGAATAGAATTTGACTATTGCTGCTGCCATGCCTCCTTTGCGCTCCGTGCTGCCGGATTCGAGAGCATCATGATAAACAACAATCCTGAAACAATAAGCACGGACTTTGACACGTCTGACAGATTGTACTTTGAGCCCCTCACATTTGAGGACGTTCTTAATATCGTGGAACGCGAAAAGCCAATTGGCGTTATTGTGCAATTCGGCGGCCAGACAAGCATAAATCTGGCAGGAAAGCTCACGGCAGCAGGCGTGAGAATATTAGGGACGCAGCTTGACGGCATAGATATCGCAGAGGACCGCGAGCGCTTTAGGGAACTGCTGCACAAGCTCAAGATTGCACAGCCCGCAAACGGTACTGCAACGAATTTGCAGGAAGCCCTCGCAGCCGCAAATAAAATCACATACCCCGTAGTGGTTCGCCCAAGCTATGTAATAGCAGGAAGGGGAATGCAAATAGTGTACGATGACGAGCAGCTCACAAAATACATTGCAGAGGCGGTGGAAGTGAGCGAAAGCCGCCCTGTCCTCATAGACAAATACATAGAGAAGGCAATAGAGTGCGAAATAGACGGCATTTGCGACGGAAAGCGCCTCTTTATCGGCGGCATAATGGAGCACATAGAACGCGCAGGCGTGCATTCAGGGGACGCAAGTTGCGTTACGCCCCCAGTCCGCTTAAAGAAAAGCGTTCAGGCAGAAATAGTGCGCATATCAAACGAAATCGCGCTCGCGCTCGCAACGATTGGCGCAATAAACATCCAGTACGTTGTGCGCGACGACGTAATATATGTGCTTGAGGCAAACCCGCGCGCTTCGCGCACAATGCCCTACCTTAGCAAGGCAATAGGAATTCCGCTTGCAAAAAAGGCAACGCTTGCAATGCTTGGAAAGTCTCTTGACGAACTGGGTTTGCACGAGCAGAAATTCCCTGCAAAATACGCGGTAAAGAGCGTAGTATTCCCGTTCCTAAAGCTTCGAGGCGTAGACTTCATACTCGGCCCTGAAATGAAAAGCACGGGCGAGAGCATGGGCGCGGACAGGGAATTCTCCCTTGCATTCTACAAGGCGCTCCTTGGCGCGAACCAAAAAATACCCCTTAAGGGAGGCGTGGCATTTTCCCTAAAAGACGGGGACAAGGAGCGCGTTGCCCCTGTTGCAGCACTCTTTTCCAAAATGGGTTTTGAGGTATATGCAACTCCGGGCACTGCAAAAGTGATACAGGAGGCAGGCACAAAAGTGCACGTTTTGCAGAAAATAGACTCTGGCGCCCCAAACATCCCAACCGCAATAAACGAGGGAAAAGTGCAGCTTATTATAAACACCCCAAAGAAGGGTAAAATCTCAAATACGGACGGCTTTAGGATACGCCGCCTCTCAATAGAGAAAAACATCCCATGCATTACGAACTTTGAGGCAGCAGAAGCGCTTGCAAGCGCAATTGAGCTTGCCCAAAAGCAAAAAATATCGGTGAGCCGCGTTGAAGACAATTGGAATTGAGCTAAGATACGCCATCGGGGGCTTTGCATTAGCGTCCCTCATGTTTCTTGCATTTATCTTTGCGTTCCTTTATTTTTTCCCTTCCCCTTCCCTCGCATCTTCAGGCTGCTTCCTTCAAAAGGCAATTTTCTCACCTGACTCCGAGGGCGAAATAATCTCTCTTTTCAATTCAGCTTCCAGCACAATAGATGTGCAGATGTATGTTTTCTCAAACCAAAACCTTGCGCGCTCACTTGCAAATGCGGCAAAAAGAGGAGTTAGGGTGCGCGTTATCCTCGAAGGGAGAATAGAGGGCGTGCAGCAAAACGAGGATACTCTTGACTATCTTGTTTCCTCAGGCGCACATGCAAAATGGGCAAGTTTTTCCTACAAGCTCACGCACAGTAAGCTTGCAATAGTTGATGGGAAATACGTTCTTGTGGGCAGCATAAACTTCAGCAACTCGGCAGTAACTAAAAACCGCGAGGCTGCAGCGCTCCTTTACTGCAACGCGAACAACGAGTATGGAAAAATGTTTGAGGAGGACTGGCAAAAAGCAGGCAACTGAATTATTTTTTTCTTTTCCTGCGCGCCTTTTTTATTGGTCTTTTTCTTCAGCTGTTTTTCATTGCTTTTTCTCTTTTTCCTTCTCTTCCTGCGCTTTCTTCTTCAGCCTTCTCTTCTTTTTCTTTTTAGCCCTCTTGCCTTCCAGCCTTGCCTTCTCTCTCCTGACTGCCATCTCAAAATCCGCGCGCGCCCTGCCTTCCACGTCGTTTCCAAGAAGAAGCGGTGCCTTGTCTTCAAGAAGCATAAAGGAAGGTTTTTTTGCCCCAATCGCAGCCTGCGCGGGCTTCTTGTCCTCAAGAAGGACTTTCTTGTCCCCCACAAACATGCTGGTTTTTGGTATCTCAAGGAGCTTCTGCTCATCCTCTTTCTTTTTCTTTGCAAAAAAGCTCTCCATGCACTAACCTTCTGATTTTTCCTATATAAGCTTTATCAGCCCGCGCCCTATTTCTGCAAGGTCTGCCCCAAGGAGCGCCCCAACCTGCCTCACAAATGTGAACGTCACAATGAGCGCTATGAGTGGGTAGAATATTGCATGGAACAGGAAGCCAGCAACCGTGGTTGTAATGGATTCAACAAGCGAAGTTATGCCTTTTTCCTCTGCCTTGAACTTCGCCCTTTGCACGTATATGTCGGAGAGGTTTGTGTAGCACGCATCCTCCTCAAGCAGCGGAATCTGGCTTTCCTCTATTTTTAGGCATGCGGAATCCATTGTTGGCGCAGATGCATAAATGAAAACATAAGTCATTGGGAAAACAAAATAGAACCCTATTGCAATCGCTATCATGAGCCCGCCTGCGCCCCGCGTGGGCGCGAACGTGCGCAGCACAATCCCTATCGGGAGGAAAAGAGTCATCATTGTGACCTGTATGAAATCAAGGAAGCGAAGCTGCACGAACTGGAATACTATCAAATACGTAAGATTGCCCGTAATGTAGTGGTAAAATCCAGTTGCAACCCCGTATATCGAGCCGCTGTGCCCTTCAGGGCCTGAAACGTCAATGGAATATTTTTCAAAAGTCTCATATATCGCGTTTATGCGGAATACCCACTTGTACACCTCGCGCTCGCATTTTATGCTCTGGTTGAGGTATGCCCGTGCGAGCCCGAACTGGTCTATGGTGCCTGCAGGCGCAGGCGCGCCGGAGGAAACGTATGCGACTTTTGTTATTTTTGTTGAGAGGTCCCACGAGACGTTGAGCGCGGCAACAAGCACGAGCACAAGAAGCAGCATCGCAACAATGTTTGCAAATTCGCTTTTTGCCCACATCTTCACGTTCTGCATGCCAAGGGCAATGCCCACCATGTACACAAGCGTTGCAAGCCCGAGCATAATCGCAAGGGTGACTATGAAAATCGGCGCCCACGTGTCAAAATGCAGCCTTTCCTCATTGAAGGCTTCTGCTGCGGCTATGGGCTGCGAAAGCAGCACCAATGCAAACAATGCCAGCGCGTGCGTTGCCCTCATCATATCATCCTCGTTATGTTCGTAACGTCAACCTCGTCCCCAAGCACCTTTGAGAGGTCCTTTGTAATCCCTATTATGAAAATGAAATTGAATATGGGCAGTATGACTGCAATTATGAAATAATACACGGCAGCCCTCATGAAAATCTGTATAAGGGCAAACACGAGCTTGAGCACCCCAAGCACGCTCACTACGCCTCCGATTGGCCCTGCAAAAAGCGCAAATGGTATTGCAACAAATGCGCCTATCACGTCAAGGTTGCTTGAAAGGAACCCAAGCAAGTCTGAATTTATCCTCTCAAAAACGTGGTTCTGCTCCATCGGTATCCTCACCACCATGTCATTGAACACTATCGTGAGGGGGTAGAATATCAAAAGCGCAATCGCAAGCCCCACCATCGCCCCGCCGAACTCGCGCGTTGGGGAAAGCGCCCTCATAATAAGCCCGAGGGGCAGGAAGAAATACACCATCGCAATCTGTATGTACCCTATCACAAGCCCCTGCGTTATGAAAATAAGGTAGGATACCATCATTGTGGACATCATTACTGACATGAGGTTGGACACCTGCGAAAATGCGCCAAGGGGCGTCATTTTTGAGCCCACTCCAAGCGGGTCGAAGTTGAAATGATACCCCGTTGTGAGCCCAAGGAAATAGTTTGTGACTATCGTGTATATGAAAACGTCCTTTCCGACCTGCTCGCCCCACTGTATGTAGCCATCCGTAACGTTGTACAGTGATTTGTTCGCATACGAATCATTCAGCATTCCAATGGGGAACGAGCACATGCCGCCTATCCATGCGATTATTATTCCGGCGAGCACTGCGGTCGCAACAACCTGGAACACCTCTGCATTCACCCATGCAATAAGCCGCGCATTGCGCAGGAAATTCGCCACCATGTAAAGCACTGCAAGGCATGCGATTGTGATGAGCAGCCCCACAAACACAAGAACCTTCCAGTCGGCGCCAAGTATCCCGCCCGCGAAATTAACTGCGCCAGAATCCGGGGTGCAGATGTTTGAAAATACCATGTTCTCACAGCAATTTTTCTATTGCGCTAAGGTCTATTTCCGTGCCGAGCACCTTTGCCAGCTCCATTGTAATTGTGATTGTTATGAATATGTTGAACAGGGGCATCACTATGCTCACAATGAAAATGAACTGTGCCACTGACTGCAGGAGCATGGGCACTGTGCTCACCACAAACACAAGCATGGTAGCCCCGAGTATCCCTGTGAATTTTACCATCACTATTCCCAGGATTCCCATGAAGAACCGCGCAACCCAGCCGGAGTCCGTAATTTCGTTCCACGGCGCATTTGCATCTCCCCATGCATCCTTTATGTTGTCCCACAGGCCGGTCCCGTAAACGCAAAATTGCAGCCTGCTCATGTCGCACTCAACCTCGCTGCCCGCCTCCACAACCGGCTTTCCGTACATGTCCGCAACAATGTCCGCATTCATGCCCACCAAAAAGGGATACACAAAGAAGAACCCTATTCCAATCGCAAGCATGGTGTTCCCAAGCCCCTTTGTGGGCGTGAACGCGCGCAGGAAAATCGACATCGGAAGGAATATTGAAAGCATGTTGTGCTTTATGAAGCACAGGAAAAACTCCTGCGCAAACCACTCGCCAAGGGACGCAATCGACATGTTCAGTATTATCCCAAGCATGTCGAATATGGGCTTGAGCACCGGCACAAGCGAGAAGCGTATGCCAAAGCCCCACACTGCAAAAGAGGGAGCCTGGCTTAGGAAAGAGACAAGCATTGAGAACACCGTAAGCCCGATGAAATCAATCGTGAGCGTGTTGCGCATTGTGTGCGCATACCCTATGGAATAGTCAAGGTAGTTCTTCCCAAAGCTATCCATCCCCAAATACGCGCCGCTTAGCACGGCTATTATTATGCCGGTTGTGAGCACGCCAAAAAGCGACTCCTTGCACCATGCGCGTATTTTTTGCGTGTGCGCGATTCCGGATGCGACGTACACCATTGCAATAAGCCCTATTATGAGCGCAAATGCAACAAAGGAGGGAACAAACCAGTTGTTTGCAACAGCAAACGGGTTGTCCCCAATCTCGCACACCGGCGCAGAGGCAAGCGGCGAGCTCCCAAAGTCATTCAGCTGCCATGCGAGGGGTATGTCGTCAAGGAAGCTGGCATTCGCTGCTGTGCAAAGCATTGCAAGCGCAAACGCCGCAGCAAAGAATATTTTTGCTTTTTCCATTACAACAACCTGCTTATTCCCGCAATCTCAACGTCGCCTCCAATAAGCGGCGAGAACACTTTTATTGATGCCAGCATTATCATGAGCCCAAGGAAAGGCACCACTATCGCATATACGAGCAGCGTCGCGGTGATGTCAAGGGTGCCATTTGGCCCAAGCAGCGGGTCGCTCTCCCACGTTGAAGACGGCTTCATGAATGCCATTGCATGCACAAACCCCTTTGTAACAGAGCTTCCTATCGTCCTGCTTGCAGTGCCCAGTATTCCAAGGTTCTGCCCTCCTGCATCCCCCTCCTCGCTGCACATGTTAAGCTCGATTTTCTTTTCGTCCTTTACTGTGCCGTCAGGGTTGAAAAATTCATCCTGCACATTGGTTTCAAATTTTTCAAGCCTTGTAGTGTTGAAAACGTCAATTTCGCCAACGCTTGCGTTCATGCTGTTCCCAAGTATTATTTTCCCGTCATCCGACCCGTCGCTTGCCCAGCCCCCTGTCATCTTGTAAAGCACATAATCCATCATTGCAAAGTACGTCGGCAGCACAAGGTAGAGCGCGAGCGCGAGCGCAACAAGCATGCCCCCAAGTTTCCTTGAGAAGAAAAACATGCGCAGCACAAGGCCGAGTATTAGGAAAGTCGGGAAGAGTACCGAATACGAAATGTCCACCAAAAACTCAAGGAAGCGCGTTGCCATCATCATCTTTATTGTAAGGTCAAATGCAATTGCAACGGTATCCGAAGGTATGGAGAGCGCAATGAACGGGTTGAACCCTCCCATCGGGAAAAAGTCCAGCCATCCCCTGAAGCTCATGTTTATGTTGGAGAGCATTGCGAAGTTCGAGTACACCATGAAGTTTTCCCGATTGAAGTTCTTTGCAGTCTTGTACAGCGTGTCAAGGTAGTCTATTGCAAGGCGCACGTGGCAGGGGGGCATGAGCGCTTCCCCTCCTCCCACTCCGCACACAAGCACGTGGTTTTGCAGCCATCCGGCATCCGCAGCAGGGTCCACGCTTATCCTTGTGAGCTCAAAGAGCGCATTTTCAATTGCTCCCGAGGAAAAAAGCGCGAGCGCTGCAGAAACAAGTATTATGGAGAAACCAACTTTTAGAAGCTCGGTCTTTGTCCATGCCTTTAGCCTCTCATCCTGCAGGAAGCTTGCAGCCATCCAGCCGATTGCCATCATTGCAACCCCGAGGGCTGCCCCTGCAGCGGCAAAGCTGCCCAATCCTCCATTCTGCCACAGCGCTCCCAATGGGTATTGTATTGCCATTTTTTCAATCCAGCTTCTGGCTCACGAATTTGAGCGTTGATTTTATGAACGTAATCGTTACCACCATGCTAAGCGCCGGAAGGAAAAGCGCCTGCAGCATTGCATAGGAAAGCAGCTTTATTGGCTGGAACAGCCCTGCGTCCCCGCCTATCACGTTCCACATTGTTTTTATTGCAATCCCTTCCTCGCCCTGCAGCAGCCCAAAGCCTTCCACCCCGTCGCTTTCCCCGGCCTGCTTCTCCCACATGTAATCCACCACAACACTATGTATATAGTATGTGAATGGGAAAACAAAGCTGAATGCAAAGCCGCTCACTATCATGAACGAGCCGGCATCCCTCGTGGGCGCGAAAATCCTAAGCAGCACCCCTGCCGCAACAAGGAGCGGGCAGAGCGCGCGCAGGAATTGTATCCCTATCTGCTGCGCCATGAGGCTTGCGCTTATGGGGGTGAGCATGGTGAGCGTGAAATCAATTGCCTTCTCAACTGTTTCCAAACCCGGGAAAACCGGCCACTGCATGCTCCATGCCTGTGGGCCCAGCCTGAAAAACAATCCGCTCAGGTGCTGCATGTAGAGCTTGAACACCTCAAGCTTGAGCAGATTAGGGGTCATGAACTCATAGCTCACCCTTTCAAGGTACTTTTGCGCAATGTCAAACACGTCCTGCGCGCTTCCCCCTGTGAATTCGTGCACAACCGCGTTCATGCCAGTATAAAGGGAAAAGATGCATATGAATATTATAAGGGACACCAAAAGCTGGTAAATCTCGCTGCCTGCCATCTGCTCCCATTCGGGCTTCTTGAAGAACTGCGCAGCCATGTACAAAAGCGCTATTAGCACCACCATGAAGGAGACTGCGATTGGCACAAGCGAGCTTATCTCTGCCGGATAAGTTGCAGCAGGCAATGAAAGCAAAGGCAAACCCATGTCTACACCAGTTTTGTTATTCCAAACACCCTTACTTCGCCCCCTATTGCAAGGGAAACGTCCTTGAAGAGCGTGAGCGTGAATATTATGCTTATTATTACGAATATCAGGTTGAGCGTTAAGAATTGCGTTGCAACAGTGAGCTCGTGCGTAATCGCATCATAGAAATATGCGCCAAGCAGCGGGGCATAGGGTACGAAAAGCGCAAATATGCCGCCCACCTTGTCCAGATTTGTTACAGTATTTATTGTTGAGAGCAGCGTGTACAACGTGCGCTTTTTGTAATCCGTCCTCTCCTGCGACTGGTATGCGGGCGTGTCATCGCTTGGAGTGAAATATACGTCGTCCTTGTATTCCTCCATGCCTGTCCACATTTCTTGCCATTCGTTTTCTTCGCCATGGTCTATTCCTGCGCATATCTCAAGCACGTTTGTATAGTTCACAAAATTCATCCTTCTTGTGATATCCTCAGAGCCAGGCACATGTACGGTGGGCAATGTCACGTATGTGTCAAAGACGTACTTGTTTAGCATTATGGAGCTTGGGTACACGAAATAAAACACCATGCACACTGCGATTATTGTGGAGCCGGTTTTCCTTGTGAAAGGCAATGCGCGCAGCAATATGCCCAAGGGGAGGAAATACTTGAGCACGCTCATGTATATGAATTCCAGCAAGACCTTCTGCCCTATCACAGTTACAATCGCCATGCCGATTGCATCCACTATCAACGTGTGCGCATCGCTCACTATGGTAAGGCCTGCGTGGAACGCAACGGACAGGCTTGGCTGCATGAGGGCGGTATTTGGCAGGTTTATCTGCGCGCCCAAGGTGGAGAGGATTCCCAGCATTGCTTCAAGCTGCATCAAAGAGGTGTACATCTCAACGAGCTTTGGAAGCATCACCCCGTATCCTGTCTTGTCCTTGTCCCAGTAAGGCTGGCATCCAAGGAAATAATCCGCCATTGAGAACATCGAGGGCTTGTGGTTTGGCCCTGGCTGGTCATTTGCATAATAGCCGCACTCGCATATCACGCCTGTCCCGGGCCCACATGAGTGTTCGGGGATATTATCTCCGTCTGTCCCTACGTTCACGATGGTGGGGTAAAGCCTTTCAGCAGCAAGCGCAAAAACAATCAGCGCCGCAAGTATGAATGCAAATATCACCAGCGTATTCCCAAGCTCCAGAACCTCCCCTTTTGCATACGCCTTTATTGTGGGCATGTCCAATGCCTCGCCTGCCATGTATGCAAGCACTGCAAATCCTATGCACAAAAGAAGCGCAGGGCCCGCAAACGACATGAGCTCAAGCGGGCTTCCATTCTGGTAGCGTATCCCGAAAAAAGTCTGGTTTGTTTGGCCCGAATCCAAATACCTGTCCGTAACCTGGGGCAGCGAGGCAGACGCCAGAACTGGCAAAAGCACTAGCAAAAAGGCAATCAACTTGCGCATCGGGGGAATTTGCCTTGGAAGCTATTTAATCTTTTGCAGCTTTTGCTCCCATCCGCCCCTCTGTCCGAACAGTAAGTATTTTTAACTGGGAACGGGTAAATTATGCATGCGTCTGCAGGCGGCAATGTTTGCGCTTTTCCTACTGCTAGCTTTAGTTCCACCCATCTATGCAATACAGGACGCGTGCGACGCATGCAATCAGGTTATACTAAGGCCAACTTTGTCCGGCACAAACATAAGCGTGCAGGCACATTACATGAACTTCAGCTACTACAATGAGCTTCAGCACCTCACAAAGCAGTCAGACTACCAAAATCCAAGTGCATTAAACATACCTTCCGACGTGCTCACTCGGGCTTTCAATGCGAACCTCTCCCCGCTGAAAAACGCCCCGCTGTTCTTTAAGCTTGAAAACTACATTTTTGTGGATGCATCCAACAATCCGGTGTGCAATCCGGAAAACACAAGCGAGCAGGGCATTGCGTCGTGCAACATAAGCTTTTATCGCAATTCAAGCAACCTTCCAGCCCCCATACAAAAATTGAGCAAGTGCATGAACGTCTTCATAACGTATGAGGGGCACTCAAACGACGTGCAATACAAGCCTGCAAACGCAAACGTAATCGTGTGCGGGGACAACAACAACGCGCTTTCCCAGATAGGCAGGGAAATCTCATTGCAGGTGGATTCCAACAAGGAGGCATGCGTGCCTGTTTTCATACTCCTTGGGGTGCTGCTTGCTGCAATGTACTATTCCGGCAAGAATCCCCTTTCCCTTTTTGACATCACAACGCCCCGCTTTCCTGCAACAAGGAAATTCCGCATGGCACGCACTGGGGTGATGGTGGGCTTTACGGAAAAGGCGCTCATGGGCAAGCGCATAATGAAGATGGCAAACAAGTCCCTTGGGGCAGTGGTTGCGCGGGAGGTTGCAGGGCAGATGGGAAGGAATTTCAGCAAAACCCCGGGAACAAAGGAAAGCAAGGAAATCATGAAAAAAGTGGAAAAAATCCTCAATGATCCGAA
>Ga0172369_10003218_pt1 | contig 21684 bp, 15 predicted proteins | sample LakKiv25m_FD_114539 | JGI IMG/M metagenome (GOLD analysis project Ga0172369, IMG submission 114539) | Freshwater microbial communities from Kabuno Bay, South-Kivu, Congo - kab_022012_11.25m | ecosystem: Environmental > Aquatic > Freshwater > Lake | place: Democratic Republic of the Congo...
ATTGTCTGAATGACGGCTTTTCAAGGATTGTTTCCGCACGCGTATTGATTAATTTATTGCCGATGGAAATATCTTTGGCCCAAAAGGGAATTAAACCCCAGCGAAAAAAACTGAACCTTTGTGGTATTTCATTCGTGATAACAGGAAGGAGCTGAGTTGGGGCGCAATTAAAGTTTTGTAAGAGCATTCCATCTTCAACGGTAATGTTGTAGTGTTCGTTTACAATCTTTAAATCAGGAGCAAATGAATAACGTCCACACATAATTTCAGATTTAAATTCGGGAAAACAGGCTGTTAATATAAACAACTGGTTACCCGGATTGTTCTTTCCTGAATTTTGTTTAATTTTGCACGCCCAAATTTAGCAATGTTTTTTATTGGTGGGCTATGAAGCGCTATCGATTATTGGTGAAATAAAAGTAATAAAGAATGAAAACAATTATCTGGGACACTTTATTTATTGTAGGTTTGGCTATTTTTTTAGCGGTTCTTTCAGTAACAGGAAAAATGAATTATTTGATGAAATTACCATTTATAACTATTTATGCTGCCTATCTTTTAGGGCGGTTTGCCGGATATTTATCGGATAAAAAAAAAGAAATTAAAGCCTGAAATACTGGCAAAAAAATATTCCTGTTTAAAACAATGTTTATTCACTATGATAATTTAAAAAATGGAAAACTTAGTAATTAACACAAATTTGAAGTACAAAATCAAAGATATTTCACTTGCTGACTGGGGAAGGAAAGAGATTGATATTGCCGAAAAGGAAATGCCCGGTTTAATGTCGATCCGCAGAAAGTTTTCGGCAGAAAAGCCACTAAAAGGGGTAAGGATAACCGGATCGTTACACATGACCATCCAGACGGCGGTTCTCATAGAAACATTAACCGAACTTGGTGCAGAAGTAAGGTGGGCCAGTTGTAATATTTTTTCAACCCAGGATCATGCCGCTGCTGCGATTGCCGCTACCGGAATACCGGTTTTTGCCTGGAAAGGCGAGAGCCTCGAAGAATATTGGTGGTGTACGTATCAGGCACTTTCATTCCCTGACGGCAAAGGGCCACAACTTATCGTTGATGACGGGGGTGATGCTACATTACTTATTCATAAGGGTTTTGCTGCAGAAAAAAATCCCGGATTATTGAAACAAAAACCCACAAATGCCGAAGAAAAAGCAATTTTGGAACTGCTTCAAAATGTTTTTGTTGAGGATAATGAAAGGTGGCATCGTACTGTTAAGGAATGGAAAGGTGTTTCTGAAGAAACTACAACGGGTGTACACCGGCTTTACCAGATGAAAGAACTTAGTGAACTGCTTGTCCCGGCAATCAATGTTAACGATTCGGTGACCAAATCAAAATTCGACAACCTGTATGGCTGCCGCGAATCGCTTGCTGATGGGATAAAACGCGCTACCGATGTGATGATTGCCGGAAAAGTGGTTGTTGTTTTGGGTTATGGTGATGTTGGAAAAGGTTCGGCAAAATCGATGCGTGCTTACGGCGCAAGAGTTGTCGTTACCGAGATTGATCCGATTTGTGCATTGCAGGCAGCTATGGAAGGCTTTGAGGTGACAACCATCGAAAATACCCTTAAGGAAGGACAAATTTTTGTTACCACAACCGGAAACAGGGATGTAATCACTTTGGAGCACATGCAGCAGATGAAAGATGAAGCGATTGTGTGCAACATTGGTCATTTTGATAATGAGATACAGGTTCATAAACTCGAAACCACAGCCGGAATAACCAAGCTTAACATTAAACCACAAGTTGACAGATATCGTTTCCCCGACGGGCATTCGATTTATCTGCTGGCTGAAGGACGGCTTGTAAACTTAGGCTGTGCTACCGGACATCCTTCTTTCGTGATGAGTAACTCGTTTACCAATCAAACGCTCGCTCAGATCGACTTATGGAAAAACCGCGATAAATATGCCATCGACGTTTATCGCCTTCCGAAATATCTCGACGAAGAAGTTGCCCGACTGCATCTTGAGCAATTGGGTGTTAAACTTACCACACTTACCAAAGAGCAGTCAGAATATCTTGGCATTCCGGTAAATGGCCCTTTCAAAGCTGACCACTACAGGTATTAAAATTCGAATTTTAAAAAATATAAAAAGGCGCCGGGATAACTTGCGCCTTTTTGCTTTAGCATAATTTGATCAGCTAATTATATATGTGTAAGATATCTCCGTCGTAACTGGTGCGATATTGAACAAGGGCGTACCTAGCCGGTCCGTCAACCACCGAGCCATCTAAAATCAGGTACCGGGTCCCCGAACAAGTATCTTTTACAACAATTCCCGATTCATCCACAATTACTTTGGCACAGACTTCGACAGGAGCGGAAATACAACAACTGTCAGGTTTGTAGGTTGGAGTTCGTTCGTAAGCCATAAATTCATCGGTTGATAAACGGTAAACCAAAATACCCCTGCTGGGAGCGGTGGCGGTTAAATAAACCCATCCTCCAACAGTATTTAATTGTGAGTATTCGGTCGAATTTGGCCGGATGTAAATATTAACATACCCAATCTGGATTGGACTTTCATCATTTTTTCCACACGAAGTAATCACGAGAGCGGTAATAAAAGAAACAAAAAATAAAGCAAGCGCTAATTTCGTTTTCAGTTTCATAAATTTCACATTTTTAAGCTCAAACGCTGAGTTTGACATTATATTTTTGATGAAAATTCCCAAAATCATATTGCATTTTGTAAATGGTCTTTTAATTTTTGGTGCTCTGTTTGTTTTTGCAGGCTGTGCAAACTTTAAAGCACAAAAGAACAGGCAAAGCGAAAGGTCGGCGAAAAAGGAACTGAAACGAAAGGAAAAAGCTTATGCAGTTCTCAAGAAGAAGCATTTCGAAATGCAGACAGAGGATACAAAAAGACGTATTAAAATGTCGGAAAGACGACTTAAACAATATCACAGGCACCATGAAAAGAATTCTTTTTGGAAAAGGCTTTCGGATATTTGATTGTCGGTAGCCCGATGATTTGACTAATTTTATCTCCGGATTGAAGTTGTATTGTTTACGTGGTTTGAATTGACGATTTGATAGATATGAAGTTCGGTACCAGCTAAATTGCTGTTTAATATACTGTTATTCAATGATTAAATATCTTAACTTGTGGCCAGCTTTGATACTTGTTTTTCTTTTTTTTGAAGGAATCGGACATTTGGATGCACAAAATGCAAATGGATATTTGTTTGACCGGATCACTTCTGAAAATATCATTCTTCAAAAAGGACTTTCGCAAAATACCGTTTTTTGCATTTTGGAAGATAATCAGGGATACATGTGGTTTGGAACCTGGGATGGACTCAATAAATTTGATGGTTACACCTTTACCATATATAATAAGCGAAACGGGCTTTCCAACGAAACGATTAATACAATGTTAGAAGATGAATTCGGAAGGATGTGGATCGGCACCGAAAACGGGCTCAACTGTCTTAACCGGAAAACCGGGAAAACTTCTGTTTATAAATCTGTTCCCGACGACACAACCACCATTTCGGACAACTGGATCACTTATCTCATGCAGGATAAGCCAGGCCGTTTATTAATTTGTACGCGGCACGGTTTAAATATTCTCGATTTCAAAACTGAACTTGTAACAAGATATCAAAACCAGGATGCCGGGCTCAGAAATTTACGAAGCAACTGGATAAATTATATATTTTGCGACAGCCAAAACAATTATTGGGTAGGATCAAATTTCGGTCTATTAAGGTATGATCCGGAAACCCGGGAAAATGTCCGTTATCTCAACAGACCTGGTGATCGCGAAAGCCTGAGCAGTAATATTGTTAAAGTAATAATGGAGGATTGTGATCATCAGATCTGGGTAGGAACCGACAATGGCTTAAATCTGATCGATTTTGATAAAGGAAAATTCAGAATTTTTCGTACCAGTTCAACTGAACCTGGATCGATCAGCAATAATGTAATTAACGATATTTTTGAAGATAGCAGGAAAACCTTTTGGGTTTCAACTGACGGGGGAGGATTAAACATCCTTAATAAAGGCACAGGAGAATTTACAAGGATTGAAAACGAGCAAAAGGATCAAAATAGCCTTGGTAACAACAGGGTTTACGATATTTATGAGGACCGTGACAAAAACCTTTGGTTCGGAACTTTTAAAGGGGTAAGTAAAATCGACAGGCAAACCAGTAAATTTAATTTGTTTACCCACAACCCCGATGATCCCAATAGTGTGAGTGATAATTTTATCTGGGCTTTTTATGAAGTCGGGCCAAATACTTTTTGGATTGGAACGGATGATGGTATCAGTGTTTTCGATAAGAACAGGAAAACTTTCAGGAATATTAAAAGAATACCTGAAAGCCGAAACACATTGGCCTCCAAACGGATAAGATGTATCCTGAAAGATTCATCCGGCAATTTCTGGATTGGATTTCGCGATGCTGGCCTGGATAAATATGAACCGGCCACCGGAAAATACACTAATTTCAGCCCTGCCCTCCAGGATAATAATGCAATATGCGATCTTTACGTAACCTCTCTGCTGCAGGATAGAACCGGAATGATCTGGGCCGGAACAAGTAATGGTCTCAATTTAATAAACCCAAATACAAATCAGATCCGTTCATTTCTCCACCGGAATGGTGATACTACTTCGCTCTCGAATAATACCATTTACGGCCTTACCGAAGATAATAAGGGTGTAATCTGGCTGGCGACCAGCGAAGGACTATGCAGATACAACCGTGATAAAAATAGCTTTACAACTTTCCATAATCGCCCTGGCAACAGCAAGCAAACTGTTTCGGATAAACTGTTTTGCGTTTACGAGGATAGCAGGCAAGATCTTTGGCTTGGAACACGTGGTGGCGGCCTGGAAAAATTTGACCGGAACAGCAAAACTTTTGTTTCTTTCACTACTGATGACGGACTCTCCAACAATGTTGTGTATGGCATCCTCGAAGATGAGCAGGAAAACCTTTGGTTGAGTACAAACTGGGGCCTGTCGAAATTTAATAAAGACAGCCATAATATAATTAATTATGATGTAACTGATGGAATTCAAAGCAACGAATTCAATTCAGGGGCATATCTTAAAAGCAAGGAAGGGGAAATGTTTTTTGGCGGAATGCGCGGTTTTAATTCATTTTACCCCAATGATATTAAGATTAATTCGGCTATTCCCGAGATCGCCATCACTGCATTTAAGAAATTTAATGTTTTGCAGCCCGGCGAAATTCTCGATGGCGATACCATCGTGCTGGCGCACGATGAGAACTTCTTTTCATTCGAGTTTTCAGCACTCGATTTTGTAAATCCTTCCAAAAACAAATATTCATACATTCTCAAAAACTACAACAACGACTGGACAAATGTTGATGGTAGCAGGCATTTTGCTGAGTACACCAAAGTTAGCCCGGGTATTTATACTTTCAGGGTGCTGGGTTCAAATAATAATGGTGTTTGGAATAGCAAAGGAATTACGCTCACAATTATCATCAAACATCCCTGGTACGCAACCTGGGTTTTTAGGATTGGTGTATTGATATTCATAATTGCTGCTATTTATTCCATTGTTTTTTTCCGGATTCGAATTATAAGGAGGAAACATGCTATGGAGAAAAAAGTTCTCCAAATCCAGAAACAATTATTCGAAATACAGCAAAAAGCACTCCGGCTGCAAATGAATCCACATTTCATTTTTAACTCTCTAAATTCGATACAAAGTTTTGTTCTTTCCAAAGATATCGACATGGCAGTGAATTACCTCGGCAGGTTTTCGCAACTGATGCGGCTGATCCTGACTAATTCTGCCGAATCAATCATCCCCCTTGCCGACGAACTCCAGGCCGTTAAGCATTACCTCGATATTGAAAAACTCCGTTTCGAAGATAAATTTACCTACACGATTGAAATCGATCCGCAAATCGACGAAGAATTTACCGGAATACCTCCAATGATAATTCAACCCTACATCGAGAATGCCATTATTCATGGCCTTGTACACAAAGATTCCGAAGGCCATGTTAAAATCGAATTTAAGAAAGACGGTAACCAAATTCTATGTACCATTCAGGATGATGGAATCGGAAGGCACAAAGCCATGGAAATTAAAAAAAATTCGGGTTTGAATTCCAGGTCAAAAGGGATGCTGATAACAAAAGAGCGGCTGGAAATATTAAACCAGGGTTCAGAAAAAAAGTACTCGGTGAAGGTTACCGACCTTACCGATGAGAATGGAAATGCCTCTGGTACAAAGGTTGAACTCGTAATTTTATTTCAGGAAATTTAACTGATTCTTATTTATAATTGCTAAAAATTGTGGTTCATTGCCTAAAAATTGTCAATGCATTGAACTATTTTTTTGATATTTGACCCTTTAATTTTTAAAGAAAAGATAAATATTGGTTAAAGCGGTCATCATCGAAGACGAGAAAAAGTCGAGAAGTGCACTTGAAGGATTGCTCAGCAGGTATTGCACAAATGTTATAATCATGGGTGAGGCCGAGGGTGTTCATACTGGGATTGCACTTATCAGACAACATCAGCCCGATGTGGTTTTTCTCGACATTCAAATGCGTGATGGGAGCGGATTCAGGTTGCTCGAGGAAGTTGGAGAAATCAATTTCGAAATTATTTTTACCACGGCTTTTGATGAATATGCAATAAAGGCTATTAAATATTCAGCGCTGGATTATTTGCTAAAACCAATCGTTCCGCAGGAATTAATAGATGCTGTTAAAAAAGTAGAAGAGCGGAAAATTGCTAAAAGCAGCAGTCAAAGTAAAAATATCGATGTGTTACTCGATAACCTCAAGGCTACCTCACGTGAATCCCACAAGATCATTTTATCAACTTCCGAAAAAATTCATGTGATTAAAGTTGACGATATTATCCGTTGTGAATCGGATAACTATTACACGACATTTTTCTTTACCGACGGCAAGAAATTACTTGTTTCCAAAACGCTGAAAGAAAATGAAAATTTGATCAAGGATCAGACCTTCATCCGCCCTCATAAGTCGCATTTGATTAATACAAAGTACATAAAAGGTTATATGAAAAGTGATGGTGGGTATATTGTTATGATCGACGATAGCAAGATTCCGGTTTCACGTCGGAAGAAAGAAACGATCATTGAGATCATTAATAACTTGTAAGACGAACATTTTTTTGCATCAGATAACTAATACATCAATTTAAGTTTTAAAAAGATACGAATTTGAAGGTTGAAGTAAGAACAAATTTGTAAGCGGGGTTTTATTACAAATTTGTTTCCAGGAGGTATTCTATTTATTTTAAGATAAAAGTGACTGGAATATAGCAATTTTCGTAATAACCGAAAACTGATTGTTAAAAACCGTTAACTGATTTTTTCTTTACAATGAATAGTGGATACTCTACTTTTACTTGTTCAAAATCATTCTTTCGACTAACATGGACGATTTTATCTATTTTCTTCTGGTAATTGGTTGGTTGGGCTATTCCATTTACAGGCAAAGCGAAAAAAAGAAACGCCTGCTCGCTGAGCGGAGATCCGTTCAGCAGGATCCGGCTGTTCCTGACTTTTCGGCGCCTGTGGTTACAGACGAATCAAGTTCAAATGCTGCACCGGTGGTTCCGGATTTTAAGAAAACATTGGAAGAATTTTTACTTGGCAAACAGTTAAGCCTGGAGGATGTGACTCAAAATGAGGCACAGTCTCTCGAAGTAATTCCGGAACAAGTTGTTTCGGATGAAGACCGATATCAAAATTATACTGCTGCTGAGGGAATATCTAAATCATCCTGGTATGAAAATACGGAGACACAGGCTTTAATGGTTGATGAAAAACAGATTGGGCCGAAAAACGATTTGATGTTATGTGACGAGGAAGAAAGTTATCATTTCTGGGATGAGTTTGATCTTCGCAATGCAGTGATTTATTCGGAAATCCTTAACAGAAGGTTTGTTCATTAGTGTAAATTTAAATAAAGAGGTAAGCGCAAAAAGGTTTGGTTAATACTTTTTTTTATTAGTAATTTTACCGCCCTTTAGCACAATATGTAATCTAACATAAAACTATATGGTATGTTAAGAAATCTACTTTTAACTATTAGTATTGTATTCGCGTCAACCCTGTTCGTACATTCACAAACAGGAGCGCTTCAGGGGAAAGTCCTGGATAAGGACACTAAAGAGCCAATCCCCTTTGCCAATGTGGCTGTGTTTTCTGGTGGTGACCTGGTTACTGGTGGTACAACTGACTTCGATGGTAAATATGTCATCAAGCCGTTAACCCCCGGTACTTACAATGTTAGAGCTTCTTTTGTTGGATATCAGACAAAAGAAATATCTAATGTGGTTGTAGGAGGTGACAAAATTACCTTTCAGGACATTCAACTTGGAGTAACTGCCGAAACACTTGAAACTGTTGAAGTTATCGAGTACAAGGTTCCTTTGATTCAAAAGGATCAAACTACTTCAGGCGCAACCGTAACCTCGGAAGAAATTGAGAAAATGCCCAACCGTTCGGCAACTTCTATTGCAACAACAGTGGGAGGTGTTTACTCAGATGCCGACGGGGGAAACATTAGTATCCGTGGTCAGCGTGGTGATGGAACAGTTTATTACATCGACGGGATGCGTGTTTTAGGATCAGGCGCACTTCCGGAATCTGCTATCGAGCAGGTTTCGGTTATCCTGGGCGGAATTCCTGCCAGATATGGAGATGCAACCGGTGGTATCATCAGCGTTACCACCAAAGGGCCATCCAGGGAATTTGGTGCAGGATTTGAATTGCAAACTTCCCAGTTTCTTGATAATTTTGGTTACAACCGTTTGGGCTTCAGTGTTCAGGGACCATTATTTTCTAAAAAGAATGAAAACAATACCCGGACCTCAATCCTTGGATATTTTCTTGCTGGTGATGTTACATACAGGCAGGATGGATCTCCTTCTGCAAAAGGAACAATCAATATTGTAAAAGATGATTACCTCAATTATCTGAAGGAAAATCCCCAGAGACAGACAGGTACCGGATTTGGATTGTACAACAATTCACTCTATACCCGGCTCGAGAATACCGAATCGATCAACCGGACTAAAAATACCGAAGCTACCGACGTAAGTGTATCCGGGAAAATTGACTTAAGGACTTCACCAACGATCAACCTTACATTTGGTGGTTCATTTAACTATCAGGATTATAAAGCTTTCCAATATGCAGGATCACTTTTTAACTACGAAAACAATCCGCATGTAAACAATAACACATGGAGGGTTTTTGGAAGATTTACACAGCGTTTCCCTACTGATAAGGAAACCAGTTCGGTTGTAAAGAATGTTTATTATGCAATCCAGGCTGACTATTCGAAGTTTCATCAGGTTGTAGAAGACGACACCCATAAGGGGAATCTTTTTAACTATGGTTATCTTGGAAAATTTGAAACCTATAAAAGACGATCATACGAATTAGGTTCTGATACAGTAAATGGTAATATATACAATAATGTCTGGCTTCAGAACAACTGGCAGGATACAGCCTATACTTTCCAGGCAGCAAATGTAAATCCTGTTGTGGCGCGCTATACCCAACAATATTATGATCTTTATCCTGACAAGGGTGACTGGCGGAATCCAACTACCGGAAACTGGCTGAATTATAACCAGGTTCAGTTGTACGGAGGTTTACTTAACGGACAATCTCCAGACAATGTTTACACCATGTGGACAAATGTTGGAACGCAATACAATGGTTATCAAGTTACTGATAATAGCCAGATATCTTTAAGTGCCAATGCATCGGCTGATATTGGAAATCATGCCATCGAATTTGGATTACAATATGAGCAACGAAGTGACAGAGGTTATGGTTATGGACCGGTAAATCTTTGGGGACTAATGCGTTTAATTACAAATACACATATCAATCAGCTGGATTTGAATAATCCTCACCTTGTTACAATTGACGGTGTATTCCAGGATACTATTAATTATGACCGGTTATACAGCCAGGTCGAGCAAAGGGTGTTTGATATTAACCTCCGGAAGAAACTTGGTTTATCCCTTGATGGAACAGACTGGCTCGATATCGATTCATATGATGTAAATACCCATACCATTAATTATTATGATGCCAATGGTCAATTGCATAAGGATATGCCGGTTGAAGGAGGTCTTTCTATTGATATGTTCAGCCCGGATGAATTATTAAATAAGGGAGTTAACTATGTTTATTATTATGGTTACGATCCTTATGGTAACAAAAGCACTTCCAGGCCATCTTTTGACGACTTTTTTAATAAGACAACCAAAGATGCAATTAATCGTGAACAATTTACAAGGGACATTGGTGCTTTTGAACCGATCTATATGGCAGGTTATATTCAGGATAAATTTGCTTTTGATGACCTGGTGTTTAATGTTGGTGTGCGCGTTGACCGTTTTGATGCCAACCAAATGGTATTGAAAGACCCATATTTATTCTACTCGGCCTATACAGCCGGAGAAGTAAAAACAATAAATGGCCAGACCATTAATCACCCGGGTAACATTAGTGACAACGCCGTAGTTTATATCGACAATAAAGATAATCCAACCGTAGTGATGGGATATCGTGAAGGAAGTGTCTGGTATAATTCAGCTGGTACGATTCTCCAGGATCCCGGTGTATTGGATGCCGGTAACGGGATAACCCCTTACCTTGTTAATCCCCAGCAAACCGAAGTTGGTCCTGAAGTATTTAAAGATTATGATCCACAGATTAGTGTAATGCCTCGTATTTCATTTTCTTTCCCAATCTCGGATGAAGCGTTGTTCTATGCCCATTATGACATTCTTACCCAACGTCCTACAGAGCAGCTAAGGATGGATCCAACACAATATTATTATATTACAAAGCAAACTAGCATTGATAATCCAAACTTGAAACCCACCAAATCAATCGACTATGAATTGGGATTCAAACAGAAGATCAGCAACAGTTCCTCTCTGACCATTTCAACATTCTATAAGGAAATGCGTGATCAGATTCAATATTACAGGTTTACAGGTGCTTACACCGGAGGTTCAAATCAATATTATTCTTATAATAATATCGACTTTGGTACGGTAAAAGGCTTGACAATCGAATACGATTTGCGCAGAACCAGTAATGTGAGGGCAAGGTTTAGCTATACACTTCAGTTTGCTGATGGTACAGGTTCGAGTTCTACAACAGCTGCCGCCCTTGTTAATGCCGGCTTGCCTAATCTCAGAACCATTTTCCCACTCAATTGGGACCGTAGACATGCTTTCAATGTAAGTTTTGATTATAGGTTCGGTGAAGGAAAAGACTATTTTGGACCTACTTCAACTAAAACCATTAAAGGTACCGACCAGGTTAAAACTAAACAATGGCTCAAAAATACAGGGGTTAACTTTACGCTTACAGGTGGTTCAGGCACACCCTACACCAGATCAGCCAATATCGTTGGAACATATGCAACCGGTGGAAGCCAGTTGCTTGAAGGTACGATTAATGGTTCAAGACTGCCAGGACAGTTCAGGATTGATATGCGGCTCGACAGGGATATCAACATCTCAGGAAAACCGAACTCATCAACTTATTTGAACGTGTACCTTCAGGTGCTTAACCTGTTGGATACCAAAAATATAACTGCTGTTTATGCTGCAACCGGCAGCGCAAACGATGATGGGTATCTGACAGCACCGGAATGGCAGGAAAATATTAATTCACAACTTGATCCTCAGTCCTATCGCGATTTGTATGCCTTACGAATGAACTCTCCATTTAACTATAGCAATCCTCGCCAAATCAGGTTAGGTGTTATCTTTAATTTTTAATTGAAAGCACGATAATTATTTGAACAGAATCTGCGAAACAAAAAACAATGATAAATATGAAGAACATATTACGACCTCTGCTTATTTTCCTTGCACTAACTGTAGTAATTCAGGGAAGCTTTGCAGATAAGTTAATCACGGAAAAAAACGTAAAGAATACCCAAAATATCAAATCAGGTGCTGCAGGATGTTCTGCCGGGGCTGCTTTTGCTTTCTTGGATATTAATAATGTCCGTTGCCGGATTAATACCGGCGGGGATATGTGGTGGAACTTTGATAAAGCTCAGTATTATGTCCCGGGTAATACATTAAAAACTTCCATGTTTTCGGCATCTCTCTGGATTGGTGGCGTTGACGTAAATGGACAATTGAAGCTTGCAGCCCAGAGATATCGTGCAAGTGGTGATGATTTTTGGCCGGGGCCGCTAACCATTGATGGTACGGCATCGATCGATGATGCAACCTGTTCGCAATACGATAAATTCTTTAAGATGACACGGGCACAGGTAGATGAATATTTGGCCTGGTGGGGCAGCACGAACAGGGCGGAGGAATACCCGGATTATAAAATTCCTCAAGCGATTACCGATTGGCCTGCCCATGGTGATGTTTCAAAAAATCAGAGCTATTACCTTGCGCCTTTTTACGATAATGATGGCGATGGCGATTATGATCCAAGTCAGGGGGATTATCCATATTATGATGTTGACAACAGTTTGTGTAAAAGTTTGACACCAACCATGGATGCAGACTATTATTACCCCAATGATCCTGAAAACTGGAGATATGGAATCCTTTCTGACCAGGTAATAAAAGGTGACCAGACATTATGGTGGGTTTTTAACGATAAAGGAAATGTGCATACCGAAACTACCGGTGCTCCTGTTGGTATGGAAATCAGGGGACAAGCTTTTGCGTTCTCGACCAACGATGAAATTAATAACATGACTTTTTATAGTTATGAAATCATTAACCGGTCAACTTTTACCTTAACAGGGACCTATTTTAGCCAATGGGTTGATACTGACCTTGGATATGCTTATGATGATTATGTTGGTTGCGATGTAAATCGTGGTTTGGGTTATTGTTACAACGGAGTTCCGGTTGATGGAACCGGACAACCGGAAGCCTACGGTGTTCAACCTCCGGCAATTGGCGTTGACTTTTTCCAGGGACCTTATATGGATCCAGACTCATGTGATAACCCATCGTATAACGGAGATGGAATCAACGGACCTTCTTTTTATGGAGATTGTGGCATTGTCGGACAGAACGGAGCAAAAATCACCATGAATTATGGACTTGACAATTCACAAACAGGCGAATTCACAGTTAGATCAGAAGCTATTAATGGAGTGAATTTTGGGGATGGAATAAAAGATAATGAGCGTTTTGGTATGCGTCGTTTTGTGTATCACGATAACTGTGGCGGCGGGCCAACCTGTGACCCTTCAATAGCCCCTGAATATTATAATTTCCTTCGTGGAATATGGAAAGATAACACCAAAATGCAGTACGGCGGAAATGCACATACACCAGATGCTGATGGTCCTGATTGTGATTTTATGTTTCCTGACGATACTGACCCGTGTAACTGGGGAACCGGTGGACTACCACCAAACGCCGGCTGGAATCAGAATGGGAAATTTTGGAATGAGGTTACTGCAAATAATAATCCTTACGACCGTCGTTTTATGCAATCGGCCGGGCCATTTGAACTTTACCCAGGCGCCGTAAACTATATTACTGTTGGGATTCCATGGGCACGCGCAACAACCGGAGGTCCTTGGGCTTCTGTACAATTGTTGCGGGTTGTTGATGATAAATGCCAGGCATTGTTTGATAACTGTTTTAAAGTTCTCGATGGGCCCGATGCACCGGATTTGAGTTTCCTCGAAATGGACCGCAAGCTTATTGTTTTTATTTCAAACCGGAAAGGTTCAAATAATTATAGAGAAGGCTATTCGGAAATTGATCCAAACATTCAGCTTCTTGAAGATTCGATACCAAAGCCTCCTGCTGTTATTGATTCGCTTAAAAGGTATAAATTTGAAGGATATCAGATATTCCAGTTACGCCGGGCTGATGTAAGCGTTGAAAGTCTGAAAGACGCCGACCTCATTCGTTTGGCAGCACAATTTGACAGAAAGAATGGTATCGGCAAGCTTGTAAATTATAACTATGATCAGTCTATTGGTGGTAATGTCCCTGTTATCGAGGTTACAGGTGGCGACGAAGGAATCAGCCATTCATTTACTGTTTCGGATGATTTATTTACAAATAGTACCAATAAATCGTTGGTAAATCACAAACAATATTACTTCCTTGCTGTAGCGTATGCGTTCAATGAATATGCACCCTATTCTCAGGAACCTGGTATTTTAAATGGTCTTTACGGTCAGAAGCGTACTTACCTTGCCGGGCGTAAAAACATTAAAGTTTATACTGCTATTCCTCATAAGTCGGTAAATGGAGTTACCATGAACTCAGCGTATGGTGATGGATTTGAAATTACACGTCTTCAGGGTCAGGGTAATGGTGGTATTGAGCTGGAAATGAAGGCAGAAAGCCTTGCAGAAGTTTTGTCAAAATCTCCGGGAAGTGCAACAAATCAATATGGCGATGATGGTTACCCAATTGTTTATAATCCTGTTTATGAGAAAAATCTGGGTCCGATTAAAGTTAAAGTTGTTGACCCGTTAAATGTAAAGAGTGGAACTTACACCATCAGATTTGTTAATGTTAAGTCACCAACAAATGATTCTACCAAAATTTCACACGCAAAATGGGTATTATCGGATGAAAGTGGAAATACTTTCTCTTCCGATACAACAATCAATATCAGGAATGAACAGATTATTCCTGAATTGGGAATTTCTGTTAATATCGAGCAGATTTCATTCCCAGGTGATTCTCTTTCAGTTAATAATGGTTTGATAAGATCTGAAATTAAATATCAGGATAGTTCACAAATGTGGTTCTCCGGGGTTCCAGATTTTGATGTACCAGGAAGTGCTCTCAACTGGATCAGATCAGGTGTTTATAAAGATGATCAGAATGTGCGTTTTAACGACTGGGATATGACCAATGATGATCCATGGGATGCTCTTCAATATTATGAAAAAATTGTTGGTGGAACCTGGGCACCATATTCGTTGGTTGCCTCCGGTGAACAACTTTCGGTTGGACCTGCATTCAACAGGATTTCTAAAAGTACTGCAACGCTTTCAGGTATTGCCAGTGTTGACGTCGTTATTACCTCTGATAAGTCGAAATGGACCAGATGTCCTGTTGTTGAGATGTCGGCTGATGCAATGTTGTCGCAAGGTCATGCTGAACAATATTCTCTCAGAAGGTCTCCATCAATAGATAAGGATGGGAATTTTGCTGCTGACGGGGCATTGCCAGGTAATAATCCTGACGATCCAAATTACATTAATGGTACCGGGATGGGCTGGTTCCCCGGATATGTTATCAATATTGAAACCGGAGAACGCCTCAATGTGATGTACAGCGAAAATTCGTTTCTTGCCGGAGAAAATGGCAGAGATATGAAATGGAACCCGTCAAAGAATCTTGTAAGTGAAGAAAGTGTATCTGGGATTGCTTTTGGCGGAATGCATTATTTATATGTGATGAACCATACAAGTTTGACTTATGGTGGACGCACATTTAATTTCCCCGCTTACGATGCAGGTGAATTTTTAAGAGATACACTTACGAGTCAGTTGCCGGCGATATTAACAAGAACTGCTCTGTATTCCAGTTGCATGTATGTAAATATTCCGCTGGCTGTTAGTGATACGGTTTGGTTGCCTGAAGGAAACGATGTTACGATCAAAATCAGAATAGCAAAACCATATCAGCGGTATTTCTCTACTCCGCTTGATTCACTTAATGCTAAGAATGTAAATAATGGTAATCCGATGTATTCATTTACTACTGTTGGATATGAACCATTGGCATACACCGCTGCCAAAAATCAATCGGACCTTGATAGGATAAATGTGGTTCCAAATCCTTACTATGCTTATGCTGACGGGCCGGGATATGAGAAAAATCAACTCGATAACAAGGTAAAAATTGTTAACCTGCCTGAAAGATGTGTCGTTACGATCTTCAATATTAGTGGTACAATTATCAGACAATACGATGTTGATAAAGCTGGTATTGCGAATCCACGCTCTTCGATAAAAGGTCTGGAAACTGATGCCAAAACTTCAATTGACTGGGATTTAAAGAACTACGCCGGCATTCCTATTGCCGGAGGGATTTATCTTATTCATGTTAAAGAAACGGGAGGTCGTTCAGGAGAAAGGGTGATTAAATGGTTTGGAGCAATGAGGCCAATCGATTTGAACACATTCTAATGCATACTTTAACGAAAATTATGATTACTAGTATAAAACCAGAAAGCATGAAAAATATTTATAGATACATCATTGCAATGTTCTTATCAGGATTGCTGATTTTCCCAATCGCTGATCTGATGGCTGGAAACAAGGATCGCTCGGGCCAGGCGGGTGCTTCTGAATTATTAATTAACCCCTGGGCCCGGAGTTCAGGCTGGGGAGGCGTAAATGTTGCAAATACCAGGGGACTCGAATCCGTGTTTACCAACATCGCAGGTACTGCGTTTACTACTGGAACCGAATTGATTTTTACAGCAACTGATTATTTAAAAGGTGCTGATATAAAAATTATGAACTTTGGTTTGACTCAGCATGTTGGTGAAGCTGGAGCATTAACATTATCAATTATGTCGATGAATTTTGGAGATATTGAGATTACAACAATAAATAATCCTGATCCATCTGACGGAAGTATTGGAACATTTTCTCCAAGCCTTGTTAACATAAGCGTTGGTTATGCTAAAGCCTTTTCAAATAGTATTTACGGGGGTTTTAACCTGAAAATTATATCTGAATCAATTTCAGATATGAGTGCCCAGGGAGTTGCTATTGACGCAGGTATTCAGTATGTTACAGGTGAAAAAGAAAACATTAAATTTGGAATTGCCCTTAAAAATGTTGGACCAACCATGAAATTCTCCGGAGACGGTTTGTCATTCAGGGGATTTTATGATCAGTTCTCTGCCTTTTCTCCAACATTCGAGCAACGAAAAGCTGATTTTGAATTACCTGCAACACTATTAATCGGTGGTGCTTATGATTTCTTATTTGCTGAGAACAGGTTTACGCTTGCAGGAAGTTTTCAATCTAATTCATTTACAAAGGATCAATTCATATTAGGAGGTGAATTTGCATTGAAAAATTACTTAATGTTAAGGGCCGGCTATTCATATGAAGATGGAATTACCGACAAAGCTAATCGTACAACTGTATATACCGGACCAAGTGCGGGCTTTACTGTTCAGGTTCCACTCAGCAAGGAAAAGGGAACAACCTTTTCTATTGACTATTCGTATCGTGCTACCGATCCGTTTGATGGAGTGCACACGATTGGTGCCCGCATCAATCTATAAATTGAATTTATTTAAAGAATTTTCTTAATTTTGCTTTTCAAATTTAAGACCCTTTTTTAGAAAAGGGTCTTTTCTATTATTATCGAATTAAAAATACAGTAAACTGTTATGTCAGGAATTATGTATTATAGCGAAGAAGGATTAAAAAGGCTAAAGGATGAATTGGTCCATTTGGTTACGGTTGAACGTCCTTCGATTTCCAAGCAGATTGCCGAAGCCCGCGATAAAGGTGACCTTTCAGAAAATGCTGAATATGACGCTGCTAAAGAGGCTCAGGGGATGCTTGAAATGAAAATTTCGAAATTGGAAGATGTCATTAGAAATGCCAGAATATTGGATGAATCAAAATTGGATTTGACAAAGGTTTTTATTTTGACAAAGGTTAAAATCAAAAATCTGAAAAATGGATCTATAATGACGTACACCATTGTTCCTGAGAGTGAGGCAGATTTGAAGGCAGGAAAAATATCGGTAAATTCACCCATTGCAAAAGGTTTGTTGGGAAAAATTGTTGGTGATCGCGCTGAAATTAAGGTACCGGCAGGTATTATCGAATTTGAAATCATCGAAATAACCCGATAAGTACAGCTAAAATTTATCCAGAAATTGCTAAATGGTAAGTAAAACTGTTTAGCAATTTTTTTTTGGAATGATTACTTTTGCTGCATCTTAACCATTAAAATTTATAGGCTATGAGTACAATTTTTACTAAAATCATAAAGGGAGAAATTCCGTCGTATAAAATTGCGGAAGATGAGAAGTTTTATGCTTTTCTCGATGTAAATCCCCTGGCAAAAGGCCATACTCTGGTTGTTCCTAAAGTTGAAGTCGATTATATTTTCGACTTGGACGATGATACCACCAAAGAATTATTTGTGTTTTGTAAGAAAGTGGCTAAAGGAATCAAGCGTGTAATTGAATGTAAAAAGATTGGAATAACCGTTTTAGGTCTGGAAGTTGCGCATGCACACGTACACCTGGTACCGATAAATGGAATTTTTGATATCGATTTCAGCAAGCCTAAAGTTAAATTATCGAAGGAAGAATTTGTTGAGATTGCCAGGGAAATTTCATCAAAAATTGAGGTTTAAAAGGATTTTATATAATGCGAAAAAAAACTGATTTTCTTGTCGTTGGTTCAGGGATTGCCGGATTAAGCTATGCCCTGAAAGTTGCTGATTTTGGAAAGGTTTGTATTATTACAAAATCAAAGGCTGAAGAAACGGCGACAAGTTATGCCCAAGGTGGCATTGCTGCGGTTATGTACACTCCCGATACCTATGAAAAACACATTCAGGATACCTTGATTGCCGGCGATGGCCTCAACGATGAAAAAATTGTCAGAATCACAATAACCGAATCAACCGAGAGGGTGGGAGAACTTATCAATTGGGGGACGAATTTCGATAAAACCAAGAGCGGACGATATGCTCTGGGAAAAGAGGGTGGCCACTCTGAATATCGTGTCCTTCATCATAAGGATAATACCGGGTTTGAAATTGAAAATGTACTGCTGCGACAAGTTAAGCAACATCCGAATATTGAAATTTTCGAAAACCATTTTACGATCGATATCATCACACAGCATCATTTGGGAAGCGAGGTTAACAGGCGTTCATCCGATATTGAATGTTATGGAGCCTATGTTTTAGATATCGGAAAAAATGAAATTCATACCTTTTTAGCTAAAACTACGATGATTGCGACCGGTGGTGTAGGAAATGTTTATTCAACAACCACGAATCCACAAATTGCAACCGGCGACGGAATCGCGATGGTTTACCGGGCAAAAGGGATAATCGAAAAAATGGAATTCATCCAGTTTCACCCCACAGCGCTTTACAACCCAAAAGAAAAACCATCTTTTCTTATCACGGAGGCTTTGCGTGGTTATGGTGCGATTTTGAAGGATTCAAACGGCAAAGAGTTCATGCAAAAGTACGACATTCGTTTTTCTCTTGCCCCCCGTGATATTGTGGCCAGAGCCATCGATAACGAAATGAAAATCAGCGGCAGTGACCATTTATATCTCGACTGCAGGCACATCAGCAAGGATGAACTCATCGATCAGTTTCCTACGGTTTATGCCAAATGCCTGAGTATTGGAATTGATATCTCCAGAGATATGATCCCCGTTGTCCCTGCTGCTCATTATACCTGTGGCGGAATTAAAACAGACGAATTTGGCAGGAGCTCTATAAATTTCCTCTATTCGAGTGGCGAATGTTCCTCTTCAGGATTACACGGGGCTAATCGTCTTGCTTCAAATTCGCTGCTCGAATCTTTGGTATTTTCACATCGCGCCGGTATCGATGCCATCCAAAAAATCAAATCAATAGAATTCAGGTACGATATCCCGGATTGGAATGCTGAGGGTATGGTGATGAACGAGGAGTTAATTCTGATTACACAATCCTTAAAGGATCTTCAGGCAATAATGAGTAATTATGTTGGAATTGTAAGATCAAACATCAGACTAAAACGGGCGTTGGACAGGCTGGAAATTATTTACAGGGAAACTGAGGATTTGTATGATAAATCAATCCTTACTGTTAAAATTTGTGAGCTCAGGAATATGATTAATGTGGCCTATCTGATTATAAAAATGGCAATGCAGCGAAAGGAAAGCATCGGACTACATTTTTCATTGGATTATCCTAAGACCATTGGTTATCGTGATAATCAACAGGAGGAGTAATAATTGATAAATCAGCAACAATATTTGAATTTGGTAATCAGGCCACAGGAATTACAAAGTATAAACAATAGTGATTTGCATTTGCTTACCGAGCAATTTCCATATTGCCAGACTTCACAATTACTTTATCTCCTGTCGCTTATGAATGAAAATAATATTCAGTTTCCCAAGAGGTTAGGTATAGTGGCAGCTTTTGTCAACGATCGTCGTGTGTTGAAAGACCTGGTTGAACGGTTCAATAATCCTCATTTCGATAAGAAAGATATGGAAGATCATGAAACCGAAAAAGGCAATGACGAAAGTTATATGATTGATTCATCTGCAGCTCAGCCTACTGATAATGTTGAGTATTCGCCTGAGGTCGCAGAATTATTTGCTCCTGAGCAAAAAAATATTTCAGTGGAAGCCGCTGGAACTGACACAATTAATGAACCCGCCAATTCGGATTTACTACCTGCAGATGCCATGGAATCGTTTTCTTTTGCTGATGAACAGCAGGATGTAGATCAACAGCCGGATACCCTTCCCAGGAAATCAAAAATTGAAATTATTGACCAGTTTATCGAAAAAGCTCCACGAATTACCCGGTCGCGTTCGGATTTCTTTAATCCGGTAGATTATGCAAGAAGCAGTACCGTTGATAAGGAAGATATCGTTAGCGAAACTTTGGCGATGATTTATCACAATCAGGGAAATATCGAAAAAGCAATAAAAATTTATGAGAAATTAAGTTTGAAATATCCGGAGAAAAGTAGTTACTTTGCAGGCCTTATAAAAAAAATAAAAACAGATAATAATCTAAACACTTTATAAAATGTACGTTTTAATCACAGTATTAATTTTAATCGCTGCAGTACTCATCGTACTTGTGGTATTGGTACAGAATTCCAAAGGGGGAGGCCTTGCTTCTAATTTCGCCGGCTCGAACCAGTATATGGGTGTAAGAAAAACAGCCGATTTTCTTGAAAAAGCCACCTGGGGTTTAGCGATAACCATGTTGTTTTTTGTTTTGGTTTCGTCGAAGATTATCCCAAAGTACCAGGCCAACGAAACACAGTCAACCGATACAGAAATCCGTAAGTCAATTCAGGATATTCCGGTTCCTACTGCGCCGGCACAGGGACAGGGTGAAAAAACTGACAATCCGGAGAATAACGACAATCCCGAAAATTAAAACGGCGATTGCAATAACCTAGATCATCAAAAAATATGCGATGTCAGAATGTCATAGATGTTCTGACATTTTTTTTTGACCTAAGGAAAATAATCAGGATGGTTAACCACATCATAAGCCTATTGTTATAACTAAACTTTCTGTTTTGGTAATTTTTTTGGCATTTCTCCTGATTGTCATGATTGTAAAACCTTTAAACGTATTCAGGAAGAAGGTTTATTGTTATCATTTTTCGGTAATTCAGCATTCTAAAAGTAAATCACCTGACAACATTTCGTTAATTCTTTCTGTTATCTGCAAAATATGCGATAAATTCTGCTTTGGCATAAATTATGATTAACCGGCGTGTGACAATCAAAATGCATTTTTAAAACATTTATTTATTTTATAAAATTTAAAAAACATGACAAAAGTTAACATCAAACCATTAGCTGACAGGGTTATTATTGAACCTGCACAAGCTGAGCAAAAAACCGCCGGAGGAATTATTATTCCTGA